>Ga0123352_10005378_pt1 | contig 19251 bp, 20 predicted proteins | sample TergutLab28metaG_FD_89700 | JGI IMG/M metagenome (GOLD analysis project Ga0123352, IMG submission 89700) | Labiotermes labralis P1 segment gut microbial communities from Petit-Saut dam, French Guiana - Lab288 P1 | ecosystem: Host-associated > Arthropoda: Insects > Digestive system > Gut ... | reverse complement strand
GTCCATTCGGACACGAGATGTCCAGATGTTTGGGTTTAGGTCCTCTTGCTCCCATTTCAGATGCCCTGATGGTCATGGACTTATAAGTATTTAACATCAACTGAATTCGACAACGTGACCATATGGAAGAGGCCATAGGAACCAAACTGGACATCATAACAACAAAAATAAAAAACTGAATTCTTAAACAAAATAAAAGAAAGCTGGGCGATAGTATATGGTGAATAAAGACATCACTCGACTGAAATTTTTCATAATGCGGTCGATGCATCGTTCTCAATGTTCACCGTCAATGCCGTTCCGAGATATTCGATGAACTTGCTCAGTTTCATGCCGTCATCCCATTTCATCACGAGATTCCCGTTGGAATTGGTCCCTATCGGAGGAACAGTCCTCTGCACCAGTCTCACTTTGCCTTTAAGCATATTATCGGTCGGCAACGCGAAAACCCTCCACGGATCGCCCCTGTATCCTTTCAGCCTGAACGCATAGATCGGGATCAGAGAAGAGCGTTTACAATCCTCCGCCATCTTCTCCGCCTGTTCCATTATCCTGTAGTTCTTAGTGAATCTAAGCGAATCCTCCGCGGAACTTTTCACCTCTATCGGAAATGAGAAATCCCACCTGAGCGCAACAAGGTCCACTCCAAGCGACCCCGCGGCACGTATGACCACGAACGGATTATCCATGATCATCGAATATCCGCGTTTCTCATTGTCATCGCATGTTTTCATCATCGCTTTCACGGTTTTCTCATCACCCGCAAGCAGATGTTTCAATTCCCTTTCGTAACGATCGCCGGCTGCTGCCATGATATTTAAGCTGAGTGTGTATTTAAAAAGCTGAACAGGAGAGGTGACCGAAACTGAATTCATCTCCGGCGAGGCTCGTCATCAGTTGCCATCGGCGGCCGTGGCCGGATTCTTATGCCTTATGGCATGCAATGTTCGATGCGGAGCATCACGGCGACAAGCGGCTCAAGTCTCTCGGGAAGAGTATCGCTTCACGTATATTCTGAAGATCCAGCATTTTCACGAGCATCCTTTCTATTCCGATCCCCCATCCTCCGTGCGGAGGCATACCGTATTTGAAAGCGTCAAGATAGAATCCGAAACTTTCCGTATCCATTCCCTTTTTCTTCATCCTTTCCACCAGTTTGTCGTACCGGTGTTCCCTCTGTCCGCCGGACGATATCTCCTGACCTTTGTAATCAAGGTCGAATGAGAAGGAATACGGAGTTCCTTCCTTCTCCATTATATAGAACGGTTTCTCAACCTCCGGATATTCATGGATCCAATACAGTTCATGGCCCTTTTCCGACATTAGATCGCCTATCAGCTTCTCACCTTCCGTGCCAAGGTCATCGCCTTCATTAAGTTTCATTCCGGCCTTTTCCAGCATCCTAAGGCATTCCGAATATGTGAGCACCGGATACGGAACGGGAGGAACGCTGATCTCTTTTCCAAGGATCGCCAATTGTTTCTTCCCTTTTTCCTTCAATCCTTTCAATATGCGGTCTATGATATTCTCGATCATTTTCATGATATCCGATTGCGACGATATCCATGACATCTCTCCGTCAAACGATATGAATTCCGTCACGTGTCGGTTGGTGTTCGAACGTTCGGCGCGGAATGCAGGCCCTATTTCATATATGCGGTCGAGCCCGGTCGACATCAGCATTTGTTTGTAGAGCTGCGGACTCTGAGCCAGATAAGCCGGTTTTCCGAAGTAATCGAGTTCGAACAAGGTCGCTCCGCCTTCCGCGCCGGATTCTACCAGTTTGGGAGTGGACACCTGTGAAAATCCGTTGTTCGCCATCGCTTCGTTCAAAAGTTCCAGCATCATCGATTTTATCTCGAAGATCGCTCTTATCTCCGGTTTTCGAAGATCCATGAACCTGTTGTTCAGCCTCGTGTCCATTTCAACGTTCACTTTGTCAACGACTCCCATGGGCAACGGGACATCGGCCTTTGAATAAAGTTCGAACGACAACGGGATCAGTTCAAGGCCGAGTTCCGTCTGATCGCTCGATTTGACCTCTCCGACAACCGATACAACGGATTCCCTCGGAAGCGTTGTAAGCTTTTCAAACAGTTCCGGGTCGATCTTTTTCTTTGGAAGCGTTATCTGTATCGTACCGTGACGGTCTCTCAGAACGATGAAAGAGATGCCGCCGAGGTTGCGTATGTCCTGCACCCATCCTTTCACTTCAACGACACCGTCACCCGTCGAAATTGTCTCGGAGTCTCTGCAGATGTTCATATTGCCACGAATCACGGCGCAAGATAAATAACTGATGTGCGCACCCCTCTTAACGAGATTGAGCACGCGGCAATCAGACCGAACTTATTTTAACTATCGTGCGATAGCATGCTTAATAACAGAACAGGTGAATCGCTTCATGTCAGAGAGGATAACAGTTTCAGTCATCAAGGCGGATGTAGGATCCGTAGTAGGGCATTCCAGACCGCACCCTTCCATGATGGATAAATGCGGGGAAATACTTGCGGACGGCGCCAAACAGGGAACGATCGAGGATTTCTATGTCACACGTGTCGGTGACGACATCAATCTTCTGATGACGCACCGCAAAGGCGAGAACAACAGCGAGATCCACGGGCTTGCGTGGAATGCGTTCATGGAAGCCACGAAACTTGCGAAGAAGATGAAACTGTATGCCGCAGGCCAAGACCTTCTGGCAGATGCGTTCAGCGGCAATGTCAAAGGCGCGGGTCCGGGTTCGGCCGAGATGGAATTCGTTGAAAGGGGATCCGAACCAATGCTTTTCTTCATGGCCGATAAAACCGAGCCTGCCGCTTATTCATTACCGCTGTCAAGGATATTCCTGGATCCGTTCACGACCACCGGACTGGTGATAGATGCGAGAGCCAAGAAAGGGTTTGATGTTGAGGTTCACGACGTCATCGATTCTAAGAAAGTCGTGATGTCGTCTCCCGAGGAAACCCTGAGCATTCTCAGTCTGCTCGGAGACACGACAAGATACGCGATCAAGAGAGTGACAAGCAGGAGCGGTATAGGGCCGGCTGCCGTTGTCAGCACGGATAAGCTGAACATGACCGCCGGCAAATACGTGGGAAAGGATGATCCAGTATGTATATGCAGAACGCAGAGCGGATTGCCTGCGGTCGGCGAATGCCTGCAGCCGTTCATGGATACGATGCTCGTTGCGGGATGGATGCGCGGTTCCCACATAGGCGCTCTTTATCCCTGTTCCGTTGAAAACTCGGACCCCACGTATTTCGATGGTCCGCCCAGAATATGCTGCATAGGATTCCAGCTGAACAACGGAAGGCTCCAAGGTCTGGAACCAATGGATTCCAAACCGGGAGTTCGCAGACCGGTCGACTTCTTCGAAGGGCAGGTATGGGATCACGTCAGATCCAACGCCGTCAAGGCAAGCAAGATGATGAGAGGACACGGTCCGTTCATGCCCGCTATCCTTTCGCCGGACGAGATGGAATACACTTCCCGACCCGAGGTCTTGAAGGAACTCACCAAGAGGCTGGAAAAACTTGACTAAGCCCATCATAGTGATAAATTTCAAGGCGTACACGGAAGCAGAAGGGCCGAATGCCCTAAAACTCGCCGAATTGTGTGCATCAGTCTCCTCAGAATCCGGAGCGGTCATTGCGGTCTGTCCTCCCGTCTCGGAATTGGGAGCGGTTGCACGCAGCGTGAACATTCCCGTGTTCTCTCAGAATGCGGACCCGCGCGTTCCGGGTTCGTCCACCGGATGGATGACGCCTTCAATGATCAAAGCCTCCGGCGCAGCCGGTACGCTCATCAACCACACGGAACACAAACACCCCATGAAAGCGATCGCCGATACGCTGGAACTATGCAAAGGATGCGGCCTGACAACGATCGCCTGCGCCGATACGGTGGAACTTGCGGCGGAGATCGCCCAATATCTGCCGAACATGATAGCGGTGGAACCTCCGGAGCTCATCGGCGGCGATGTATCGGTCACGGATGCGAATCCGAGCGTTGTAGAGAACACCGTACGATCCGTGAAGTCTGTTCATAATAGCATATCGGTTCTGTGCGGCGCCGGCATCAAAACAGGCAAAGACGTCAGGAAGGCGTTGGACCTTGGCGCTGAGGGCGTACTTCTGGCATCGGGCGTGGTAAAGTCCAAGGATCCGAGAGCATCGCTTCTTGACCTCGTCAAGTACATATGACCATACGGTCACGATACATGACGTAATGCATCCGATCTCGTATTTTTTTGCGGCGAATGTTTTATAATTATCAAGTGCGAGCGTCAAAAATATATCTGCGCTCTGCAATACACGTTACGGTGTGAGAACATGGACAAAGTAATGAGAGTATTGAGGGCTAACAGGATCATGACTATGGCAACATCGTTGAACGATGTACCGCGCGCATCGATAATGGAATACACGATGGTCGGCGACACCATGATGTTTTCAACTTTCCCCACTTCAAGGAAAAACAGTAATCTTGTAAAAAATCCGAAGATAAGTTTCACGGTCGGGCACGTACCGATGTATCTTACCATAGACGGCAGAGTGGAGGAAGCAAGTCAGAAGGAGATCGACGAATACATCGGAATGTTATCGGGATTCAGATGGCACGCGATCCGCGGACCGAAGCCGAAGCATGTTGAGGACTGGAACAGGATGATGATGGAAAGGCACCCGGAATTCAGGCAGATGATGGAGTCAGGCGGTATGAAGTACTACAAGATCATCTTCGAGACGGCGCACTACATCGATGGTACGAATCCTGCAGAAGTGATAAAGATGAAGTAAATCTCTTCATCCTTCTCTTTTCTTACCATCACACGGAGAGAAGACCGGCAGGTCAAAAGTGTGAGATCGAAATGAACGGGAGAGATGTCTCTCCATTCATTACGATCTCCACAATCCGTGCCTGTTGCAGTATTCTTTCGCGGCGGCCTTTTCGGATGCACCCTCGAAGAACGCCTCAGGGGCCATTCCCGGTTCCAGGTATTTTCTCCTCTGGACGCCGTCATCGCATATCTCTATGTATGCGATGTAATGGTCATCGTTCATAGGATGTGCGGTGCTCCCTACCTTCACCGATACGCCGTTGCCTTTTTTCTCCACGATGGGAACATGCTTCTCCGTTGCGGCGTCGGCCGTGCGCGGTTCTTCCAGTTTCATTTCCTGACCGCAGCATGATAATTTACCTTTTCCTTCGATCTCAACTTCAACAGTGTTGCCGCACAGCGCGCAAGTGTATATATCTCTTCGATTCGTCATTTCATCACCCATGCCGACGGACGCCCGTCTGTTTGTCAAATCCTTTACTGAATATATAAAACAGGACTTTCCAATGGCATAAAATCCGTGTTATGTATGGATATGACCGACGCAAAGATTAACATCAGTGATGCTGAATGACGGTACCATGAAGAAAATGCTGATGATCAACGGAAGCCCGCGGAACAATGGTTCCAGTTCTGAGATACTGAACGTCATATCGGAAAAAGGCGTTCAGAAGGGATTCTCATGCGAGAAGGTAAATCTTGGAGGACTGAGGATATCTCACTGCACCGGATGCAAATACTGCAAGAAAAACGGGAAGTGCGCGATCGATGATGACATGACCTTTCTTTACAATAAGATTCAGGACGCGGACGCGATTGCTTTCTCCGTACCGGTCTATTTCGGCGCCGAGACCGGACTGTTCAAAAATTTTCTTGATCGGCTGTATGCGCTTGTTGACAACAAGGACGGCGTCAGAACCGTCAGGTTCGGCAAAGAGAAAAAAGGGATCGTTGTTCTGAACTGCAACGCGCCTGACGGGAATATGACGTATCACGGGCTTATGACGCGTTTCGTGATCGTTTTAAGGTCGTTCGGCGTGAACGATGTCTCGTCCGGGATAATACCGAAGGCTGCGCCTGAAACGATAAGGGATTCGCAGTTCATGGCAGAGCTGTTGGACGCATTCGAATTCCAGATGTCGTGATGTTCAGCCGCAGGGATGTGACGATATGGATATACCCGTGATGCCGCTTCATGTTAAAGGAAGGAACATACTGACCGGAGATATGAGATTCAGCGGAACGTCCGTGTCCGTGACAGATGACAGCGTGAATTACAAAGATCTTTTAACATCATTGTACGGCGTCTGCAGCAAAGAGACGCCCGTGGCGGCCGTTGATGTGAAGGGCATGAAAAAAAGGGATATAACATCCGAGATCCTGAAGGACATAAGATCAAAACGGGACATCTGGGTGATGACCGGGATAATCGATGCGGGCGACATGATGGATGCGTTTCAAGGGAACATAAACAAACTCATCGTGCCGTATCATTTAACTTCTGATTACAATCTGAGAGAGATGATCATGCTATCGGATTGCTGTGTTCCCGCATTGTTCGTCGACAACGGCAATGTGTATCCTTTGGGAAGGAAGAACGATCTTAGGAACGCCCTCAGGACATTGGAGAGGATGAATTTCGAGAAGGTGCTGGTATTCGACGTCTCTTCCGAATATTCACCGGGTATGTGGGAACGCATCGTCGATCATTCCGATACCGTGATACCATACGCCGCATCATCGGATGCCGCCGCAGAGATACGCGAGCGCGGATTCAACGACATAATGATATCGGCCGTCAGATTACTTCAGAATACGGGAAGCTACCGCTGATCCCAATCTCTGAGCCTTTTCTTTCAGATCATTGGGAATACCTTCGAGGAGATCGGTTCCGCTTACGGTCAGTTCGCCGATCCATTCCGCACCGATCGTGATCGCGAACGCCTTTGTTATCGACACGGTGTTCGAGAACACGGGAGAATCACCGCCGCCGGCGGCTATCAAAGCAACCGCTTTACTTTTTTTCCTCGGCCCGGTTGCCCAGACACACTGGAACCTGTCTATCGCCTGCTTGATGATCGATGAAGGTCCGGAGAAATATATAGGAACGGCAAGGACGATCACGTCGCTGTCATTCACCGCTTTGTACACCTGGTGCATATCATCGTCAATGACGCATCTTCCGGAATGCGAACACGATCCGCAGGCCGTGCAGTGTTTTATATCCATCTCATGCAGCCTGATGAACATCAATTTCGCGTTGGGCGCAGCATCAGATATTGATGATCCAACCATATCGCAGAGTCTTGACGTCATTCCGTCATCTCTTGCACTCCCTGCGATAAAAAGGACATCCATGCATCCGTATCGCAATACGTGTATTTGACTTTCAAGTGTAGCTTTATATTTGTCCTTGTCAATATGTTCCTTCGTTATGATCGATTTTGAGAAGTCCAAGGGAATGGTTTTTCCGAGAAATGTTCTCCTTGGACACAACATTCTGGAACAGGTAACGGAAGTTTGCGATGACTTCAGATTCCCCAGAACAGGAATGATAATCACCGGCGATGATACGTATAAGGCCGCGGGAAAGGACGTTCAGTGTTTCATGGAAGAAGCGGGATATGACATCCACATCCACAAGACGGGAGACGCCGTTTTTTCAAACGTGGAGAAAATAGTCACCCTCGCCAAGGAGACCGATTCAAGATTCATACTCGCCGTAGGCGGCGGAAGCAAGATCGATCTGGCGAAGATAACTGCAAAAGAGCTGAACCTGCCGTTCATAAGCGTACCGACATCCGCGGCACATGACGGAATAGCGTCAGGACGCGCATCAATGAAATCTGACATGGGACCGCTGTCAGTGGATGCGGTGGTGCCGCTTGCTATAGTTGCCGACACGTCGGTAATATCAAAATCGCCGTACAGGCTTCTTGCATCCGGATGCGCCGACGTGATATCCAATCTGACCGCCGTTATGGACTGGGAATTCGCAAGACGTCTCAGGAACGAAGAGTTCAGCAGATCCGCGGAAGCCCTTTCAAGATATTCCGCGGAGACCATAATCGAAAATTCAAAGCTCATACGCCCGAATCTGGAAGAAAGCGTCTGGATCGCGATGCGCCCGATAATAATATCCGGGATATCGATGAGCGTTGCCGGAAGTTCCAGGCCTACAAGCGGTTCCGAGCATCTGTTCTCTCACGCTCTTGACATTTTGCATCCCGGAACAGCGTTACACGGCGAACAGTGCGGCGTCGGATCCATAATGATGATGTATCTTCACGGCGGCAACTGGATGAAGATCAGGGACGCACTCGAGGACATCGGTGCTCCGACCAACGCGAAACAGCTTTCCTTGAAACCGGATGATATCATTGACGCTTTGGTGGAAGCGCATAACATTCGGAAAGAGAGATTCACAATACTCGGCGACCGCGGCCTGAGCAGGGAGACCGCGGAGACCGTTGCGAGGACCACCATGGTCATTTAAGGTGATATAATGCTTCTGACACTTATCGGAGAAACACAGGCACGCATCGGGAACAGATTTTACTTCATGGGTTCGCTGACCGAATGCAGAGATTGCAGACTGAGAGGAGTATGCTTCAACATGGAGCCCGGATCTTTGTATGAAGTTGTGGCGTTACGTGACACCGTACACGAATGTCCGATACACGAAGGTTCGGTGAGGGTCGTGGAAGTGGAACGAAAACCCACGCTTGCCGCCGTTCCGCGAAAATACGCGATTGACGGCAGTACGGTGACATTCGAGAGCAGGCGCTGTGACAACATCGGCTGCGAGAACTATCTCTATTGCGTTCCCATCGGCATAAAGAACGGCTCAAGGTTACGGATCACCGATATAATCGGGGACATCGAATGCTCAAGCGGAGAGAACATAGTACTTGTCAAATTGGAATGAACATCAAAAATAGGTTTGCAAAGGATCAGCGGAACCTTTCTCCGGTGATCCTTTCGAACATGTTCACATAGAGGTCGCTTGTTCTCTTTATGATGTCTTCCGGCAACGGAGGTATCGGCGGCTCCGGAAGGCCCTTCTCACGTGCGTTCATGAGTTCCGCGTGGTATCCGGCGTCACGGTAATGCAGACGGACGAACTCTTTGCTCAGGTCTTCCAATCTACCTGCTTCGTATGATGCGAGATCCCACCAGCGGTCCTCGTCCAAGGTTCCGAACGTGTCTATGACCGTGAGCTCTCTTTTTTCATTGTATCCGAACTCTTTCTTTCCGTCCACGTGGATAAGCCCTTTTTTTGCTGCTTCTTCGCTTATTATCATGTCTATCTTCAAGACGGTGTCTACTATCTCCCTGTAATCGGCGTCCGTAAGGCCGGCGATCCTTTTCGCTTCCGTTCCATCAAGGATACGGTCCACATCCTCAAGTTTCGTGGTCGCCTCAATATACGGACGCGGTAATCTATCTCCCGGCCTCACGTCATGGCCTTCCGGGAACCCGAGGGCTTCCGCAGATGTCTTTCCATTTTTGATGCGGTCGACCACGGAGCCTGCGGCAAAGTGCCTGCATACGATCTCCAGCGGGATCAGGTAGTTGGCGGTTTTGGTGTTTATATCATCGTGATCGCAGATGACATCGAATCTCTTCACTCTCATCCTGTTTGACGATGGACGCTCAATGTAATGCCCCTTTATTCCATTCTTTTCCAGAAGCTTGAACCAGTACTCTGCGGTCCTGCATAATGTTTCGCCTTTGTACGGTATCGAAGACGGTATCACTTTGTCAAAGACCGAGATATTATCGGTGAACACGAATTCAAGCGTTTCATCGTCTGCTTGGTAAACCTCTTTCACTTTGCCTTTACGAACAAGCTCCATCAATTCGGAGTTAAAGCGTTTCGGATATTAATTCGTAATACACAAATGCGGCAGTGACTTTTCCGAGCAGTCTTTTCCGATAATGACGCGGATGGTATCGTTACATACAATAAAGCTTGGAATGGTTTTTCAACATTTATAGGAATGGTTTTTCAACATTTACGGGAATATTTTTATAACAAATGTGGGATTATGTTAATACGGATTTCAGCACATTGAACTTTAAAGCATTTGTGAGGTTAAAATGAAAAAATATTTACCGCGGCTGATAGAAGATGATCTGACAAGACAGTTGAAGGCGGCAGGATGCGTTGTCATCGAAGGTCCGAAATGGTGCGGGAAGTCCACGACCGCAAAGCGTTTCTCAAAGTCTGCGGTAGAATTACAGCGCACAAAGGTTCTCGATTTGTACAGAACCTATCTGACCACGGAAGAAGAGAATGTTCTGAAAGGAGAACGCCCTATACTCTTCGATGAATGGCAGAAACTTCCGGAGCTGTGGGATCACATACGCTGGGACATCGATACGAATGGAGGACGCGGGCAATATATACTGACAGGATCGGCAAAACCCATTGAAGACAAGGATCGTCACTCCGGCACCGGGCGGATGGCAAAGATCGTAATGCGCCCGATGTCTCTTTTTGAGTCGTCAGAATCCACGGGAGAGGTATCCCTCGGCGATCTTTTCAGAGAAGTTGAAAAGATATCGGGCAGATCCGAAATATCATTTAATCGCATCGCACACCTTGTGTGCCGGGGCGGATGGCCTGAGTCCGTTGGAGATGATGACGAGACGGCATTGCTGATAGCTGAGAATTATTTCAGATCGCTTACCGACGCGGACATAACCAATGTTGACGGAATAAAAAGAAACCCGGACAGAGCACGAAAGATATTACGTTCTTACGCACGCAACATCTCATCATTCGCTTCGAACAACACCATTCAGAGCGATATTCTTGCAACGGAAGACACACTGGACGATAAAACACTGACCTCCTATTCGAACGCTTTTCGTAAATTGTTCGTCATAGAAGATCTACCGGCCTGGAGTCCTAAATTGCGGTCGAAGGCGGTCATACGGACATCCGACAAGCGCCATTTCGTCGATCCGTCCATCGCAGCAGCCGCTTTGGGCGCATCTCCGAACGATCTGATAAACGACCTCAATACCTTCGGATTGCTTTTTGAAAGCCTCTGCATACGGGACCTGAGGATATATGCTGACAGGATCGGAGGAAGCGTCAGCCAATACCGCGACAGTTCCGATACGGAAGCGGATGCGGTAGTCCGCCTGAAGAACGGCGACTGGGGCGCGTTCGAGATCAAATTGGGAAGCAATATGATCGACGAAGCGGCATCCAATCTTATAAAATTCAAGCAAAAGATCGATGTCAACCAAGTGCGAGAGCTCAGATTCCTTGCGGTTTTGACGGCATCTGATCACGCATACCGCCGTTCCGACGGCGTATATGTGATTCCCATAGGATGCTTAAAGTATTGATATGCCGGCCGATATGACAAACACGCGGCAGCCTGACATTCAACGCCAATTATTAGTATACGGCTTCAGTTTATCATATTATGAGGATCGGTCTCGTCGCCTGCGATATACTTGAACCTGAATTCGAATATCTGTTAAAGGGTGATACGGATTTCGTGCACAAGGAGTACGTGGAATATGCTTTACACGCGTATCCGGACGATATGCGTCAAACTCTGATAGGAAAGGTCAATGCGCTGAAAGGCGAGGTCGACGCAGTTCTTTTAGGTTACGCGATATGTCAGTCGCTAGGCGATTTTCCGAAAGCGGTGAACGTTCCTACGGTGATGCTGGAGGGAGACGACTGCATCTGCGTACTGCTGGGTGCAAAAGAATACGCCGGAGAGAAGAAAATATGTCCGGGGACGTGGTTCTCATCGCCCGGATGGGCGCGGGAGGGAATGGCCGGACTGATCAAGGAAATGCACTTAGACTGCATAGAAGGTGTTGATCCCATGGTGTTCACCGATATGCTTTTCGCCTCATACGAAAGATGTCTTTACATAGACACGGGCGTCGGGGACGAGGACGGCGAATATCTCAGAAGATCGAAAGAATTCGCATCTCAGCTCAAACTCAAACACGATGAAAGGAAGTGTGAACTGAATATGATTGAAGATGCGATAAAAAAGGTGAAAGATCTGGCAAGATCCTGAACACATCAAAGGCCGCGGACCGTACGATCGATCTCAACACGTTTCCCGGTCACCATGTATATTATCTTTTCAGCTATCTTACACGCGTTGTCACCTACGCGTTCAAGATATTTCGCTATCGAAATGTAATACGTGCAGGCCTCGACCGATTTTGAATTGTTCATCATGCGCTCAACGTTCTCATCGATCACGCTTCTCCTGTAGCTGTCCAATTTGTCGTCAAGTTCCTCATAATTGTACAAATGACTTACATCCTTCGTCGCGAATGCGTTCACAACTCCCTTGACCATCTCAACGGCGACGTCGCACATCGCATAGACGTCATCCATGTAATACGTGGTCGGTCTGTCCTTCAGATAGATGGCCGCTTTGGCGATGTTCTTGCTGTATTTGCCTATCCTTTCCAGATATGTGATAAGCTTCAGCGCCGCGGCGGTGAGTCTCATGTCCGATGCCATCGGCTGATATAATATCAAAATTCTGAGAGCTTCGTCTTCTATAAGTGATTCCAGGAACGCAATGCGTTCGTATTTCGTCACTCTTACTTCTTCGGCCGCCTCAACATCCGAGTTGATCAGCGAGGACACCGATTTTTCCAGCATTTCGACCGCAAGCTCTCCCATCTCCGTGATGGCGGCGGTCATTTTCTTTATATCCGATGATAAACGATTCATCAACCGAACCTCCCGGTTATATATCGTTCCGTCAGGTCTTCGGACGGTTTATTGAAGATCTTCTCCGTGTCGTCGAACTCTATCATCTTTCCCATGTACATGAACCCCGTATAATCGCTTATGCGAGCCGCCTGCTGCATGTTATGGGTAACAATAACAACGGTATAATCTTTCTCAAGGCTTATCGCAAGATCCTCTATCTTCGCCGTTGCTATGGGATCGAGCGCCGATGTCGGTTCGTCCATGAGTATCACTTCCGGATTTATGGACAGTGTGCGTGCTATGCAGAGCCTCTGTTGCTGTCCTCCGGACAGCGACAGAGCGGATTGCTCCAGTCTGTCATGGACCTCGTCCCAGAGCGCCGCCTGTTTCAGCGATCTTTCCATTATCTCATCAAGTTCGGACTGCTTCGTGATGCCGTGTATCCTCGGCCCGTAGGTTATGTTGTCGCGTATGGACATCGGGAACGGGTTCGGTTTCTGGAAGATCATGCCTATCCTTTTCCTGAGTGCCATCACGTCCGTGTCCTTTCCGTATATGTCCTGCCCTTGGAAGAACATGCTGCCTTCCACCCTGCATCCGTCGATGAGGTCGTTCATGCGGTTCATGCATCTTATGAGCGTTGATTTACCGCACCCGGAAGGTCCTATCAGTGCGGTTATCTTATTCTTCCTGACGTTCATGCCGACATCAAAAAGCGCCTGCTTTTCCCCGTACCACAAATTGAATCCTACTATGTCCATGACGTTATCCATTTGATATCACCATTTGATGCTCTTACTGTATCTGTGTCTGACCAACGACGCCAAAGCGAACATGAATAGGACCATCAGTAATAATACCAATGCGGTCCCGTACTGCATGGTCTCTGAGCCGGGCACCTCCCATGCCAAGAAGAACAGATGGTAGGGAAGCGCCATCACCGGGTCAAGCAAAGACAGTGAGACACTGGATCTGAATACAACCGCCGCGGTGAACATTATCGGCGCCGTCTCTCCGGCGGCGCGCCCTAAGCTCAGTATCAATCCCGTCACAACGCCGCCGAACGCCGCCGGTATGACGACCTTCGTCGTGGTCTCCCATTTACTGGCGCCCAATGCCAATGACGCTTCCCTCAATTCTTTCGGAACGGCCAATATCGCCTCTTCCGTCGTTCTTATTATGACCGGAAGCACCATGAACGCCAGCGTTATGCATCCCGCTATCAATGCGTATCCGACCCCCAGATAGATGACGAGCGCAGCCATACCGAACAGTCCGAACACAACGGACGGAGTTCCGTTGAGTATGTCTATGGCCTCGCGTATGATCCTCGTGTACCGCGTATCCTTAGAATATTCGGCTAAATATATTCCCGATATGATGCCGAGAGGGAAAGCGATCATCATTGTGCCGACAACAAGCTGGATCGTACCCACTATGGCAGGGAATATGCCTCCTCCGAGTCCGCCGTCCTCAGGATATCCGAAAAGGAAGTTCAGTGACAGCGCCGGTAATCCCTTTGAAACGATGTCGTATACAATAACGATCAGTATCATCAGAACAACGGCAACGATCGATAGCAGAACGAAGTGTGCTATCTTCTCCTTCGTCTTTGCAAGCAGCCTCTTCGCCAGCGGTATTGATATCAGTGCTGCTGTCACAACGATAAACGACACGAGAACGGATGCGGAAGCGTCCAGGAAAAGTGATGAGGCCATATATGCGGATATGAACAATGCGGTCAGCATAAGCGACCTGCCCATTTTGAAGGCAACCTTATCGGTATACATTAGCGACACGAACACCATCGTCGCCAGCACGGCGACGATCAGCGATATCACCGCTCCGACGAACATTGAGGATATGAAGAAGGAGGCTGCGAACAGACACGCCAGTATGGACATCTTCGAGAACATCTTCGTGTGCTTCGCCACCTTCTCATGCTCCGTGACCTTGTCCAGAAGCGATTTCTTGGAGATCGTTTCCCCGAATTTCTTCCTCGATCGTTTTATTATCATCTTCGCAGTATAATTTATCGCCAGCACCATGACCATGAGAACAAGCGCTAACAGGAACAATGCGGAATAATGAACGCTTCCAGATACGACCTCGGGCATCTCAAGCGCAAGCGTTGCCGTTATTGTTCTTAACATCTCGAATATATTCCAAAGCGGTTCCGGGACTATCGGTGTGTTGCCGGTGACCATCATGACAGCCATCGTCTCTCCTATCGCTCTTCCGATGCCGAGTATCGTCGCCGCCGCTATGCCGGATATCGCGGCCGGAACTACAACTCTGCGTGTTGTTTCCCATTTCGTGGCGCCCATCGCCATCGACGCTTCCCTGTATGACCGCGGAACAGCGCGCATCGCATCCTCCGAAACGGAGATTATCGTCGGCAGCGCCATTATTCCGAGTATTATCGAACCCGCAAGCCATGATGTTCCGAAGAGAAGATGATCGGGGAAAAAGCCCCTCAGAAGCGGTATAAGGAAGATCATACCGAAGAACCCGTACACAACCGACGGTATCCCCGCGAATACTTCGCACATGGGTTTAAGGACATTCCTCAGTCTTTTCGGAGCTACTTCGGAAATGAATATCGCTGATCCGAGACCTAACGGGAGCGCGAACATTATCGCTCCTATAGTCACCAGTGCGGTACCGGTTATCAGCGGCATCGCACCATAAGTGTCGGTACTGGGCCTCCATTCAAATCCGGTAAGGAAATTCCATATTCCGATATCTCTGATCGCGGATGCGCCGTTTACGAAAATAAAGAGTATTATGAAAAATATGATGACCACGGTGGCGGACGCCACCGCCATGAGAAAATATTTCATCACTTTGTCGTGATTGAAGCGTTTCGTTTTCTTTATGGTGTTCTCATGGCTCAGGTGATCACCCTCATTATGTCGGAACGCGCACAAAACCCGCGTTCTCCACGATATTCTGACCGTCCTCGCTCAAGATCCATTCTATGAAGAATTTGGCCATGCCCTGCGGGTCGCCGTTCGTTACCAGCACCAGATCACGCGATATGGCGTAATTACCGTTGGCAATTGTATTCGGCGTTGCTTCAACTCCCTCTATCGTTACCGTTTTTATCCGGTCAGGCAGTCCGCCGGAGACATTGATGTTGATATAACCTATAGCTCCTTGGATATCCCTTACTGCAGCGATCATCGAACCCGTGTTGTTTATCGAAAGTACGTCTCTGTCCTTCATGACGAAATCCGTGTTGCCCGCATCCCTCAATGCTTCTTCGAAGCAGTCCCTCGATCCGGAGCCCTCCTCTCTTGACACCACGGCTATCGGCAGATAGAATCCGGTGATCTCCTGCCAATTGGTAAGTTCGCCGCTGTATATCCTTGCAAGATCGTTCAAAGTAAGGTTCAGTTGATCGCCGTCGGGAACAACCGAAACGTTAACGATGACAACGACGGCGTCCAGTGCTATCCTGTGCTCTTTCAGGACGCCTCCTCCTTCGTAAGGTTTCAGGTCACGGGAGATCATCCCGATGTCCGCGACGCCGTTGAGCGTTGAACTTATCCCGACACCGGAACCTCCTCCGGTCACGAACATCTCAACGTTTGCATATCTTTCAAATTCCTTCTGAAGTTCGACCATAAGCGGTTTCACTGTCGTCGAACCGGTTACAACAAGCGACTGTGAACTCGTACCTAACGCTGTGGCTGTCACAGGAACACATATCATTGCGGTCAGAATCACCGCAGCGGATATTTTCATCCATTTCTTCAGGAAGGCACCTATCCGTCCCAAGTTGTGCAACGTGTATAAAATTACTCTACATAATATACAGACATATACATAATTATACTGCTATCTATAGTGTAATATATATGATGTTTTAAAATATATATTTTTTATCAAAAACAAATTCATATAAAGCTTTGAGAGTGAAGCCAATTTTTGAAAAAGTTGACAATACCTTGCGCGTCAGACCGGAACGATATGAAAAAATCATCAAACTCGATCGTAGTGATGCCTTCCGAATTCGTCAGATCTGTGTTTTTTCCTGAGACAACGGCATCCGCAACTCCGTTAAGCAAAAGCGATCTGACATGATCAGCTGTGAATGCGGTATCGTCTGCGGTCATTTGTATAACAGCGTTCGCATTGTTCTCAAATTCTGTAAAAAATAATATCATATCCTCAATGGGAACATCATCCGACACCGTTACGCGGATAGTTTGTTTCTGAGCGTCACCATCTAAGAGAATATACGTTACCGAAATACAGAGCACCGCGGTGACGGCCACGGCGACTAGCGTCAGTATTTTGTCATTCAAACAGGTCACACTCGTGAGAATGAAAGGGAACCTATATCAATTTTGTCAATATTTTATATATAGACTATATATCGATAATGTTTTTATGGATAAATTATTTAAATATAACTGCCGTTCCCGTGACCTATGGATATAAGGAGAGTGCAGATGACCGGCGGTTCGTCGTTCATCGTGACATTACCGAAAGAATGGGCGGAATCCGTGAATCTTAAGAAAAATGATCCTCTGAGACTCAATCCGCAACAGGACGGCAGCATAATAATAACGACTGCCGATTCAGACAGGGCATCCACATACGATACGAAGGTCATTGTCATAGACGGCCTTACGGACACCGATCTGATCTTCAGGATGCTCGTCGGCGCCTATATGTCCGGTTTCAGTCTTATCGAGGTTGCATCATCATCCAGGCTGAGCAACACGGTGCTTGATGTCATAGGCAAAATGACGCAGATGGCCATCGGCGTCGAGATAATCGAAGAATACGATGACAAGATCATTTTGAAGGATCTCGTCGACCCGTCGGAGATGAGGATGGGGAAAAGCATCGAAAGGATGCGCGTGCTCGTAAGGAACATGCTGACCGATGTTGCCTCCGCGCTGAGGAATGATGACGCATCCTTCATCGAAGATATCGAATCCAGAGATAGTGATGTCGATCGTCTCGCATGGATGATAACAAGGCAGACGAACATGTTTCAGAGAGATATAGGACTTTTAAAGAAAATAGGGATAGACCATTCCGAGATAACGTCCAATTACACGATAAGCAGGATAATCGAGAGAATGGGAGATCACGCGGTCGCCATATCCGGCAATTTAAAGAATATACTGAACAACGACGCATTCAAAGAGATGAGGGACGAGGCCTCGGACCTCTGCGAGGCTGTTATCTCACTGTTCGTGAAATCATTGTCCACAGTGAACGGCAACGATCCTGAGGCGGCAAGCAACTGCATCAACGAATGCTGGAATCTCAGCGAAGTCGCGAAAAAACTCAACAGACACGGAGTCGGAGCGGATTACGAGGCCGCATTGGCAGTCAACATGATGGCAAGCAGCCTCAGAAGGATATGCGAATATTCCACAGACATCGCGGAAATGGCGATAAACGTGATAATGGGGAAAAGCGACAAGAAGATCCTCAAAAAAGTTTCATAAAGCGTTCAACGCCGCCGGTCAAAACGTTCGGAATGATCATGCTTACTTCCGTATCACAGTATCTTTCTTACAAGTCCGGCTATCAGAAGCATGGTTATCAGAAGAGACGCGGTCGTGATGAATGCGGATGATGATAATTCATAATCTTCCTCGACAATGGAGAACGATCTTGTCATCGTCGGTATGTGTCCGTAGTCACCGATGAATTCTATTTTCACTTTTGCTTCACCGGCATTGATGTTGTCCGAATACGTGATCATATAATCCGCGCCTTCTTCCAAGAGTTCGCCGTTGTATGTGACCATTATGTCAGGTATTATCTCGGAACCGGTGTAGTGATATGTTTCATCTATCCCTTTCACGGAGATGATTTCACCGTTTACTATAAGATCGCCGCCTAAATTAAGGTCACCGTCTATGTTCACATCCTTGCCTACATCAAGGTTACCGCCTATGTTCACATCCTTGCCTACATCAAGGTTACCGCCGATGTCCGCATCGCCGCCGACGCCGAGGCTTCCGTCTATGTCCGCATCGCCGCCGACGCCGAGGCTTCCGTCTATGTTCAGGTTACCGTCGATGTTCACGTTACCGTCAACGTCAAGGTTTCCGGATCCGGTGATGTTACCGTCGATGTTCACGTCGCCTTTCACAACGAGCTCGCTGTCATCGATGAGTTCAACGTCCCCTGAACCGGTAAGATCTCCGAGTATTGTGAGTACCGTGCTATCAAGAATGAGCTTACCGCCTGTCAGATCCACGCCGCCTATTGTAACGTTGCCGTTCTTCAATGTCAGTTCAGCGCCTTCTTCGAAAGAAAGGATCACAGATATGTCAAAGACTATCGGGTCCGCCTTTCCGAGATCGTCAACGAATGATCCCGAAACGATCAGGGTGCCTGATCCGCCTGACGCCGCTGCGTCAGCGAGTGATGCAAACTTATCATCGGGATCGCTGCTCCAGTAATAGTAACAGTCTCCGTATATCTCCATGGCGAATATTTTCTCGGCTTCCTCGCCGGTGATAACGCTTACCGCACGTATCGTGAATGTGTGCTTACCGATGTTCGTCGGTATTCCGGATATCGTTCCGGTCGATCCGTTAAGCGTAAGTCCCGAAGGAATATCTCCGCTGATGAGTTCATAGATTATCGTTCCCGTTGTTCCGCCTTCCAGGGAAGCCGTTATTGAAGACGAGTACGGCTTGTTTATCTCACCGTT
>Ga0123352_10005377_pt1 | contig 19252 bp, 13 predicted proteins | sample TergutLab28metaG_FD_89700 | JGI IMG/M metagenome (GOLD analysis project Ga0123352, IMG submission 89700) | Labiotermes labralis P1 segment gut microbial communities from Petit-Saut dam, French Guiana - Lab288 P1 | ecosystem: Host-associated > Arthropoda: Insects > Digestive system > Gut ... | reverse complement strand
TTAGCACACCCTGTATATAAAATGTGAATAATACAGGAACCAAATATGTTAGAATTATGAAACAAACTGCATTTTGAAGAGAAAAAAACGGAGAGTATATACCGTGTTTAAAATATTCAGTACTTTTATTTGTTGAGTAAATATATAAAACGTGAGTAAATATATAAAATGCAACTTTAGAGATTAGCGGTGCGGTACGACCACTATTGTTGACATTAGGCATCAAAAGGTTGAAGAACAAACACACTTTAGTGGGAAATTGTCTGTGAACTGAAACATCAATAAAGATGACATGCATAAGAAGGTACATGCAAGTGGATCCCCTTCACCAATTCCAGCAGCAGCAACACAATATAACTAGAAAAAACAAAAAGAACACTTAGACTATGTATGGAAGGGAAGAGGCTTGGCCAGCCGATAAGGTCCAATTACCTCCTCTGCATTCGCATCCACCCACTAAAAATCAAAATCAGAAACACATCAAAATTAGGTGAACACACTTCATATTGGGTATCATGGGACAATTCTAAAAGACAGGATACACATAACAGGCAACTGCCAATATCATTATTTTAACTATCAAAACAGTGAGCTTCAGCACCCCCTGTCATGCTACCTTTCGATTAAAATTACCAAAGGACTCACAAATTTTCTTGTACTTTAATAAAAATCTAAACACACAAAACATCTTGTGTAAATCAATTTCCATAAGGCACAACACTCAGACCAAAAAAATATCATCAATATGCCTTTTGAAGCACAGCATAATTATAACAGGGTCTGTCACACAAAAAATGACAACATCTAATGTGTATGAAGAAGTAATTTTTTTCCAAGGTACAACCATGTACAAAAATACAGTAACAGACACAGACTGGCAGTAAAGAAGGGCATAGAAATGTGTGCATTTAACAAGCCATAATTAATATGGGAAAACAATCATTTGTCTCAACTACAGGTCATTATTCAGTTGAAGTACAGCACATGAAGCAAATGTTTCACTCTACTTTATTTTGGACAAGAGGCACAGCCCATTATTCCCTTCAATCAATGAACACAAATCAGGTAACACATCAATACTGTCATAATGAAGCTCGTGTGCCAACACATAAGAATTATCAAACTTCAAGTAGGTTAACAGATCATTGGCAGTTTACTATTATGTTCAAGGAATAACAAATGGAAGTTATGTTACATGCCACCAATAAAAATGAACAACAAAAATAAATATAAAAAAATTCCAACAAGAAACAACTTGTTAAGATGTTCACCACATTCCAGGGAAAATGTCACTACAATTTCATGTTACAGGAATGCAATATCAGAATATTATATTATATTTGGGTATGTATGTGGCTTCTGAAACTACAGCAACAGCAAAATTATATGATAATTACTTTTATTCTGTAAGATGTATGTATATTATAATGCACTTTAATCTTGCACAGATTGACAAAATACAATAAAAGATGACTGCAATATTTAAACCTAAGCAGTGTTACCAACAGTGCTTCCTGACTGCTATTATTCTAAGAATGAAACAGTAGTGCAATTCATATGTTATTGCAAATAAGTCTGCAGCACACACACACACACCAATTAAGTGGAAACTATTAATTGTTAGCGTACCATTTGTAACACATGTGGCACAATTACAACCAACTACTTCAAATGTATTGCTGTTAAAAGTCATGCTCTGAAAAGCTTACCTTAACTTAAAACCTTGTAAAAGAACATACTAAATCATGTTCATGTTTCACTCCTTCTCTTTTGTTTACTTATAAAACATAGCTAACATATTAATGCACAACATTATTTACTCTCACATCTCATTAAATCAAGCTGCCAATGCTAGAAATAACCACAGCATATCATCAGATCTATCTTTACATTTTAAAAATATCATTTCTGCCATTGTATTACATCTTCTACAAAAAAATTATGCATACCTTCCTACCAACTGTTTGTATGTTGCATTTGTTTTCTTGTCAACCATTACACACACAACTAACAGTAATATCTGAACATTTATCTTAAAATATAACAATTCACAGCTTCAAACACCAAATAAACAGTCACAAACTACAGAACAAACTTTATAAAGATCAAAGCCCTAGGTGTGTACACTTGAAATCCTAAAAGCTTTGCCACACATATCAGATTATGCAGCAAAATTCGGATAAAAGTAATATCATTTGGCTTTATCCCATGTCGTTATTATGAACATACATTCATAAATAATCAGAATGGATAAACTCATATTACACCTGCTGCCTACAATCCATGGCTAAAATAAACTGAGGAGTGGCACCTCATGTAATACAAATGAAAAAGTCCTAACTGCAGTACTAACAAGGACACTGACGCACAGATAAAGTATATGATATGAGACAAATATTTATAGCTAACTCTCCTGAGAATGGATATTTCACTGGGCAGTGCTTAAGTCCAAACTCACCCCAAGTGCCCACCTAAATAGAACATCAATGAATCTAGACACAGTGTATTACTCACTGCAATAGGAATGGCACAAATCCTAGTATCAGAGAAACTCTAATCTCAAATGGAATTCACAATATTAAGAAGTGTGTGGAATGTACTAACATGTCCTCTATCTCAAATTCTATGTTATGGCAACACTTTGTTGGAAGCAGTAAGAAATACTCCCTACACATGCTCTCAGGGCCTAGTCTGTTGGGCCCCCAGCATTACATTCACTGAGAATGGAATGAAGATAGTAAGTTCAGATGAGTTACAAGGAATCATTGGGCAAAAACGCAAACATCCTGGGCACAGTGAGAAATGGTAAAATGGTTGCCTGGTAAGTGTAACTGCTTTCAGTTCCTAAGCGAGTCTTTGTTTCAGTCACTCTTTTGGTAATGATTCTCCTAAAATAAATTAATATGTTGGCCTATCAAACTGTTTCCAGAATGTGTTACCACCTGATTGGACTCCCAGAAACAAGAAAATGATATTCACCACTTACAAAGGCTAGAACCAAATATTTTGAAGATGAGAGTGACCTGTATCTACAAGTGACATACGCAACTCCTCATTTTTTAAATTTAATTTTCAGGAAGAAATTTGGGTTTATTTTCAACATGTGATGTCTCTTATCGCAGCACAGCCAAAAAGTGAAAATTTCTGTCAATTTCTTCTACAAGTGGATTTCAACACTAACACAAAACTCCCACAATTTTTTTTTTTATTTGTTTGATACTTCACATGTAAAATTCTGACATACTGAACACAGACCAGCCAACAGGACTAACTGGCTGAGTGAATCATAAGATCTGCAGTACTGAAGAACATTGTAACCTTATGTGTGAATCTGACAGCACACTACTTCCAAACTACTTCAATTAAAACTGTTTCCCTTCCACTGTACGTTACTTCAGTACTCATACGTACGTGTGCCTGTACATATTACAAAAGGGAACAAGAGATCTGACAGAAGTAAATATCTATTACAACAAATAACAGGAAACAGTACAAACTTTGTTGGAAGCTCACACACCATTAGGTATAAAGCACACATAGTATTTTGTCTTCTTCAAAGACAATATACAATTTACTGGCAGCATCTACCTTCTCAACTCCCTTAAATTAAGTCCTATCTTGTTCTTCCCATTAAACCAATTTCATTCTGCTGCAACAAAATATGTTTTAGAACACATTTTGTCTCTAATAACTCCATGTGCAAATCATAAAAACAATTCTCATTTTTGTCACTGGAAGTGTGGTGCCTCAGCACCTCCAGCATAGCAATAACTGAACCGAAAGCACTGCCCCTCTCATGTTACCATGCACAATCAGTTCCACCAACGTATCTGTGATACATGCCGTGCTGTTTGACCTACTTTCCCTTCCAACCTATCTGAAGAAGTTAACCAATGCATTAATATCCCAAAAAATACCCCCGTCTCCAACGTGAGCCACTTGGTCAATTTTTCAACAATACAAGTTTTAAAACACAATTAAAAACACACTTAAAAAACATTTAATTATTCTGCACTGCAGTCTGCAAATAATCTAAACAATGTTCACTGAGCATTGTATGAACAGTGCATGAGTTATCTCTCTTCATCTTTTGACTGTGTCGCCCTTAATCAGGCACCTGGATTACTGTATTTATTTTCACATGCCCATTGCATAGAAAAATAATTTTTCTCATGCACACATTATTAATTTTAGTTCACTTCAAGAAAATGGTTGTCTTTTGGGTTTTCATACTACGCAGTGATTAAGTGTTCCAATATTGCAGAGGAATGTACTTCCTGGTGACTAGAAATGATGACCTCACAAAAGTGTGTCAATTATAGGGTTTGTGGAAATCTGGCCAATCACAGGTAAGCAAGGGAGGAGGAGGAGGAGGAGGAGGTGTTGGAGGAGGAGGATGGCACCTGTCCAAAAGACTTCAAGGATTCTGAAAACAGCCCTTTTCATGGTATAAACCCATGGGAGATGTGAAAATAATGTGACCTCTGCGTGATAGATGACACATGTTCTTCCATCACATGACCTCAGCACGCACCTTAACCAATTTAGATACTGTGAAGATGGAGGGAACTAGTACATTCCTCCAAAACATTATAACATTTAATTACTACCATGTAAAAACAAACAGTATGACCATCACTTGAACAATAACCATGAAAACCTAAAAACTTGCATTCCTTCTGAAAAGCAAAAAGTATTTCTTACTAATTTATTAATGATGTTAAACAAAACAGCTTTAATAAAAAGTGACAGAATTATTAAAAACCAGTATCACAAATGCCAATAAAATATGGGTTGGGAATGTGAACCACTGGTCAAAATTATTTATGCAAAACCTACTGAAACCTGAACAACTGATTGGGCATGTTATCCATGAGAAAACTTCACACAAACTAAACTTTTTCCCATAACAATTTGATATTACACCACTAACACTCAGTGATAATGGTTATAGAATATAAAACTGCTAACATCTGAGTGTCTGACATACAATTTAACTATTGACAGATTTCCCTCCAATATTAGGTCAGGTATGTGAAAGATATCCTCCTATAATGTCTTCAAACCAAACTGGTAATAATTAAACATCTGACACACATATATTTGTATTCCCTCAAATACTAGGACAAATGAACATATGAAATATAATGTGGTGCTTAAGCAGCAATGCTAATAAAGAAACACAGACGGCAACATTTAACCATAATTGCACTGACTGCATTTATTCTGCAAACAGCTTCAATCATACCAAAGTCCACGTGAAGCATCATTTTATTTTGTTTTACCATAAATTTACATTATGGACTGCACTAAACATATCACAATGACGGTTACACACCATCACGAAAATGTTATAAGCAACAGTTTTCTTAACCCTTCACTGTCGCATGGAATAATGTTCTCATACTTCTGATGTGAATGTTGTAATTAAGGGTTAATGTCCACAAATTCCAATAGAAAGCTGTCAACGCTAAGAAGAGACACCATTATAATTAAATTTAAGCATCTACAATGTTCATGAAGTATGGCCAATCCATCCCCATATTTGAGTGAACACAACACAAGCAGTATATCTAAGAGAGAGGCGGTGAATTTTATTTTTATTCAGTTTTGTTTTCGAAAGTGATCATCTCTACCTTTGTAATCTTTTTGGGATCTGGAGTCCCTGTCTCCAGGATTTCAACCTTCTGGTAGACATTAGGGGAATTCAGCCACCGTGTGCGATCGAATGTCTTTCGTCCTTCCATGTACTTTCTCCATTGTCTGTAATAACAACAGGCAGCAATGTCTAAAATATTTTCAGAAATAAACTGGGTAAGACTTACATCAACAGAAAAACAAGTTAGAAACATCAAGCACAGTGCAACAATTACAGTGAATTTGTGCTCATTATTCTGAATGTTTAGAAACAATGAGAAGCTTTATCACCACTCCTACAGTCTCCTCTCACCATAATGAATGCCCGGGATGTATCAAAATTTGAATGTTATACCTGAGCTTCTCATCTATGCTAATGACAACATACTTGTTCTCCTGTGACATGACACCACATCACTAGGTAACTGGGTCTTGAATGTTTTCAAACCACTACACTGTCTCAAAATGTTGGGAACCAATTATCCAGTGACAAGGTGTTATGTCCCAAAAGAGCACACATCTCACCCACGCTACCACAAAAACCAACAAAACTATATATATTTCAATGCTGTTAATTTATTGGGTAAAAAATATTAAATATACACAAAAGCTTTTTTTAGTTGCTACTATGGAGGTTGGTCTAAAAACGTTGGGAAAACTAAGTGCATATTCATGTCTGATCAGCAGAATTCACAATGAAATCACAATGGAAAGACAGCTAATAAATCCTTTGAAAACGGTGCCAAGTTCACATATTTTTAAATGACACTGAGAAATCCAAATTGCATACATATGAAAATTAAAAGCATTTTAAGTATGGGGGAATTCTTGCTACCACCATCCAAAGCCTTTGGTCTTCATGTCTGATATTTGAATAACTCAAGATTAAAATGCACAGAACAACAGCTGTGCCAATTGTTTCAAATGAGTGAGAAAGTTGATCTCACATTATGGGAAGAACACAAGCTGATGGATATTGAGAAGATATTTGTGCTGAAGAGGGAAGAGTTAACCAAGGACTGGAGGAAGTTGCATAATGAGAAGCTTCATGATTTCTACTCATCCCTGAACATAACTATGGTAATCAAACCAAGGTTGATGAAATGGGTTATAATCAATATATGCACATCAATGCATAAATACAAAAATCAATTCATTTATCTGCAATGGTGCAGTTTCACTCACCCATGTTTGTATAGCTCCTCCTCTTCCAGTAAGTATCCCAGTGAGGAAACAGCTGGTGGGACCTCGACATCATTCCGGGGACGTGGAGGTTCACCTTTCACTAGTGGATGTCTGTATATGTAGCCTGTGCGAAAACCCTGAAATAAGCAACACGCATCTCAATACAGTGTTGTGTAAAGAAAAGACACGTAATGTCCTACTAACAGAGATAACCTTGTAATTGTACTTACAGCATTATCAAGCATTCTCATCAGAGCCTCAAACTCCACACCACCAACACGCCACTGCTTTTCCTTCTTAGTAGCTGTGGCAGGACCATCTGTGGCATCCTGCGATTGCTTAGGTGTGGCATCGGGTGGGCGTCGTGCTGCCTCATACACTTGTTTCCGTGTCTCATCAGATACAAGTACTAGGTTCTCAACACCAAGTGGCATCAACTTCATCTGGGGGGAGGGGGGAACAAAAACCATAAAGAGACTAGAATAAAGGAACATACCAATAATGACTCCTTGTCAGATCAATATATACCAATATTGTACACACAGTTCAAACAACAGCTTACTGAATTTCAAATTTCTCCAACATGTTTCAGCTTACCAACTATTCTCAAGTAGACCTTCATACAGTGTTAAGTATAAAACAATTTTGCTTACCACCAGCCAACAACTGTCACACATAAAACAACCTTACCTGAGTTTCACAAGCCAGCACAGTGTTGTAAACATTGAAAAATGCTTCTTCTACTGTCTCACCACAACACACTGCACCATGATTTGCAAGGAACATGACCTGAAATGAGTAATAACAAGAGAATGCACTCAAATTAGATGCATCAGCCACACGTAAACACAGGACAAAGGAAAGCCTGAAGCATGAAGTACAGTTTATTTAAAAGATTCAGAATAAGTAACACACCACTGACAAAAGCAAAATACATTCTTCAATGTACTAAGATACACTCTTGTGTTCTGTCACCCCCATTAAAACTGTATGTAACTTACATGTACAGCATATTTTATCACTTCTATGGTATGAACAATATACAGTCAAACTCGGCTATAACACTGTCATTATAAACAAGTGTCACTGTTAGTGAGGTGCATGGTACACATAAAGTAAAAATACTTTAAGACAAAATACAGGCCTGAAGGCATACTACACAAATGTTTATGCTATCTTTTCACAATTCTGCGGACACATCTAAAAAATGAGGGCAACTTTACACACAAAGTAAATTACGTAGACTGAACGGGAAGTATCCATCCGTTTTGAATATCTCGAGAACCAGTCATGTGGCCTTGATATAACTTGGCAGCCAGTCAGAGGAGATCTTACTGAGCATCCGTGAACACTCCCCCATGGGGCAATGACTGACGCTGTGTGACCATTCCATTCACAATGACCAAATGAGCAGATCAGCTTCATCACGACAATGCGCCTGCCCATTCTACAGCTCTCATGCAGGCTTTTTTGGCAAAGCATCACATCACCCAGGTTCGTCAGGCCCCTACAGCCTAGATTTGGCTCCCTGCAACTTCTGGCTTTTCCCAAAGCTAAAATCGCCGACAAAAGGGAGGTTATTTGTGAATGCGATGGTCAGTCAACTTCAGGTACTTCATGTTCAAAAACTTTCACTTTTAACTATTTTCTTTCCCTAAAAGAACAGAAAACATATGAGATCACCATGCTCCATCTGCATGTGTATTTCATATAACCTCCTCAGCCAAGTAAACAGTATTAAAGAGATGGGTATGAAGATCATGCCACTGCATCCACACCAACAGCACACTCTTCTACTGCCTACAAGTATAGTAAATGAACGCACACGCGCGTGCGCACGCACGCACACACACAACCTTTGTACAATATGAACTTCACACACTCCTCTAGGGGAAACCCAGGCATGTGCCTGGGATAAGATGCCAGACTGTAACCCAGTTTCTAGTACACAAGGAAAACACAAAACAATGAGTACAGACTTTTTGTATAACAATCCTGGACAGAAGATGGGCTTTTCATTCCACTTAAAAAGTTTTTAATGGGAAATAAGGGGACAAATAAAGTGTATGTATTAATACCAGTGATTAAATCATGGCCTAGGTTTCACAGAAATCTAAACAGCAAGAAAGTAGGCTTCAAGAATTCTGCCTGGATCCTTTGGTTTATACTGCTGAATGATATAAGAGTTTTCAAAGATAAATAAAAGAATCATAACAGCAGTAATGCATGACTAACTGAAGCTCAGCTTATTTTTTTATCATACTCTTATCACCATTGAATATTAAGAACCGTTAATTATAGCAGGGTTACTTCCGAAAGTTCCTGTCATTCTGCATCACAACATTCAGCACATGAATCGCCAATGCCTGGGCAAGTACACATTACATATGACAAAAATAAGTAACAGCAGTACTCATTGTAGTGAGTGTTAGCAACAACAGCTCTTCAGATTCATAGTGGTGGAACTTGCCCTTATGCTCTACCCACATCAGTCACATGATTAAAGTTGCTAGACACCCAGAAGCATAACATCATGCTCTTGACTCTCATTATATCAGTCCAGGCTCGCAGACCCAACACTGCAGACTGTATGCAAGTAATCCCACTACAACAGAGACTGAGTGACATGCATTACAGTTGTCAATATATGGACAAGTCTGTGTATCCTGAATTGAATAAATCCTCCAAATGTCAACCTGTTCCTTTCATTAACAACTTACTTTGTTCAATGGTCCTAAATTTCGTGCAATCTTCTCTCGCTCTTCTGGTTCAAACAGCCCTCCAAGATAAGGGTGCTGACTCACTTCTCCAATCACAATTGCTTCTTGACACAGGGGCAACAGCCCACATTTGAGGGATGAAACCTGTGCAAAATGACCACATAAACAAGTGTGAAAATAGATCTAAGTAATGTCAAAACGTACTTCTATATCAACAACAGAATCTGTATTTGCAATCACACTGCCCTCCTTCATGGTCAGTATCATGACCTCAAATCCTACAATACTACAAAAACACAACTTACTGCAAGCACCGAAGGTGTATGAATATGGATGATGCATTTAACATCTGGACGAGCTGCATGTATTGCTGCGTGCAACATGAAGCCAGCCACATTGATACCAAAATTTGTAGTGCCCTGCTCTACCACTTTGCCTTGTATATCTATCTTCACAAGACTGGATGCTGTGATTTCATGATACAGCATACCAAATGGGTTCACTAGAAAGTGCTGTTCATCTTGATTTAATCTTGCCTGCAACACAACCAGAAATTTAACAATTCCAAGTATTTCCAAAAGCCATATGTTTGGTGGTGGTGGTAACCTGCACAGAAGACACATTAAAGCCCACAGACTTTGTATTCAAATAATGTTCTGTAACAAATACTAGATAATGGACCAAGTCCAGAGACCCCATAATGCATTTCATTGCGCAGCATGCAAGCTCAAACAGTATTACCAATTTTTAGAAGAAAATATGGAACATCATGTACAAAAGAGGCCTTCAAATTATACTATAAGTTGTCGTTCGATTTTAGGTTTATGCTGTTGTGGTGAGATGTTGCACCATGCTACTGAGTGAATGGGCACCAATTATGCAGTGGCAAAGCACCACACCCAGAGGCATAGGGACCATACACACTGCTACTGCTACGGTTCTACTAAAACTGTGAATCATTTATATTATTGTGCTAATAGGGGGAGATTACATACCCAAACAAACCATTACATTTTACTTTGGCAATATAATAACCTGGTCCAATTTCAGCTCTAATTTACCACCTCTACAGACAACAATAATTCTTAACTCATGCAGAATGCTAGGAAATGATCCAAATAAAAATCCTCCTATCATACATTTCTGTAACAGGATTAACAGAACTATAAACTGCAGGGGTGAATTACAGCCTGCTGTGCTGCACACATTTGCACTTATGCTAACAAACAAGGTACAAACTGATTTAAAATGGCTTTAAATTTACATTCTTTTTGGGATTAACACGAAAAAGAACAATGGAAAAAAAACACTAGAACCGAAAAAGAAGAGTGGTAAAGTAAAACACTGGAGCCATTTATAAATCCACTCTTTCAAGATGTAGTAACAGGAAGCCAAGAACTCAATTTGTCCAAGATCAGAATGAATGTACAGTAAGTATAGTCCATTACATTGGTCTTAATTATAAACATCAAACACAACTTCTACTTGAGCCCTCCTATTTTCATTTTGCTTCCATATTTTGGCAACACCTTATGTGGAAACCATATCCGTCTGCCCTTCTGTCTGTCTGCAACCTCATGTCAGTGACTAAACCAACCATCAGGTTTTCACAAAATTATGTATAGCAGTCATTTACAAAACACTGTTAAGCAAGTGTCAGTTCCGTTAAAATATATTCAAGGGTAGTCTTACTTGATCTAAGTGTGTAAATACATTTCTTACTGTACTTCCCATATTTCTTGAATAATTCAGGTGAAATCTGATAAAGACATCTCCATGAAATGTTACTAAGCAACTGTGAATTTTGTGAAAACTCTATGTAAGCCATACATACATAAATAAAATTTTGCCCTTTATATTCTACAATTAATTTCATTTGATAAAACAGGAAACATGAGATGGCCACAACAATCTACTGAGTGACGATGAATTTCAGGACAACTGGCTCTATGCATACACTTCACTTACAGGCACAAATATACATTTTTATCCCCTCTCCTCACTTACTGCCTGGGTAAAATCTGGTATAAGAGATCTGCACATAATTCTGTTGATCACTTATAAGTTTCACGAAGATCAAGCAGGAAGATCGTACTTTTCTTACGGGTACTCGGGACATTACCTTACACATGTACCATAAAAATGTTTTTGACATTTTAAAAAAAAAACACCTTGGTAAAGTTTGTGTACATCATACAGTACACCATTTGCACTCCTGTTGCAGCAAACCACACATGATGGTTTATTTTCCAAAACAAATTCATTTGCAAATTACGTAAGGAGTCCAATATTCAATACAAATGTCAATGCTGAATGAAAGCACAATGAAACAAGAATTTAATACTACCAGTGTAAAGCAGAACTGAAAAGCAGGAAGTCATTCTCCTTCTGTAACAAGGGAGCTTGTACCAATGACAAAAAATACATTAATTGGATTCAGCAAAACAATGAAATCAGGCTGATAACTTTATGTAATCATCAACTTAAAAGTGCCAACATAAAGTCTTATATAAAATCACTTCCAGTTGCCACCCACTCACCGAGATCTGGTTATAAATGCCTTGGGTCCAACCATACAGATCCATCAACCTGTACACTGCTGCCAACTTACATCGCAAGATCTTTTCTCCTTTGGCATATCCCATGCTTTCCACACCTCGAATGTCATTGATGGGAACAACACAGTTTGAACCTAAGAACACAAACAATACAGATAAGTTACAAAATTATTTCAATTTGTAACTCCACAGAGATTAATGTCTTGAGGAGCTGAAAATCACACAGTCAAGAAATTCACCATCTCTTGTGGAACACAGAAGTTCATAACAGATTTCACCCTTTACTTGGGCAGCAGGAATCTTCAAATTGAACTACCCTGTACATAAATTACCACATTTCCTGCAGGTGCCAGACATCTTCAAGATGGCTCTTCTGCCCTCAAGTCAAGCCCAGAGTATTCCATCCTTAAAACACTTCAGTTTTCAACACTTTTTCTGTAGCATTTAATGAATACTGAACTATGAACTGAAGACTAACTATCCTAATGTTGCATACTCTGAGCAGCACACATCTGTACTACCTTACCAGCAGATGGCATACAATGTCCAATAACTTCCTAAAATTGTTTTCTGTAATTCTGAGACATTCTCAGTAAAAAAGCTGGTCAAAAGCAACTGAAATGCATCCTCATGCTGGGGACAGAAGGAAAAAGCAAAATTTACAAGTACTGAAATAATATTCAAACAGGCAGCCTGAAAAGAATAACTTACAGTTGAGGGTTTCAAAGGTATCTCCCAAACGGAAAGCCCAAGACATGAATTGTACATTTGAGTTCGGCAGTAGTGAAACAACAAGAATAACAGAATTACTGTGTGAATGATCATCTCATGCAGCTCTTATATTTCCCATGGACTCCAGCCAACAAATTTTGAGGTCAGCAGTGAGTCGGTTTATTTGCACATGATCGTGTCCAACCCAATTTAATGTTCAACACCACTATAAATACTTTTTATGCACCACTCTAAATTTGTTATATCACCCTACATGTTTAGATTCTAAACTACACGTCCTTGTTTCAACTGCCTGTCCAAAAATCACAGTAAATCTTGAGTATTCCAGTAAAAATGATGCCATACCACATCTACTGTAACACAACTGGCAAAATTACTACTCTGCAGCTACAGACTATTTTTAAATCCCTTCTTTTTAATAAATACATAGTTTGTGCTGAACATTACTACAGCACTGCAAGACAACTCCTACTAGAAAAAAGTAACTTTGGTCTCCATTATCTCTTTATGATAAAGTTACAGACACACAAAACAAGCAAGTACACCTGTAAATTTGTATGTATGTAAGCATACACTCCTGTGCAATTTTTTCAATAATTTTAAAAATGCAATTCTAATATCTGATATATTTGTTAACTGCAGATGGGTAGCCACCCGGTGGCAGTAGTACAGTACACATTTACACACGAACAATACACGGAATGACACAAAACAAACAATACATTCAACAACACAAAAATCTGGAAGAGTGTGGGCCGTACCCCATCTTTGCAGGTTTTACCCTGGCATTTGCCTTACAACTGAGGAAAAAGCACGGAAAAACCTCTAGTCAGGGTATCCGAAGAGTGCCAGCTGGCACGATGAAAATACATAAACACACAATACGAATACATACATATAACAATAAAAATACATAAATTACAGTATTAAACAGGAATATAACCATATATAAATTGATAAAAAATAGAACCTAAAGAATATATAATCAGCAACTTCATACTGTTTCTAATAATGTTGGACACCTTATTACTAAGACCATCACTACAATGCAACACTTCGTTACACTTCACCACACTTCACTCAAGTACACTTCACTACACTTATCAACACTTCACTTCCTCTCATTTACATTTCACTACCCTCTCATTTGGCTTAACCCATTCACATTTCCTATCGCTCTATTTCACCTCACATCACTAAACTAGACACAGTACAGTTCTCATCTCCAAACCCATTTCCAAAATAATGAACCCCTTCAATGCCCTAAAGAACCTCTCACCATTTCACTTCACTTCACTTTTTATTTTTTATTATTTTTTTCACTTATCCTATCAACCCTTCACTTCACTTTACTCTGCTATTCATATCTACAACTCACTTCCCTTCACTTTTCACTTTTTATCGCCTTCACTTCCCCTCACTGGTTTTCACTTTCCTAACCCTCGTTTTTAAAATCTGTGTTTCACCTTTGGAAGTCCCTATCACCCCTTCAGGTAGCTTGTTCCAGTCAGTAATGGACCTATTCACAAAGGAGTATTGCCTGATGTCTGTTCTTTGTTTTCTGGCTCTGATTTTCCAATAATGATCTACCCTACTCAAGCAGCTTGGTGCCTGTAACCTATCCCCCATCGCTCTTGCCGGTATACACTTTTTAGGGTGCAACATGCATGCTATCTTCCTGTGCTGCGCCTAAGATTCCCAGTCTGAGCCTCCTGAATGATGTGCAAATTTTGCAGCTTTATTTCGTACATGATCTAAAGCACTTACCTGACATTCCCTGTATGGATCCCAACACACCACCTCATATTCGAGAATGGGATGTACTAGTGACGTATAGGCTAAACTTTTCGTATTTTTATTTCCCTTTTGTAAAATACGCATTACGAAATGTACTGCCCTCCAGGCTTCTTGAACCATGTAATATACCTGATCAGCCCAGCTTAAATAACTTCATATGATATTTCCCAAATATTTGCAACAGCTAGCTTCAGGAATCTTTTGTTCCCCAAGGGATTAATTTCGCGGATCCTTCATCCGGATTCTCGTGAAGCTTAGTGCCTTACTTTTATTTGGATTTATTTTCATTTCATTTCCTTCTGCCCAATCCCCCAGTCTATCCAGATCTGTCTGTAATTTTTCTACGTCATTGATATTTAATATTTTCCTATAAATTATACAATCATCAGCAAAAATCTAATTTTTGATTCGATGTTCCTCCAAATATTGTTTACATAGGCTAGGAAACAATCATGAATGACTGGCAGTCCAATGAACAAAATCAAACAGCCCCTCAGATGGTCAAGAAATGGCAGTGTTTTGTTGTGATAGTATGCAAGAGTATCACTGCATTTCTTTCACTAAGAGAAAAAAGTAGTGAACAAATGGGTTTTATAGGTGCCTATTCTGTATTTTCCGTAATGCCACATTCCAAGCACTGATCAAATATAAAGTGGAGAATCTTTACAGCGCTCATCAGAGCCCCATCACTGGTCCACATTCTGCACCAGAAGAACGCAGCCCCTGCCCTTCTACCCAATTTATTTAGAGTCTATTTAAATATTATCCTCCCTTCTATGCCTTTGTTTTTCAAGCAGACTTTACACCTAGGCTTCTGACAGAAATTCTATATGCACATTCCATCTCTCCCATGTTTGGCACATGCCTGCTCATTATCACATTCAGCCTGAACATCTGGTATGATACCTAAATAATACCCAGCCATTTCAAAGTTGATTACTATGCAATGCAAATAGAAAGCATTCAATTACTAAAGAATAATGAACATGTTCCACATTTTCAAACAACTTATGTAAATTACAAGTGCCCTACACTCAACATGAACCATAAATATGTAAAATCTGTGTTACTGACATGCAAAGTAGACATCTTTGATGTTCTCATTTTTAAGACAGAAAAACACCATTCTGGATGGGCAATGTCCAGCCATTAACACACATAATTATATCTACAATCATTTAAAAAATGAAGATCAAGGGAATTTGAAAGAAGTGAACTGAAACTCTTGTACTGATCACATATATATATATATATACATAAAGATGCTCACTTTTGAACATATGACCAGAGTGCAGACGACCGCCTTGCACACCCATCATATCTGAGATCTGCTGTAACAACCCTGCTGGACCTCCACCATCCTTCATCTGCATCTCAATGATCCGCTCCAACTCTTCACGGAAAAGTCGACTGTTCATTATCATTTCCACACGCTTCCGACGTTCCATCTCTCTCATGTCCTGCAATACACAACAGACGATGCAACATGAAACAACGCAACAGCAGGGCAATTTACAGTGTTACGGCTACAGCAATCTGCTCCGTGTGCAACCTCCTGTCATTCTGACATGCACCACAGGTTTCTATCTACTTTAACATACAATATTAACACAATATGTTCTTCTCTACATTATAGCAATCTATTTTTAGTGGAAAGTAAATTAACAACAAATTAAACTCACGGCATCAATGTCTGCAGGTCGTAACTTGTTTTTGTCTTCCTCATCAAGGATACCATTCGTCTGTGGCTCAGCAGATAGTGGCTGCTCCGCTTGACTCGTGTCTGCCATGCTGACCACCACGATCGCCTACCTCAGTTCAGTCTGAAAACAAATCACAAAACGGTTCAACTGTTTGATTCACCAACACTGTCAGTTCTGTTTCGAAGAAGATGTTAACAACCGTGTGAAGTATATGACAAAACAATACTGTCTTTCGCTTAGATATTATGGAGAGCAGAAAATGTTTCAAGAAGCTATACAGTACAAGAAGAAGTACGAGGTCTTGGTCACAAACTAACATGCAGACATAAAACACAGGCATATTAGTTTATTGCCTAAATTCACTAACTTACAGCTGAATTACATACTCTTCTTCACTGTATATCTATGAATTTCTAAAACAAACCACTCTTTCAGGACAGCTGATAGAGACAATCTGCTCCTTAACATTATAGAAATAGTGTACTCTGAGCAGAACTGAAATCTGTTATGACTGGCAGCCTATTTAAGTGTGAGACTTCAAGTTCCCACAGCAGTACTGATCATAATTAGTGTTCTAGGATGTAAACTGTGGCTTTCTTCGACTATTCACACTCTAAACATGAAGGCAGTAAGCTTACCCAAGAAGTCGAATATCCCGCCAATCAACACAGCATGTTCAAGTCATTCACTCATTGTATTTAAAAGTACTGACTTAGTTTTGCTTCACTGCATCACACATGCACAGTAAAGTGTAAAAATGCATGCAACACGAATTCCCTGCTTGGAAACTACCTCATGTCATTCATGAAGCATAAGTATGTCCAACTTCATAAGCACACTTGCTCTTTAAACTGAGGTACACAATATTAGTGCAGGCACTAATTCTGTTAAAAAAAGTTTCACAATCAGAACTAACATAGAACACAGTAGTTAAACTCCCTCCAGTTCTCACAACCCGTGCAATAAACTGCTTTATTACTAAAGCCAGCATCAAGATTATCCTGAACTGCTTATCTTTAATAAAGGCAGTCATCACTTTATATTCATAAGTTTAAATGAATTTTTTCAGTGCTGTGTTGAATTTTAACTTAAAATATGGGAACAATAAAGATAACTTCTGTATGCTACGTATGCGCAGTGTGTTTCCAAGCTGCACTCTGATCAAACTAACTAAAGAAATTTAAGTCAAACATCTTATTGTTTTCATGAAATAAATGCACTCATGTTCTGCATGTTTTCACCATCTGAAGTGGATAAAATTAACTTATACAAGGGACGCCACATACACCCACATTTCATCTCTGAAACCACACACCTGCATGATGGATTTCGATCAGTCTGGTACTGCACCCCTGTGCGTGAGTGAGCATGTGTGTGGAATGTGCCACGATGGGCAAGTCATGCAGTAAATGTTTTCAGGCAAAATACACATTCTTTCAATATAATCTCTCCATTCACAAAACCCAAAAAAAGTTATGGGTTTTCTAATAAAAATACAAAAGTGTTAGACATTAAAACACTAGTATATTATATAAACACAGACCTCATTATAACCTGTAACATTTTATTTGAAATATTTCCATGTAGGGAAAACATTTAAATGTTATGCAATAGATTTATTTCAGACAGCAGTTGGGTATCTCTGGTGCAAGAACTTTTCAACAGTCCGCATTTTCAGTTCACGCATGACACAGTGCTGTGTATCAGCATCATACAAACAGATCTTTGATAAGGCATGCTGCAACATGAAGAATATTTTGTATTCATATTGCATATACCATATCTCTCTGTATTTATTATCTAAACAGCTTAACAAGCCGAACCCAGTGGTCGCACACTCTAAGGCATGAGTCTGTGACTGCTCGCTTGCTGGGACTGTGTTTTAATCCCTCTGGTGGCATGGATGTCTGTCTCTTGTGAGTGTTGTATGTTGTCAGGCAGAGGTCTTGGCGTCGGGCTGATCACTCATCCAGAGGAACCCTACCTTGTGTGTGTATGTCTGAGTGTGATCATGTAGCCTCGACAAGGGGGAGGCCCTGGCCCAGTAGGTGGCTGATGTGCCATCATGAAAAGATAGTTTAACAAGGATGCAACTTATTATGATCCTAGCATTTCAACACCATCAACCGTATCATAATTCATTAGGTTTCCATGACTGGGGTGGCTCGCTGAGGATGGCGAACGACAGTTGAAACACACAGTGTGGGTTAATATTATATATACATATTTGTTGTTGGTTTTATGAGTTAATTAACGTGTTCTTTGTCACATGCATAAACCACATCCTCACACCCATTTCCTTAATATTATCCTGCCATTCATCAGCAAGTAAGCCGACCAGTTCCCTTCCTTTCAAGGCTTCCCCAGCACAACTGTGTATGCATTTCTCATCTCTTATTCATGTTACATCCACCACTCGCCATAACAAATATTGTGAAAATTATATTATTTCTTATAATGGTTATAGATTAAAATACCTTGGAAACTACCAACCATTACAAAAAAGTTGATGTGCCACCCAAACCCCTTACGTTAATAATCACCCAAATCTTCTCCTTTGGAGCAGTGAGATCTAGACTCCAGTATGCAATAAACCAGACCTCCCTGACCTCCTTAAATAAACAAACGCCCGCGCCCGTACCTATGGGGCAGCCTAGTCAGCCATCCACTCTCCCGTACGGGCTTCAAACCCTCGACTCAACCGAACGTGCGAAGGCGCTGCGGCCTAGTGGTCGGGAAATATCAACAACACCGTCGGCCAAAAAATTATGGGTGGCGACTAACTACCCATCCAACTACAGAAGAAAGTCGCCTCTAAAACGCCGTTTTTGAGTCCCCCCCCCCCCAAAAACCAAAAGAGCCAACCCCCCTATGGTCCACCCCCCCCCCCCAAAACCAATTAAACCAACAAAAACAAAAC
>Ga0123352_10005376_pt1:0-17500 | contig 19255 bp, 12 predicted proteins | sample TergutLab28metaG_FD_89700 | JGI IMG/M metagenome (GOLD analysis project Ga0123352, IMG submission 89700) | Labiotermes labralis P1 segment gut microbial communities from Petit-Saut dam, French Guiana - Lab288 P1 | ecosystem: Host-associated > Arthropoda: Insects > Digestive system > Gut... | reverse complement strand
TTATAAGCAGCTTAGTTTAATCAGGTCAAATTGTAGTAGAGTAGGTAATTTGGATAGTGTTTGGAAGGGAATAGTCTTATCCAAATTTGCAGCGGTACCAGTAAAAATCATAATCAGATGACGATCATTTTTGTGATGGTAATGTTATGAGTATGACAACAAGAAGCAAGATAAGAGGAAATGAAATTAGTAGTAGCAGAAGTAAAATAAAGGGAAATGAAATGGGAAAAACGAGAGGGGAATTAAAAGAGGATGAGGAGAAAAAAAAATTTTGAAAACGCGAAGTATATACTAAGCAATTTGAGGCATATTTGTGTGACTCTGCGCCAGAAAATATCGCTTTCTGCTTCTCATATCCAGGCATTCCATAGTTATTATATAACGTCAATTTAACAATGCGAAGTTACGAATCTCAGAGTTATAAAATGTTGACAAAATTCAGAGCTCAAAGAATACCTTACATGCCTGTACAGCCCTTCCAAAGTAATAACACGGTGGTCTGTATTGTTAAGTCGTAACATCCACTTGAGTCTGCCTGCGTCTATTGTACACCCCAGGGAATTCTGTGAAAGGGGTTTCAGAGGATGCTGTCTGGAGAAGAATAAAGCGTGAGGTGGAGGGGAGAATACAGAAATGTAAAAGAGACCGGAGGAAAGCTCTTCAGCATACCCTCTCACACTTACGAGGCTTTTCCATGTTTGTCACGCCAATTAGCCAAAGGATTGAACTCTTCTCTTGAACTATGTGCTCGTTAGTGCAGGCTCGAGTTATATCAGATTCGTGTATAACGTACCTTGCAATATATGGGTAGTTCTTACCTTATAGACCCCTAGAGAGTTGCAAATGACATTACCCTACTCTTTTAAAAGAGAGAAACACGAGAAAATATTCAAACTCCATATTCATACCATGCACTCGATCAGCCTCTGAGCTACGCATCTGCTTCATGTTGCTTTGCTACTGGTATCTTGCCTTGCGCGATTTCAGGTTTCCGACGCGAAGTAGCCGAGAACTGCGCTCTTCTGGGTTATTGCCCAGCGAGTAGTGGTAATTTCTTACCGACGTTTCGGGACAACCTTTCTATCCCGTATTCACGGTTCAAGAACAAAAAAAGGCTGAACCCTGAAGATGGGACCGTCAGGTTGTCCCGAAACGTCAGTAAGAAAGTACCATTATTCGCTGCGTAATAACCCAGCTGAGCGCAGTTCTCATCCGGTATCTTGTCTTGCTTCATTTTGTAAAGCAGTCATTATATGATAATTTTTACTTATGACGGTAGGAAGAGTTGTCAGTTTTGAGTTAGAGAGTGTATAAAGCTTAGCGGTTTCGATTTAATGAAGAAATTACTTCGGTATTTTTCTGCACGAAATGAGGGAAATCACCACACACCACACTCAAAATACGTACTTTCCTATTCGAACCTTAAGCTGTGCACCCCATGTACGTACATTGCCCTGCCTTCATTAACCTTGCACATTTGAGCTGGGCGCCGCCTCTGTGCAAGTGTACACCAACATGCACCCTCCTACCTTCTCTAGCCTTACAGATTCGTGCATTATATCACCCTACTTCTGTATGTAACAAGTCAGGCGAAGTCCTCAGAACTGAAAATCTCAGGCACGTTTCTTCTTTAATTTTAAATCCCTTAAAATTTTCTAGATAAACACTGATATGCAAAATATTTGACATGTGTGTTTTCACGTTTTAGACGACACAAATTATAAGCGTTCTCACTGTTCCAGTAACAGATTTACAGTCGATTACAACTTCGAGATAAGGATCATGCTCGATTGCTATATTTACCCTGTGAATTATTTTTTAGGCCTCAGCTCATATTTCACAGAGAACAAATTTTGTCAAATTTAAAAAAACCTAACACAGCGAGATATTTTCATAAGTATATGTAGGCTTCCTATTGCCACCTTCAGGTCCGTTGGTCTTGTCGGATTTTAAAATAAACAGGGAATTTGTCAGAAAACTCTAATTCAAATACAAAACTTCATAAGAATTTGTTCAGTAAAAGTGTAACGTTTTACGCCGACGGGTCAATATTCGATTTGCGTGTACATCAAAACTGGGCGGAAGAGAGTGATAAAGGGAAGTGTTCGAACATCACATTTTTGCCATTCTCATTAAGACCTTCAGAATCGAAAGTACAAACCCGCTGTTTGTTACTCCTTATTCATATTCAGGAATAAAAGCTTAAGACTGAAACGTAAAGAGGATAAGTAATTAGCAATACGCTGTTTTCCTTCCTGTTTTGGAACTGTTTGTCTTGCTTTCGGAAGCGGCAGTATGTTTAGAAACTTCTTGATATTATGTACTTCTGTAGCAGATGTGCCAAGTTAAGATTAGATTTGCAAATGATGCGTTGGTTTGTTGTCTAGTACAGCCACAAGCTGACTATTGTATCTCAAATGAGGAACTGTACAAAAGCAGTTCAATGCATATTAATAGCGGTCCACTTAAAGCTGCTTGATCGTTATGTGTACACAGGGAAATGCTATGAAGGATTTGTTTCTGTAGTTTCAAGCGGTAACTAAAATCTCCATGTTTTCACAGCGGATTTCACTACCATCACCACAAAACCTGAGGTTTATGAGGGATTTCAATTCCATTGCCAGGAGATATGACTTTATTACGAATTTCATTACAATCACCAGGACTCCTGTAGTTTTTAGAGGAATGTCACTAAAATCACCAATAAACCCGAGGCTTTGTGGATAATTTGGGGTGATTGCGTACCAATTACCGGGAACCCTGTGACAATGAATTCCTTCCGCAGACTACCTTACAACATGTCCATAACCTCTTCCCAAGTAAGTTCTCCATAAAGTGCGATCTAGTGCTGCATCTTCAATTTCCAATTCCCTCTCCTTTCCTTAAGTTCATTCAGTAGCTGCCTACGTCTTCTTCTTCCCCTTTCCACTACTTCTAACTTTCTTCCTATCTTTCTTTCAATAACCTGTTTCAGAAGGCAGTTCCTGTGCAAGATATTACCAATGCAGTTACTGTTGCTTATATTTATTGCATGTAGGATATTCCTCTCACAGTGAATTTACCTATTACTTCTTTTCTAACACGATCGGTCCAGATGTTCTTCTCTATCCTCCTCCAGGACGACTTTTCAAAATTTTCCAGAAATATCTGACCTATTTTTCGAAGTGTTTATGCCGCAGGACCATACACAGCTATATTCCAAATGTAGTACTTTACTAGTTTGTTCCTTGAATTTAAGTCCAATTTGCTGGTGAAAAGATTCTTCTTATTACCGAATGCTTCTTTTTTCCATGGCAAACCTGGACGTAACTTCACTTGTATATCTTTCATAGTATGTCATCGTGCTCTCCAGATAGTTGAAATGTTACACATTCTCAAGCGGTTTTTGATCTGTCACATTCTGCACAGTGGACGATTGTCTTGAGCTAATCATTACCTATGTTTTTTAGCATTAATTTACGTTCTACAACATCTAATTTCAATTAATCTACCAATCACGCCCTGAAAACTCGTTGCTTCCTTAGCCAGTAGCACACGGTCATCTGTATTTTTTGCAGTGTTAATTACTTGCCCTGTTTTGAAGTCTCCAAACTCATGAAAACCCTAGGCTTTATTGGGATTTTATTATAATGACCATGAACCCGGAATTTCATGAGTATCTTGTTACATTTTATTACAGTCACCAGGTGTAAATGATTTTATTACAAGACAACTTTAGTATACGTTTTGATGTTAAAAGTATTTCTGAAAATCGCCTTTTATTACAGGACATACCACGTTATAGGGATGACGACTAGGAAGATTTTAGTCTTCTGGGATATAACGCAGTGTAGTTTTGTACAAATTTAAAGACGTTTCGAAAGAAGTTATTGTAGCCATTTTCAGGGTATCAGAGATAACACACTTTCCAGACTAAACAGCATAATATCCCGGAACGTGGTAGTCATCTTCTGTGCTGTCAGGAGAACTGATTTCTCTTGCAGATTTAACCACAGTTTCTCAACTGCCTGTGTCACATAGCGTCGAATACGACTGGTGAAACCACAGAATATCCAAACTTCGGGTACGTTACGAAAGCGACATTTAAAGAATATGTGTCAACAGATTAGGTCCCTCTGATATAAATCCACAGTCGTTATAGATATCAGCAGCAAATTGTAGAATATTTTTCTTCTATTTTGAATAACAGGACATTGCGGTTGTCCGATACAATGATACGTTTCCACCATACATGACGTCACACGGCAGAGAGCAATAAACTTTAGATCCATCGCAGTGAAAACCATAAACCTCAATTAGAACTTCAGTTGTTATGGGAATTCTTAGGCTTGTCACTGACATAGGCAAGGAGAACTCCCAAAATCAGTGATTTTACAATTATTTTATTTTATTATTTAGACCAACAAATGCAAAATATATTAACAATAAAGTCTGTTTCGTAAAGTACTCTGACATGTTTCGATGTATTAGCATCGTCAGGGAATTTTTTCTTATGTAGCCAAAGTTACAAAATCAATAAATTAAAATACTGTTAGAAATTATCAATAGAAAAAAATCAAAGTTTTATTTATTCGCCAGCTGATGCACTAGTGATTGTCTTATAAAACAATATTAAAATTTACATTAAAACAACTCAGACACGCTTCGGTGTTACAGTTACACCATCATCGGTGAGCTGTTTTAATGTAATTTTAACGTAAATTTTAATATTTTTTATAAGACAACTCACTAGTGCATCAGTTGGAGAATAAATAAAACTTTGATAATATCAAGAGGCACGATACGAATGTGAAAATTATAGAGGTATAATCGTTAAAAACGTTGTAAAATATGTCAAGTTGTGATAAATTCAGTACACAGAATGTTGTTACGTTTGTGGCTGTATATACAATCCAGAAAATCTGGATGTATCTATCTTGTGGCCGCAATCCCTATTCTTGGAGCTTCCAGTAACTTTAGCTGTGTAAGAAAAGACTCCCTGAAGATGATGTAAGTACATAAAAAAATGTCGGGGTACTTTACCAAACAGACATTACTGTTAAAGTATTGTGCATTTGTTGGTATAAATAACTAATTATACACATCAAGAGAGTAGATTTCACATTTATTGTTTATTCTTGGTCTGTTTTAAGTAGCTCTCGCCTGTTTAGACTATACAGCATTGACTGCAGGGCTGTTTAATAAAAACTGAGTGCATGGAAGAAAGATATCACGCCTAATTCAAAGATGAAATCTCACACTAGCCTGGAGAGAATAAGGAAAGCCACAGAAAATTTCAGAGTAACGTGTCTGGGGGAGGAGAAATTTACGGGTTAATGAATTTATTTTTAGCCACTTAGAAAAGAAAGAAAATAGCTTGATATTTATCTTACTAAGATCAGCTAGCATTATTAACAAATAAAAATCTGTAGGTTACGAGTTGGGCACGTGTGTCGGATAGGTAGACAGCACATATGCACAGAGATTTTGTGTTGAATCCTCCTGTACTCCGTCGATGAAAAGTAGATTTGATGGATATGTATACAGGATGTGGGGAAATAAGTTTCTAAATAGTTTCAGTGAGAAAACCTCTTTCATTCATAAAATAAAATTCTGAGACTATGGTTGGCTGAGAATTTTGCTAGTATGGATAGACAAGAAGTATATAAGGAAGTTTGGCATTGCAACTGCTTGTATTCAGAGAGATAAACTATAATGTTACTATGGTCTGGGCTTGTGGATAGAATAAGGTGAGATCGAAACGTTTAGGAAGGTTTGGTAGAGGACTTCGTCTTATGAGAATGAAATAACGTGAATGAGATAGGCTGGAAAGAAGACTAGGACGAAAAGACAGGTATTAAGAATTTTAGGGAGTAAACCTCTTCACCTATTTAAGATAAATCTTACGGAGATACGTTATGTTTTGAATGGAACTAGATTCGGAGAATTCCGGACTGAGGGTTTTGATATGAGCTGTTTGAAACTGTAAGTTACGTCTGCTACCCCTCTTCCTGCACTCAGACATTACAGTAACACAACTTCTTGATCTCGGGTGCAAGTATTCGTGCTTGCTACTTCAATGCTATCACGTCTTTATCAGTGATGGGAGAAATTTCCTAGATGAAGTTCTTGAAGAGTGAAAAGTTACAGATAAGCATACTGTAACCTGGCACTCTAGATGAGAAATTCTATTAACAGACATCCCTCCCTCTTTTATGCAAGAGTATTGTATTACTGAGGGAACTCTTGCTATATCCTGAGAGTCATCAAGTGTTCCAAGTAACATCCACTCTAGCACCTGAGGGCCACCTTTCCTCCTGACGCAATAGGAACAGTTTCGAAGGAAGCTGTTTAACTCAAAACGCTCTCTGCCGCATTGGAATTAATTTATTAATTACAAAGTTCGAACTTGTAGGTAAACATCTACAGAGAGGGAATGGTTGTGCAGCGACTTTTGTAACTGTGTTCTAAGTTTTCAACATTGCTAACAATATGATATTTGTAGCTGGCTGATACAAAGAGTATTGAGAAAGATACGTAGTGTGGACTTCCTTGTTTGTATCAATCACGTGTATATAAATAATTAACCACATGTCACACAGACCTTCTTGCGAAGCTAACAGACGCACAGCTACCCAATAAGACCTGAGCATTTATGAACCCCGGACTTTCATTATCAGCTTTGCAAAAGACTAGTAATACGTCTTCTCATGCGCTATTTGATTCCGAATTCAGTCCTCAAAATTTACTCCTAAAATGTCCATTACGGTATTTTCCTCCATCTAAGACCTAATTTCAAAATCGTTTTCTTCAGTTTAAAGTTCCCCGCTAAAATGTTTACCAATTTATTTTGTCTACAATGTGGGTTACACCTTCCATAGATTTCACTGTACTCGATTAAATAATCTTAATATCGTTTGGTGAAATGTTACGAGTTTTGAGGCCCCTCGTCATGAAATTTTCTCCTTTCTCTTCTTCCAGATATTCTTCTTAGAACATTTTTTCCGGCACTCTCTTTCTGTTTTCATATTTTAGCAAGTTTCAAATCTATGGTACGAACTCCCTCACTTTAACTTGAACTTGGTCGATCACATTGAGGGAGGAACGTAGGCTGAGGGTGTTTGAGAATATTATGTTGAGCAGAATATTTGGGCCTAAGAGGGATGAGGTAAAAAGGGAGTGGAGAAAACTACACCATGAGGAACTTTAATGATCTGCACTCACCCAATATTGTTCGGGTGATAAAATCGAGACGAATGAGTTGGGCGGGACTTGTAGTGCGTATGGGGGAGAGTAGAGGCGTATATAGGATTTTGGTGGGGAAACCTGAAGGAAAGAGACAACTTGGGGGACCAAGGCGTAGATGGGAGGATACTATTAAGATGTATCTTCAGGAAGTGGGATGTGGGGGTATGGTCTGGATCGATCTGACTCGGGATAAGGATAGATGGCGGGCTCTTGTGAAAGCGGTAATGAACCTTCGGGTTCCATAAAATGCAGGAAATTTCTTGACTAGCTGAAAACCGGCGAGCTTCTCAAGAAGGACTCTGTTCCATTGAGAAAGTAAGTATGTAAATGTACGAACTCCCTGACCACGGCGCAAAGTGCCGAAAAATGTAAGAAAGGTGAAAGACCACACTTTTAGGTACTCTTCTAACTTGTGCATTGACTTGATGTTATAAATGAATAATTCTCAATCTATATTCGGAAACTTTGGTGGGAGATCAAGTTTCGCCTACATCTAGCCTAGACATTCCGTCCTCGAAATTACCTAGATGTGGTACTACAACTAAGGAAATATTTATTTTCGGAATTCCCTCAAAAATTACATTCGCGCTCTATTGTACCCACGGGAGCGTCCGTAATGTTTGTGTAACATAGTGATACAGACTGGCTATATTTAAGCCCAGAAAGTTACGAAGCACTTTTATCACACTGAAAATATTTACTTTTGCTGTATCGGTACATATTTCGTGAGATCTGAGAGATGAGCAGCGGTGGATATAAGAATTACTGCTTTCTGTGATGTGTTGGATCCTGACGGTGACAACGGTGACAGTGTTTCGGAAAAGTCTACTACTTCTACCTTCAGGGTAGAAGAAGAGAAGTAAAGCAGCTGGTGAGGGGAAGATAAATGAGAATGAAAATAGGTTCACTCAATGCCACTGATACACTAAAGGAGTCTCTTGGTATGTTAGGCCACGTCAAATGACTACGAAGTTTAGAATGATGGTAATGTGTTCATATTCAGAGTGAAGTAGTTTTCGTAACCACTTAACAATCGACATTCCGTAACATCACAGGAGATCTGAGGAGTCAGCATCAACCATGTCCAAAAATCAAGTGTCACACTAGTACTTACGTGCCGCGACACACAAAGTCCAATTCAAGGAGACGAAGACTTTACTGTATCGATCTGTGCAAGTCACATTCAGCTTACGAGAATAAAAGTGTAATGCTTGACCTGAACAATAGTGAAAACACTGAGCATGCGAGGTAGACACGTATTCTGAAATTATTAAAGCTTCAGAACTGTGTGACCAGTGGTTCTGTTTTTGTAAGCCAGTATTAAGAGGGTACAATATTATGAACTTTACGGACTTCTGTGCTGAGAAACCCTCTCCTCTCAACGTACATTAAACCTTCAGCATCAGTCTGCCCTAAGAATATCTGTTCTAAATAATTTTTCGATTGGGGAGATATACAAAAAAAAAAATCAGTGGCATGGGACAGTGTGGGGGAGTTACATTGGTGGGATTCGGTTGGAAGAATTTGAAGAATGATCTCGAAAATGAAAAATTAACTGACTTAATTATGCATAAATAAATGGTACATGCTGATAAAAATAAAATGATTACTGTGATGGGATCACGGTATATTTTACAAATGGAAACATATGAGAAATATTTAGGATCACTAACCTAAATCAAACTCTCCCCTCAATGTATATAACTTATGTCAGTTTTAGAGTCAAGGTTAGATGGATTGCTAACTTTATCGGAAAATGCATATTATCCTGCGAATATTCAGTGCGTATAAATTTAATTTTGTCTCTAATAAAGATAATGTTCCAGCGCTGAGACAGTAAAAATAGGAAGAAACTATACAGCGTCTGCTTGAATACTTACAGAATTTTGTTCACATAATTGTGTTCCATACTCACCTGGAATTTTTCCGAGTATAAAATTCATGTAGTAAGCAATTTAGCTGGCGAAAGGCAAAAAAATATGTAGACTACTTTAAGGAACCACTCGAGAGAGGAAAATTACACAGAAAGGAAAACAAAACTGAAAACATGAAACACCAAAAGTTTTGTGTAAATACGTTATCATACGCTCATGATTTATTCTACAGGAATAATACAAACATGTTTACTATACGCGTTTGCAAAATTGCGAAAAATGAATATTAGCTCCGCCATGTCTTTCGTTTCTCCGTCTATCCGACCGTCCGTTCTCCAGCATGGATCAACTCGGCTACCATCAAACGAATTTTCATGAAATATGATATTTTAGGATTTTTAGAAACTCTGTCGAGAAAGCTAAGGTTCGAATAAAATCTGAGAGGAGTAAAGGGTACAATACATGAAGACCTAGGTGCACTTTTGATAACATCTGACCGAATTTTCTTAGAATGAGACATTTTTTAGACATAACAAAAATATAAATTTTATTTTCAGTAAACTTTTCACGAAAATCATGCCGTTTATGAGACATGCAAAAAAATATGGTACAGTCAGACAGGCTACAGTTAACAGTAGAATATGTCGCACGCGCATTGCAAGCTGGTTAACTAAGGTTAGAGGACAGACACACACACATACTATTTAATACCTATCGATTTCTCCCATCAAAAATAGTCGCACGAACGCAACTCAGTATTACGTTATACGTACATTGTCTGTCTTGTTTAGCATATTTGTGGTTTATTTAACGGAAGCATCAGTAACTCTGTGTATACAGGATGAATACCACTAACTAGAGAAATCGTTGCGGGAGAGTTAGTTTCGAGAAGCTCATACGAGTTTCGCAACTAATTAATAAATTCCGAAAAATCTGTAGATTCATTGTTCACAAAATCCCGCCACTGTACACTACCTTTAATCAAGTAAATCCATTTCAGAATTCAAACAGTCCTATTCTATTTCTTTAAGATTCAATTTAATATTATCTTCCTAACTTCGTACTCTGATCGTTCTGTTTCATTTAGGGTTTCCCACCAAAGTGCGTGGATATGCGAGGTTTGTTCAAAAAGTATCCGGACGGACCACAGTACATGAAGTAGATAAGGCTTACCGGGGTTTAACCCTAATTGTCTTCAACATAGTCCCCTTCCGCAGCTACACACTTCGCCCAAAGTTTCTGCCACTGTTGGAAACAATTTGCGAACTCCTCTTTCGGGATGTCTAGTAGTGTCTTCGTCGAATTTCATTTCATGTCCTCCATTGCCTCAAATCGGTGTCCTTTCAGAGCTTTCTTACGCCTTGGGAATAGGAAAAAGTCACACGGTGCGAGATCTGGTGAGTATGGCGGCTGCTGCAACTGAGCGGTGCCGTGTTTGGCCAAAAACTGCTGCACAAGATGTGAAGTGTGTGTGCGGGCGCATTGTCGTGGTGCAGGATCCAGTCGCCACCCCGCCATTTTGTGGTCGTTTTCGGCGAACTGATTCAAGCAAACGTCGCAAGAACTCCACGTAGAATTCCTTGTTAATTGTTTGCCCGTCGGGAGAGTACTCGTGGTGTACGATACCCTCAAAATAAAAAAAACGCCAGTAACGTGACCTTTGTTTTGCTTCGGAACTGGCGCCCCATCTTTGGTCGCGGAGACGTGGGACGGAACCAGACAAAAGCTTGTGTACGACCCATTGCATTTTCACCGTATGCTTGCTGCAATAATTGATACGTTTCCGTTGCGTTTTTTTTCCGATTTTAAAATAAAACTTGATGCAAATGAATTGTTCGATATTTTCACACATCTTAAATATCGCCATGACATAAACGTACGTGTTACTTCCGCGACCTACTATAGCCAACTGAACAAACGCAGCCACTTGCAACTTGTGTCATTAGTTGCTAAGACATGTACGAACATGTCAAGGCTGGTTGCAAACACATCCCACCCAGTGAACAACCACTACAATTCCAATCCAGATACTATCTGAACAAACCTAGTATATATCATAAATAAGCGTGAATTGGATATGCAGCATTTGCCTGTAAAAGTTAAACACAAACGTTTAAGAAACAAGAAGGGTGTTCGAACGAAGCGGACGGTTTTAAGAGCAGATTTGATGACGGTGTTGAAAAGTGAGACCTTTGGTCACGAAAGTAGTCGGTTAAGAAATTACACATCATGATAAAGAACTTCCAGATTCTTGGACTTGCAGAGAATCAGTGAAAATAATTAATGTTATTTTAAAAATTTTTACTAAAAACTCCTCACCCCACTTCACTTATTTTCATCATACATTCGTAACAATAACCACCGAACATCACAATAAAGTGTTTGGCATTGTCTATGATACAGATGTGGGGTGTTCTATTTTGCACATATAGACAAGTTACCTAGGTTCACAAATTTTGTGCTTTTCCCCAGCCTCTTCAGGAAGGTGCTTAAGATACACTACGATAGTTTTCTCATATTTCTAAAATGATAATTGAGAGCCGTATCTTAAACGCCACAAGACAAGTAAAGTTCAGAAAGCCTTTTTTTTAATAAACAGCAAAACAATAATGACTTTAATATGACGAACTTTAGAAAGCTACAGTCATTTGCACACGAAAATGAATGCGTTCCTCGTCCTTTCTTTAAGACCTTAATTAAGCAGCAAAAAATGAAAGCCTTATCCGGGAAACACGACCATCCCTCCGTCTATCTGTGACCTAGTATTAGCGAGGAAAATATTCTTCGGATTTTTGTAAAATTCGGTGTAGGTATTATTTATATAAAGTTACACGACACGTGTGTGTTTCGTGGAACTCGGTTCAGTGGCAATCGTATATTATTAAAGTCGTGAATTTACTTGCACTTGTAATTTCCACAATTAGTAAACAACCCAGGTGAAGCTATACTTCTCTCTCTGAAATGTTACTCAGCGTAGTTTGGTAATTAGTTACCGAAGTTTCGGAACAACCTATCAGTCCTATCTTCAAGGGTCAAACTATCAACGCCTTTTTTGACTGCTTGACGCTTGAAGATGGGACTGATAGGTCGTCCCGTAACGTCCGTGACTAACTATTAATCCACGCTGCATAACATCCAAGAACAGCAAATCTCTCATTTCAATCTTGCTCCACCAGCATACACTTGAAATTAATTGCGTGATAGTTTTACCTTTTACACTCTACATTCTGTATTACCACAGCGGATTGTCGAAGTTTGGCAGCTGGCTCGCATTAACATTTTGGGACAAGAATTTATGTATGTACGAGTGTTAAAATCAATGATAAGTAAGTCCCTGTCACCGCGGCACTTCGCGTCCTCAGTTTGCGGATGGAGGAACGGCCTCCAGTATTGAGGGTAGCTGCGAATGTATTGAATAAGCAGTAACGGACAGCCGACAAGGGATGCGCCTCCAGCTTGGGGATTGGGAGAGGTGCTAACAATTCCTCACCGTAAAAACTGTCCTTGTTACGAAACAGATAACTTTTTGGCAAGGCACTGCCGTTGTGTTGTTTTCATACACTGGTATATGAAACAGCAGCAATTATAGTCTAGCACAAATTTTAATAATCAGTTTAAATATTTAAACTGGTATTTAATTAAAATTTGTGTAAACACTACAATTACTGTTCTTTCATTTGCTAGTGCAACAGAAAACATTACTTCGGACCTGGGCTGATCCTTTGTAACCTGAGCGATGGACATGAGACATGGGATTTAGTACGTGGAAAATAAGGAGCCTGTACAGTTTAGATTCAATTACAACGGTAAAAGGTAAAGTGTTCCCGTTACAGGCCCGGTGTGGCCCAGAGGGCGGGTAGGGATATAGTTCTATTCTTCCATGACCGCGGCACTAGAAGGGGTGAGTGGTCAGCAACACGCCCCGGCCGTACTTTACCCTCGGGAAGAACCGGTACTCATTGTACAGGAGGCTGGGTGGGCCCTAGGGGCGGTCTGGACGGGCGGAAAATCTCATCCCCAACGAGATTCGATCCCGGACCGTCCAGCCCGTAGTCAGTGGTTATACCGACTGAGCTACCCGGCCAACAATTACAACAGTAGCCAAGGAATTATCAAGGTATAAATTAGTTTACGGTGTGTTCAGGAGGTTGAGTGGTACAAAGGGGTCACTGTGAGTACAGGGAATTATATTTTTTCAACGGAAAAGGAAATGAAAATCATCAATCCGTAAACCACAGACTATTGTCAGCAGTTAAGACAGCAGAGTTTGTTAGTAATAGGATGTCATATATAGTTCTGAGAGGTCGCTGGTGTAATATCATTGTTTTGAATGTGCATGCAACAAGTGAGGAGAAAAGTGATGATTCAAAAGACAGTTTTGCTGAGGAATTGCTCTGCTCATATCTAATAATTTTTGCATTGTATCAGGTTAATAAATGTATGTCTCCACAGATAGACCACCGCGGTCACGTGATTTTAGTACTGTATCTGACCGCGCGAACACTTTGATCGTGGCTTTAAATCCTATTTGCGGTTCGGTTAAGGAGTTCTCGTTCTTTCTGTTTTGTATTTTCCTTGAGATTTCGTTTTGACCCGCAGTCCAAATGTTCTATCAAAAGTTTCAAACAAGGCTTCTTAGTATTAGAAACTCATCCCGATTTAAGAGAAGAGGAGGCCAGATATAATAAACAGTGAATCCGAAGAAGAAGAAGAAGAAGAAGAAGAAAAAAAATTATGGTAATGTTGATGACGACGATTATGATGAACATGAGGAAGCTTCTTCGTACAGTAATTAATGTGGGAGTTACTTTCTTGGAAGTCACAGAATAGAGCGAAACAACTCAAAAAGGAGCATTTGTACCCATGAGAGTTAATTCAAATATCCAAGAGCCTGTCCGTTGAGCAGAGCACAAAAAAGACGTTAAACCGACTCCGCGCAACGTTTGTTGAAACTTTGGTTATTAAATTTTGTTATCCTTAAAGCGAAACGACTTTGTTCGGGGCAAGGTTAAAGCAGGACAGCTTGTAAAAAACAACGGCAAACTACAGTGTGTAGTATACAGCATGTATCTTGTATGGTCTGTTTAACTTACAAAGGTTTGTCGACTAGACATGTAATGCTCCAGAACCATACCATAGACTGCAGACGTAATATCAAAGTAGAGAAGCAATTTACGCAAATCGTAATATCGAAGCCCGTCCGTGTAACCATTTTTGCTGTGGAAAGCAGTAAGCATTAAATATTATGACTCCGTGTCTGTATTTTTGCCTTAATTATCTGGTATGTAAAACGCATGTGTCTTATTGTATTGTCATCTGCGACCTGTCTGACTCTATGAAACTTTTCCACGTTATCTTAAAAACTGTACCAATTTTGGAATAAAGTTTTGAGCATAAAATATGTGTTTTGATTCTCTCTACAATTTATATCTGAAACAGTTCTCGTTCTAGGAAGACTTCAGCGAAGTATTATTACAAATATGCAAAGGTTTTCGTGTAAAGTAAGCGCTATTCTTGTCAGATTTTAATGGACCTTTAATTTTCTCATTGGATTTTCGAAAAATCTTCAAATATGAAATTTGATGAAAATCCGTCCACTGGGAGGGAGTTCCATTCGGGGAGACTGACAGACATAACGAAGCTAATAGTCGCTTTTCGCAATTTCGCAATTTTGGGAATTCGCTTAAACCCTGCTCCTTTTCGAACGAGAGCATTTTACGCTACAAGCAATACAAAGGTAGTTTACCTAAACGTTAATAGTGCTGTGTGTCCTTGCATTGGGTTGCCACATCAGACTTCAACACGGTGTCACACACTGTTAGTATAATTAGATGGAACTTCGTGCTCATTATCATTTTCTTCCCCGAAAGAAAGAAAATCCATCCACTACGTCAGGATAAATCTTGTCATTTCCCAAACAGAAATAATGCAACATGCTGACTGTAGCCTTCCCTCTTCTTTCGTGACTCAATGTATGGCAGGTCCAATCAGACGTTTAATGGCTGCAGTGACATGTCTCCCGTTACAGATTAGTCCGTCCCTGATCAAGACCCTAAGCTTGGCCCACGCCAATTCAGTAGCTTCTACATCACACATTTAAGATGGGAATGGAAGACATGTTGAAAGCAAGCAGAGTGGGTAGTGTCAGGACTGACAGGGCTTCCTTAATTCAGTAAGCCAGTACGGATACACCGTTTGCCTTGCTCCTGTAGCTGAGATCTCTTTGTTTCTTTAGATATTCATACCTTTCTTCGAGTAATATCTGGGTAGCAGGTTTGCTATTCACATGAAGCTCTATCCTTCTCTGTAACAGAGTTGTGTGAGAGGTGTGGAAGATATTTGTACTTGATTTTTAAAATTTAATTTGGTCGGCTTTGTACAAAGCTTCTCATTGGGTACAAAACAGCGGACACCGCATGCCTGTACATTTGTCAACTTATTTCCTGCGTTCGAATTCCGATGTACCCAAAATTCACCACCCTTTTGACACTACTTCGAAAAAAATGTCAAAATACTGTTAGCTCTGCAATTGTCTTTTTGCGAATAGCTTGCAGAAAATCGTGTATTTTTAAGAGAGTACAAATATAGCGGCGCTTTCTATCAGTATTTATCAAAATATTCACTACCTGTCTCATTATTTTACAGTATACAACAATATACGTATATTACCACTGTGTTCTGTCACAGCCTCTTGCCGCTAATTCTTTGAAACTGTAAACCACTACATATCGACTCTTTCTCGCAAAACCACAAGACACTTTACATTTTCCCGGTTTCTAAGGCCACAAAATTGATTCTAATAATTGGGGCCTATTTAGCAAATTATAAGGAGATTATTTTACTGACAACTGTCGCTAGCCCCTTGCCGTCGACTACCTTAACTTACAGGAATTCGATTTCCAATAAACAACGTATTTGTTAAACACGACGCGTAAATACCCGCCACAAAATACTGCCAGGTCCATTTTTAAATGGTGAGTAAAAACTTAATACTAGCAGCATACACTGCACACAAATGGGTGGACCCCGTGTGACGGAGCGCACTGCACTGCCTGCTGTCAGGTGTAAATATCTCGGTGAAGAGTGATGTGAGTTGTCTGATAAAATAATGGCTCTGTAAATTTTGCCTCGAACTGCAGGTCTAATATATGTTTTGTCTGTCGGCTCTGAAAGCAGTAGAATTGAAAATTTTTAAGAGTGAGCTTTTTGTATCGCTTGGTAACTGTGGAACACAAGAATATCATGCAGATCCATGAGGGCTGTAACACCACGAATCAGCGCATAGTTCGGAACTCAGTTCTACACAGTATGTTAAGTCCACTACAAAAAACCTTTGGTCAGGTACTTAGTACATAGAGAATCGAAAAGTAAGATGATTGTGATTTATGAATTGCCAAGGATTTAGAAAGATACAGTCATGCCATAACTCCTGCCTTACCACCTAGAATACTGGGTAAAACCACGGGAGACCTCAATAAACACAATCTCCTGGCCTAGGTTCGATCCAGTCACATCCCGAATACATGTTTCGGGAGTTTTTACTATTTTGAGACAACTCGCATTTCATCCTTACCCTCAATTTATACAGTTCTAAAAGAGAACGCAAAAATACAAGCGGTGGTATTAACTTCTGAACTTATAAGTTAATAAACTGTGTAAGAAACGCATTTTCTGTGCTCTCACAATTCATCGTTCTTGCTTAACACGTACTGTCTAAGCTACAATACCAGCAGAGTCATTCTTGAAAAGTTAACACCCTTTCAGATTGTCAAGAAATTCTCTCGGTTTTATAAAAATCGGCATACTCTTTCTTTGGACACAGGAAACCTTCACTTATCCGGACCCACACATATCTAGTTTACACTTCGTCACTCTACTTACAGGGTGATTCTGTCGCTAGAGGCCCCAAACTGTTGTCTATGTATACAGTCGAACAGAGCGGGTTTCTCTTTCGTAAGTACTGGCAAACAGGTTCATTTAAGGCACGCCAGACGGCATTTCGAACGGAATTTGATGAAAGACGTGCACCATCGAAGTGTTGCAACCAGAAATTGGTTAAAAAGTTAGAGACAAGGGGAAGCCGATCTAACGCCTGCCGACTTCTTTGTTTGGGGCCTATTGAAGGTCAAAGTGTACAAAAATACACCCCGCACAATGGAACAACTCAAAGACGCTATACACCAAGAGATTCATGCCGTCAACGTCGACACTTTGGGAGAAGTATTCCAGAATTTAGAGAAACGCATTCGAGTGTGCTTGGATGTGAAAAGAGACCAGTTTCAGCATCGATTATGAGCAGGTCCTGTTTTGCATCGTTCCCGGTATGTGTATATAAATTTTCAAGTCATTATCTCAATAACGTAATTTTTTATAGACAATAGTTTGGGGCCTCTAGCGAC
>Ga0123352_10005375_pt1 | contig 19255 bp, 14 predicted proteins | sample TergutLab28metaG_FD_89700 | JGI IMG/M metagenome (GOLD analysis project Ga0123352, IMG submission 89700) | Labiotermes labralis P1 segment gut microbial communities from Petit-Saut dam, French Guiana - Lab288 P1 | ecosystem: Host-associated > Arthropoda: Insects > Digestive system > Gut ... | reverse complement strand
CTAGACGGTTTCTATCCATGGGTTCGTGGAGGCTGCATAGCGTGCAGTAGGGGTCAGGGCGGATTCCAATGCGGTGGAGATGCGCACCCAAGCAATCATGCCCAACGCACAGTCGGAACTCTGTACCTGCCCTTCTTGGCCAGTCTGTTACCTTGGATATTTCTTGCGTCCACGGTTTATGGGATAGTCTTGTCTCTAATTCGTGTCTGTATATGCTTTGGAATGCCTGCTTTAAATGTAGTTTAATAGAGTGGTAGGGTGTTTCTCTGATATATGTTTGTGTAATTTTGGCGCCCTTTTTGGCCAGTACATCGGCCTGTTCGTTCCCTTCACTCATGTAATTATTAAACATCTTTCATTTAAGATATCCTCAGTTTATATTCAAATCCCCTACTCACCAAGAAACATTTAAACAGGAATTTAACTTCCCAGCCAAAACCAATGATACCGCAGTAAAACCTCCAATCTTACATTGTATTTTTCAAATAAAATTCTGGGTCACATGACATTCATTACATACAAGACAGGCATTGTAGGTATCACATGACAATGAGGTGCGTTCATGCAATCATTGATGCAGTGGAAAAGCAACGTGTATTACATATTCTGAGTGTGTTCACAGCCTTAGTTATCCAGCATGTAAAGTGCATGCACCACATTGCGCCCAACTTTACACTATTTGTCTACGTTATCTCATAAATGCCATAATTAAAAAAAGTTATTGAATATAAAATGTGTGTTGTGAATTTCTCTACAAATTTTTTCTAAAAAAATTATCATTCTAAAAAGAATTGAGAGAGATGTAGATATACATAGGTCTTCATGTAAATTACATGTGATTCTTGTCAGACTGTAGTGACACTTGAATTTTCTCTACAGATTAAAAAAAACTAAAATATCAAAATTCATGAAAATCCATTCAGTGGAAGCCGCGATGTTCCACACAGATGAACAGATGGGAAGACATGATGAAGCTAATAGTTGCTTTTCATAATTTTGCTAATGTGTCTAAAAATTCACAACAACCTACTACTTGATTTCAAACTTTTGCCGTGTTCTGAATGTTGTATGCTTTCTTCTGGGCAATTCCCTGGCATCTGAATTTTATGTGCCAACATTTCGGAACACTCTGTCTGTTCCATCCTCATAGGCAGGTAGGTATGAAGAATGACATGGTTTGAGAAACGTTTGGTCATTTATACAGGAAAAGGTTTGGCTCAGAGACCCGCCCCAACCCTGTGACCCTCTTTCCTATTGGCTCAGGCTATTTTTGAGCCAAACCTTTTCCCATATAAATACCCCAACATTTCTCAAACCTAGTCATTCTTCATACCTACCTGCCTATGAGGATGGAACACACAGAGTGTTCCGAAATGTCGGCACATAAAATTGAGATGCCAGGCAATTACTCAGAAGAAAGCATACTACAATCTACTACTTAGTGAGGTTGCACAGCAGAATGGATATATTATCACCAATGTTGAGTAGGTAGAGGCTTTAAGGGGCTTGTTTTGGCCTATTTTAAGGACATTTAAGACAGAAATCAACTCAGTCTGAGTAAGTGGTTACTTCTCACATATAAACCCAGAGCATTACCCATTACACTACTTAGAGATGGCCGGCAAAGAGGCACAAAGAACTGCAAATACAAACATGACAATGAGTGTAGTCAAGAAAATCAACTACGTAAGCATTCAGGCAGCTGTCTTAGTGTCACAAGAGTCTCACTAATCAAGCACAGTTACCAACTGCAAGGTGCCTGATGTCCATTACACAGGATCACCAAACAAGCACAACGCAGTACCTGCCTACACTCAAATAATGTGGTCTTCTGAGATGTGGTACCATACTGCTTCCAGCTTCAGGTTAAGAGTAAGAGATTGAATATATGGTCAGATTATATGTGATGTGGCTGTGAAGTTCCTGGAATTATTTTACTGCAGACATTCATGTACACTGACAGGTTATCCAAGAGATCACCTTCCAAGTTGCCCAGTAACACTGCTAATATTTGAAACATTTATGAAGCTCCTCTTTCAGAGCAACCCTCAGCACTGCTGTCACGTATTTATGACTGTCCTGCTTGTCCTACAATCTTTGTCCCTCCATGGTGAAAAGATGCACATAACTGAGAACCAAAACTGGGGAATAATGGGGATGTTCCTGTCCAGCATTTTTTTTTGCCATAAACTGCTTGATAAAGAGCATGCACTGAAAGGGTGTACTGTCATAATGGAGGCACCAACTAATTAGCCAAAGTTCATGTCTTTTTCTACAGACACCTTTGCATAACCTCACCAATATTTCAATAAAATAAGCCTTGGTGACTGCTTGGGTATGTCTCATAAAGCAAGATTCTGTATGTTTTTCAACTCTTTCAATACATCTGTGTCTTTTGGAACAACGGCTTTTTTTCAATATATTCCATGTTATCTATACCTCCTTTCAACTGTTTATACCACCCAAAAACACATCATTACTATACACTTCCAGCACCATATGGTTCAGACAGCAATACACATGTTCCACTTGCACTCTTTCATAGGTAATTCATAATTTAATATGAAAATATTTGCTGGAAATTCTGATCTGTAATTTTCCAGTAAGCGATACAAACACACAACTATTATATCTGCCACAGTTTGACATAAATGATGCAAGTGTCAAAATCACAGCCTGTGCAAGCTGAAACATGCACAGACATTACTGCAACAGAATCAAGTCTAACGTAACATGACTGACTGCATAACAAAACCATTGATAAAATTTTATAGCCACACTTCATGCAGGAGAGGCAAAACAGAAGGTAGTCAAGTCAGACTAGATGAGGAGGAAACCAAGACCACATGGTGCCACAACCTGTGTGACCACTATCTAAACACTTGCCTCTGTTAAAAGGTGAAAACTTATAATCACTAAGCTACTTTCCTATCTTACAATATTGCATTCTGACCACGCACAAATAGACAATGAATATGCAATCTAACCAACAAATTACACTTCCTTGAAAGTCACAAGTACATTTTATTATCCTACAGCATGTTTTGACCTATGTGATCATGCTCAGAGAGACTGTTTACAATGTGGCTTGGAGGTACTCAGGTTTACACGTACAGTAAAAAATCTATCCCTTGTTTCTGAAGGGACTGTGAACCAGGATAAGCATATGAAAACAACAGTTGTGGGTAAGCACTCAATACCAGAAAAACTTTTATGTTCCTTGCAAATGAAGTGTCTTGTGGAGGACCTGCATAATTGTGTGCAAGTAACAAAATGTTTCTATTTTGCACACTCATGAAGGTGTCCAGTGCCCCCAGAAGTGCCATGAAAATGACTGTGGTCATGCACACTTTTTCAATGGGACAGCATTTACAGGAAGTTTTTTAAATTGTTAAAACCATGTGGTTTCATCAATTTTCCAACAACAGTCAACAAAATACCTCATAATAACAGAAATAATAACACTAGTTCAGGAAACTTTCAATTACAAAGATGAAACAGATGAAGGGAACAGGGTAACACAAAACAACAGAATACTATGTATCATCTACGATATTACACAAACAACTGTGGGACACAGCTCTTAAGTTTACAACCCAACAACTCCCCTCACACCCTCCATTGAACCTTCACTTACATTAGGCTGACGCATGACATCATGAAAGTATATGGTAATTACAACTTTACAACAATGCTGCTGATGGCTTAGACTCTTTTCAATGTGGTTTCCATGTCTGTTGACACTCTTCTTCCACCTTTCAACAGGAGTATGTATTCCTGCCCAGAAAAAGTTGCCCTCCCTCCTTTGCAGGCCTTTTCTTCCAAGGATGAAAATAGATATAATCTGATCATGCAAATTCAAGACTGTAGGGTAAATACAGCAACACTATCCATCCAAATTCTGTGATGGCCTGTGTTGTGCACACTTGTGTGAGACCTAGCTGATGGAGGAGCAACAGTTCAGATTTCTCATGGTAGAAACCTGATGCAGTTAAGTATTCAGATGTCTGAGTGTTTCTCTATGGTGGCTGGAGTTCACTGTTGTTCCTCTAGGCCTGAAGTTCACAAGAATAACATGTTTCTCTTCCAAAAAGACTGTAACAATGATCCTTCCAGCTGCTGGCACTCTCTCCATTTCTTCTTTGGAGATAACATATGGTGCCATTCCATTCATTGTTGCTTGGATTTGGGTTCACAATGGTGGACCCAGGTTTTGTTCCACAACAGTCTGCAAAAGGAAGCTCTCAACCTCAGTGTTGTATTGGCACAAAAGATCAGTGGCCTTCTTTGTCCCTGTGAGTGAATATGTCAGCCTTCATGGCAACCCACAAGCACAGGCCTTAGACTCAGCCAAGCTCTTTAATAATTTACATTACATTGCCTTCACCAAGGGATAGAATGGAGCATAATTCATTTGTTGTTACGCATCAGTTGACACATATCAATTCATCAACCTGGTAGATATTGTGACAGATCACTGCAGTGCAAGTGCCACCACTTCGTGATTTGTCATCAAGTGCTGCTCCTCCTGTTTCAAGTTTTTAAATCTCTTTTATCCATCATAACATGTACTGAAATCCACAGCAGTTTCACCATATACTCAGAGCAAACATTTCTGAATGCAAGTCAGCTTCTCACCATCATCCACCAAAAACTCTATCACTGCTCACTGCTTCAACTGCATAACAATCTCTGCCATTTTGGAATCAAATGTGGTGCTGCCATCTGTCAGGCAAAACAGTTGCATTTTGCAAATATGATGGAGGATGTTCAAGGTCTTCACTAACATAGTGGTTACTCCCATAAATAAGAATTTAAGGAGATTAAAAATAAGAGGCACAACTTTCTGCCTAACATTTGTAATTATATGTTGTGTATATGGTCAATTTTTCATGACCAGAAGAAACAAATGATACTATCAGGAAAATTATTCATAGAGAAACAATGTTCAGAGGTTTCACTGCATATGAATTTAAGGACAAATTGTACTTTATTTACTAGCCCTGATCTTACACTTTATGGTTTAATATGGGGCCTACCTCTAAATAGTTACAGTGTACTTTTGTTACATATGTCAATATAGTTTTATCCTAAAATTTTTATACTTTAAACCAGAGTACCCACCATTAACATTTTCAATTATCTCCTTCTGGATGGTTGTGTAGTCCAAAGTCGGACAGTTGGGGATTCAGCTATTTTAAAGTACTTTATCTAACTTATGAAGTCTTGCGGACTCATCTGTAAGCGTGCTTGCGAATGATAAATTAGGAAAGAAGTGGAAGAAGGTACCTGTGGCCTAGTTAAGGGACTATACTGGCATTTGTTTCGAAGGGAATCCATACAAACCCCATTACAACAGCTAAACAAAGTACTGCTTATAAGAATCTAGGCTTCATGCTATCCCATCACAGGTCCAGACAGGTCGTTTGGGCTCCAGGAGTTTGACACTCCCAGAATTTCTTGACATTGGCACATGAAGTTGGTAAGTTTGCCAGACCTACACAACAGCCACCTTTATGCCCACAAAATACCTCTGGTACTCATTTCTGTGGCTGGAAGGATTAAATCAATGAAAAATCCCAATAACCCAATTGAACTCATGACCATCCAGCTTGTACGGCAGTGCCTCATCCAACTACACCACTGCATACCCCCAGACTTGACTCATGATTGATAATTACTTGTTCTGTTCTGTCATTTAATTTCTTTTGACACCATGAGTTACAATCATAATTCTGCGACATGGGCATGACATAAATCTTAATAAAGACAGTGTATCCCTGGGCTTGATGTACTTGTTCTACTCTGTCATTTTGTTTCTTTGGATACCATGAGTTACAATCATAATTCTGTGACATGAGCATACCTTCAAACTAAAGACAGAGATATGTTCTCATTTTCTTTCAAGGATGTGTGTATCAAAAGTGATCTCAAGAATTCTCATGCTATGGTATTTACAGATACATACCATTTTGCTTACTGCCTGGTTCAACTGTAGAGACAAGAGCAAAGGAAGGAATTCTGTTCAATCACGTTACAGAGAATTTGATATAGATATTATACAAAACAAAAACAATGCAAATTACCTACCATTCATCTAATGTTATCCACAATTTCAAAAGAGGTGAGTCCACATTCTACAGCGTTAAAACATTTCTGTGTACATACATATATACAGACTTCTCTGCTTAATACCAAAAGTTATCTTCTGAATAGGCTTGACAAAAACTTGTGTTATAAATTATTCTTATGAAAAAGAATCTGCAGTCAGAAAACATACAAGGTTTTAGGTTCTCATGGTGTTGATTATTAAGACTACAGACTTCTGGAATGTGATGTGACAGATACATACCATCACTTCGCAGGAACCAACTACCTCTATCTTTACAGTACAAATTCATTCTTTTACCCCCAAAGATGGAGGTAGCAGGTCCCTCAAAAAATACTGGTATGTATCTTCAAAACTAGTCACATCACATCACAGTCTTACAGATGATGTGTTGCCAACTAACAGAGAATATAAACACAGCACAAGAAAGCAGCAAATTTTGTCTCTAAGACTGCTTGTTCACAGACTTCTCAAGAAAGGTTACAAAAACTTTGGCCTTTCATTCTCTTTCAGTGGTAACCAGCTATATCTCCTGCGGTAACGTATTTTTACAGTTTTCCTTGGGTATGGAGATTATGACATAACATGCATACACTGAATTAGTAATATTATATTGTATTGTATTCTTATTCAATTTCATAACACTTGTGGACATCATGTTCAAAATTTTTGCAATGGCCTAGATGCAGCAGATCACCAGAGATGTGACAGAAGCTCATAATGCTCACAACAGATGGGAAGTAACAAATAAGCAAGTATGAATGCATTCAGAAAGCAAGTTTGGGAGACGTGGTTTCTAAAGTCACTCCCACACTGATACAAATGCAGTAATGACACCATACTGAGAATGCCTAAAGGAGTACAGACTGAGCAGCAAAAAGCTATGCATTTAAATCATGATCACTTATTTTGTCACTTGTACCCAAAAAATTTTTTTTTATTATAATATGGGAAAAACTCAATTGCAAACCACTTAAAGTGCCAGAAGGTATTGTATTACCAACATACTGAGGGAATAAAAAACCGCAATATAAAACACTCACTCTGCTGGTAAGTTTTCCTTTCGGCATCCCTGAAGAGCAATTCCTTTATCAAGTTATCACGAGATCCCCAAACTTCTATAGCCCTGAAAGAAAGAAAGAAAAAAAACACAATGTCAGTAATAATTACTACAATTTGAACTAACAAATGCACATAACTTTATTAAAGTCACAATATTAAAACACATCATCTTCTACATGTTTTGGCCTTACTGGTCCATCATCAGGGAGCAAAAATTTGTACAAAAGAGTTGCTTAAAGTTAAGCAATGATTTTGCACAAATGAGTGCTCCCTTAAAAAACTGTTTTGTACAACTGTGTGGTCCCTGACAATGGGCCAGTGAGGCTTAAAACATGTAAGAGCTGGTGTGTTATAATATTGTGACTTTAATAAAAATGCATGCATTTGTTGGTTTAAATTGTAAAGACTGAACCATAATGCAAAGAAATGGAGAACGTTAAATGCAGTAATACTCATCTGCAACACACTGATGCATGTCAACATAATGATCATCCTTCTCAAACTTTAAATTGATACGAAGGAGAAAGTCTCCTCTAGTTAGGGCAACTGTACTTGGGTTCTGGATTTTGTCAATCACATTATAATCAAAATGAAACAGAACTCTTTTCTGAAAATAAGATAATGTACTTTGCCCAGAAACCAAACAATGTAATGTGTAATATACAATCATCAGAACCAGTTAGAAATGACTTTTATTGTAGTTCAAATACTGGACCAACTGATTAGCCAAAATAATAATTAAAAAAAGCGTTCAGAACCACCCCCAAAATATTGTGGATATTCAATATACCTCACACACTGTATTAATGTTTACTGCAAACGTGGTGTAATAAATCAGTGATTTCTGTTATGTATGAAGCATTTCATAATTCACTGTACAATCTCTTACTTTGATTCAACATCTTTCCTCCAGTATACTGTTATAGGTGGCTCACTCTCATATGGTGAACGCCGTTTAGTTTTACGAAGGCCTTCCAGGTCACTAGGTTTAAGCAGGAAATCTGACATTGCACGAACAGGTGTTATGAAATTTCGCTCCATGGAAGAAGCCGTAAGATCAACTCGAACACGCTTCTTTCCTGGCATCACTAAAAGAACATAAAAGGGAAAACATTAATACCTTGATGTGACAGAAATTTGAATGGGAATGGCATAATAAGTAAAAAGAATATGTGAGCAAGAATAATTCATGGCCAAATTTTATCTTAACAATTCCCTGCACAATTACTCATCTGTGCTTTTCAACACATCTATGAAATATAAAGGAATGTTATATGTTTCACAGGCCCAGAATATGACCATGGGTCCACTTGTCCTGATGTGCAAAAATTTCATTTTGCCATCTGAAATGTTAAGTGTATACAAAGGAATTCAACAACATTACCATTCAAACAGTTTGTCAAACTCAGTTTTTAACAGCCACAGATAATACTTTTAAAATTATGTCTTTACATAAATATAATTATCAGTTTTATGTTCAAATAAAGTTCAAATAATTGTCAAAATTGAGTTCATACATGCTAGGGCTAAAGACATTACATTAGTAAAGCAAACTGTATGACTGCAAATGTTATGCTTTTTGAACTCTCAATATTAAAGATTAAGAAATATTATTTACATAAGATTGGTATGTAATATTCAGTTAACATGCAGCTAATACCACCTTGCTGTCATCTAGAAGTACAAATCAAAACCACCTGAATGTTAATGTTACCACAATTTAAGCAGCCATCATGAATTCACAAACAAGACAAAAATGAATCTGCTTGCAGTGTACTGCTAAATGTAGCAAATTCCTGTTAGATTTTAAAAATGTACCAACAAATGCAATACATTACAATATAAAGTTTTTACAATTAAAACACTAGGACTCTGACATGTTTCAACCCCTTCTTGTGGGTAATTCTCAGGGAGTGTACATCATTATTTGTATGAAAAACAGATTATAAATAAATAAAATAAAGTTATATTGTATAAAGTCATTTGTTGTCTTGATGTTGGTACAGTATTGTTATCATTCTAGTCTAAGGAGTAGCTTGCATATTTTCTGATTGTAGGTATGACAAGGATATAGTAGATTTTCATCCTTTTTTATAGGCCACAAAGACCCTTAGGGTGAGATGAGGTACAGCTCTACTCTTTCTAGGACCTCGGCACTAGATGGGGGGTGGGGGGTCAGCCCCACGCCCCGGCCGATGACAAGGACATGAACACCATAAATTCTGGTTAGTTATTTTATGCTTGGCCACCAAAATTTCTGGCCAGCTCCTAAACCTTCAGCCTTTATATAGTGCAGTTTGACAAGTGTTGCATTTTAATTTTTAACCCTAAGCTGACATATGGCTGCCAGTCCTGTAGAAGCAGGGGAATTAAAATATCTACTTTCATACAACATATCATCACCAATTACTTAAATACCATATTTACCCCAACACAAGATGAGATTTTTCGTAATTCCTCATCCAAAAACTATAAGGTTGCCTTATAAATGTGCATATTAAACATGTTCTGTGCAGGTATGTTCCTGAACACTGCAGACTGTGAAGGAGGGTCTACTTACATTTAAACACATATGATATGTTTGCCAAACCTGTAGAGACAGGAGAATTAAGATCAATATTCCTGGATAATTAGAATAATCAATTCAACCAACTTCAGTTTTAGTAAGTACTTCGTCCCACTTCACATATATATCAGTAATGATACCTTTATTTCTATGACCATTCGCCTGCTGAGATTGTGGGTTCGAATCCCACTGGGAGCATGGATGTCTGTCTGTTGTGAGTGTTGTGTTTTGTCAGGTAGGGGTCTCCGCGACGCACTGATCATGCATCCAGAGGAGTCCTACCAACTGTGATGTGTTGTTGTTGTGTGATCTAGAAACCTCAAGAATGAGGAGGCCATGGCCCCTGTTGGGCCGAAGCATCAAAGGAAAAATGATACCTTTATTAACAACTTCCTTCAACACGCTCGTTTTTTTACTTTGCTGCTCTTCTTCTGTCTTCAGACTCTTCTTCTCCATAACTACATCATGCAGTGCTTGTTTATCTGTTACTGGTTTCTTTTCCACAGGTGAAGCATCAGTGCCAATATCTAAAGATTTCTTCTCTATCAACTTTGTTTCACTTTTCTCAACTTCTACCAACTTTGCCACTTCCCCTGCTGGTGGACTGTCTTTTGTAGCAAATAATCGTGAACACATAATAATGTTTGCTGGCAGGCAAGTCTGGTGAACAAAATGCCTGCCATTATGACTTTCAACTATCAACCTTCTTTCACTGATTTGTTGTACCAAGACACTTAACTGTCGTTTCAAACATCCTGTAACATAATAATAACATAAGCTGGAATTACACAGTTTAACACCAAGCAATTAATGCCACAGGAAATGAATTCTATCCACTAAAAAGAAGGAAACTTCTAAGAAACACTGAAATGCTACCACATGTGCCATCAAATACCTAAATGGATGTGTGCTGAATTAAATGTACTTCAAATCTGCCATGTATGAAGACCAGTGCATCAGCAGAGAAATGGTGGTATATAACAGCACTTATAGCATGTTTAGCCCTTTCCAAGATCCTGTCACACTGTTATATGAAAAAATTACACACTACTTACACCATGAAGACGGAGACCGTACTTTACCCCGAAACACTCATCCATTACTTACATTTTACATCACATCCAAGATGACTGAAACTTTAACTGTTCCAAAGAAATTATGAAATACTAAAATATCTCCAGATACTTAGCAACAGATTATCAGCACATCCCCAGTCAGACACATTCTGATTGCTAAAACTCTCACCTGTGGTGCCAGACTGCATGTATATACTTGCAGGATCGCCAACTCCTGAATTTTTTTAATCAAAATCACCAGAAACTAATATTTTGCCACCAAAGTCAGTCAGATTTCACAACAATTGAACAATTTATATATATTTCTGTGCACCTGAGGTTTGTTAACTATCATACAATATATAACAACACAGCATTTACATTCAAGAAGATGGTATCTCGATACATTGCTATGAGTACCTCAAATCCCAATTTTATGTTCCTTATGAATCACATATACAATACCCATAAATGGTGTTCTCCATAAACCAAACTTCACTTTATAAAAGCAAGGCAACTGTGCTTAGAGACTTAAAATTTCAGTCAACGTCAAATGCTGTTGTATATAACTGATCATAAGAATGTCATTTTTTTGAGTCTGTTTCACATAAAGAGACAGAAACAGGAGAATTAATTTAACATGCTGCAAATAAGTGACTAACAATATTTGTTTTAGTTAATGAAATAGTTTACAACATTAACTGCAATTATTACCTAACTCTTCAAATGTTTTGTATATGTGCCTGTAAACTTCATCCATCAATCTTCTGCTTTCTTCACCAGTACTGTACTTACTTTCCAAAAGTTTCTAACATTTTTGCATGGGGCAAATACACCAAATTATTTTCATGATATATGGATGTTTGTTACTCCTTATTTTATGAAAAATAAACTACATCATGCTATCCATTATCATTTCCCTACATCATGCAGACAATCCAAATAAATCTGAAGTTATTCCAGTGGCATCAAGATTGCAGTGTTCTGGAACGTGATGCTCTGTAGTGTGCTAGATAGGTACTAACATTTCAGAGGATCCTTATTACTGAATTACAAACTTACATGGTATGAAGTCCCAGAACACTGGAATCTGTAGCAACAGAAAGGAAGATGGCAACTGGGCATCTTATGAAGCCTATGGTTTAATTATTTATGTTCCTACTCTCATGATACAGAGTAAGAGTAAAGCAAAATAATGTAATGAAGAGGTTATTATTTTAGTGTGAGTGTGTGTGTCCTCATACAAATTGAAATGTATTTGCATCAGTAAGCTGTTCCTTCCTTGGTTGGTAGATTGCCACAGTAAAATTGGCCACTGTGTTTTCTGTGAGGTAAATGCAGACACAGAGGAAACAGCTGAGCATTAAACATGGTTGCCTGTATATGCAGGACAACCTAAAACACTGTACTATTAATGTGTCTTACACGCATGTTTAATGTTGTCTTGACTGCCAGAACAGTCAAGATAATATTACATCTGAGTATTCATGTGTTCCATATCACTATAATGAACAATCATTGTTTCCCCACACAATAAACAGTGCATTTTCTTTCTCATGGAAACACATTGTATCCCATGACAGGAATAATCAGAAACCATACAACAGAATTAGGAAGCATTATGAAAACTGTATTGTGTTTCATAGTGAAAAATACTTAAATATGTCATATTTTACAGTAATTTTTAAACAGCTGTGTGTGTGTGTGCGTGTGAACAAGTATGCATGTATATACATACATATGGGTGTGTATACATGCACACATGGATGTGTGTATGTACATATGTATGTATGAATGTATTAATGTATACTCACATACATATGTACATATAATCTCTCAACACAAGTATGTGCACACATGCATGTGTATATAAATTTTTAAAACTAAGTAAATATCACACCAAAGATCTCCACAGTGAAGTGGAACCCAGTCAGCTGACAATTTCTTAAGCATACTAACCAGCACCCACTTGAATGACACAGAAATGAGCTGTAGAGTGTCTAGCTGCATTCTGGTACAGTAATTTGATCAGCATGTATGGCTTAGGTACCATGACTACATAGGACTGATACAGTACACCTAAAACAAAATAAAAACTGCATTTTATTATTAATTATTATTTTAAACAAATTGTTTCTTCTGAATCCTAGGGCAAGACATCCTTCTGTAATGTTTTAGCAAACAAATGAGCAAATGGATGTTTGCTCATTTGTTTTTGCTGAAGTTTAAGCCACCATTGACTAACACTGTCTCTGAGGTCTGGTTGACCACCTTGTCCTGAAGTTCACTAACACATTACACTAATACAGTACAGGTTGCAATATCGGTGCTGGAAGATCTGGAAATCTCTGATAACTGATTACTGTCTAAGAGGAACATTACCCTTCACTACTCCATCACCCAGCAGCACCTAGTACCAATTCTGAGAGTTTGGCCATTAATTACTGGTGTCTTGTTAGGATGTTTTAGATTATATATACACCATATTATGTAAATAGTGATGAAAAGGGAACATAAAATGTAACTGGAAAAACAGGACATTATATCAAACGACAAATTAAATAGTTTGCCCATGAGATTGCTACATGCACTAAGATACATATTAGGTACAGTGTTTGTATGCCTGGAATATTATGACATCCAGCAAACCTTTGGTCCCTGAGGTGCAGTCAAAGACAACTATCAATGTATTTTGTTTGCTATTAACAGCATCATGCTCGTCTGGGTCTTTCCTTTATTAAAGAATGCACTTTATCCATTGATACAAATCAAACAACTAACAAACTCCATGGACTTGAGTTCCACTTGAAAAGATAACAATCTTAGGTAGTCAAGAAATTTCCCAAATATATGGAACCCACAGGTTCCTTACTGTGTTCACAAAACCCCACCACCCATCCCTACTTAAGCCAGGCTAATCCAGTCCTCACCCTAACATCCTAAGACCCATTTAAATAATAACCTCCCATTTATGCCTGGGTATTGCAAGTGGTTTTCTTTCCTTCATGTTTCACAACCAACATATGTATGCACTTCTCTTCTGCTCCATATGTGCCACATGCCCTGTCCATCCCAATGGCTTTGAACTGATCATCCCAATAACAATCGGTAAGCTTCTGCTTACACAGCTTTGCACAGTCTCCTGTTATTTCCTCTTTGCCCAAATGTCCTCCTCAGCACCCTCACACACTCAGCCCCTCAGCCTATGCCCTCCCATTAATATGACAGACCATGTCATAACCCATGTGCAGTAACAGGCAATATTGTAGTACTGTATATTTTATTCTTTCAATGGGATGACAAAAGGCAATACACAACAAATAAGATTTCAAAAATAAGACAACACTGCAACAGTGGCATGGTGCCATTTAAAGAAGTTGTTACAGAAAAAATAATCCATATACTTACATTACACCCTATCAGAATAAAACAAGACAGGTTATGTATGTGTAACACAACAATGAGGCATATTCATCCAACCACAGCTGATGTACAAAAGCAGTATTGCATATTCTGAGGTTGTGCCTGTAGCCTTAAGTATCCAGCATTAAATGTGCATGCACCATATTATCATCTATGGCTGTTAAGCTCAACAGTATTTTTCTACATTATCTCATAAACAGAACCATTTTTTGAAAAAAGTTTCTGAACATAAAATGTGTGTTTTACAAATTTTGCTAGAAACACTTTTCAATCTAAGAAGAAATGAGCAAGATATGATTATAAATGTATATTTGTCATCATGTAAAGTGCCCATCATTCTTGTCAGATGTTAATGAAACCTGAAATTGTACCATGTGAACAAACAAACAGACAGACAGACAGACATCAGCAAGCTAATAGTTGCTTTTTGCAATTCTGTGAATGTGCCTAAAAACCAACAATTGTTTCCTGTTCCATTTAGGGGCCAGATAAGTGTCAATGTTGAAGGGCACAGAAATATTGGCTTAGTCTATGGTAAAGCAGTCCCTGTACTTCAAAATCACCATACCAATAAGGCATATGGGAGACCACAGGTACTGCTCCATGCATTCTTAATTCTGTCTGAAGATGGAGTTGAATAAAGTCACACTCTATGTGCAGACATACAAAGAAGAATGTTTTACATGCACACATGCATACACGTCATATACTCCATGGATCAAAAATTTAGTCAAAGTTACCAGATGTTGTGGAAAACAGCACAAAAATACAAAACATACAGTACCCAAAAATATTATACATATTTCATAAAGAATATTCAAATGTTAACACCATTTTTAAACAACAGAAATAACCAACAGAATGAAAGGATTGTATATTTTTTTATCATATGAATGCTACTTTAAATTCAGCCTTCCCATTCATAAGAGTGGTCAGTCGACATGGTGAAATGATAAATTCTTTGATACTTTTCTGAAAACATTTAAGTCTGGAAACTGGTCTGTGAAGATGGCATTTGTCCTCATGTTTGTCTGATCATCTTTCCATACCCACCAATGTGTCAAATACTGAAACCCTTTTTACAATGTAACTATGTTTCATGTGAGTAACCCTTACTAATCCCTCAAAACACAGTGTTTACTACATACACCACCTACTTTTACAACCAGAACTCTGCATTTTATTCACACTATGCACGTTTTTGTGAAACTCTCACAACAAACACTGATCACATCCCTCTGCAACACTAACCAACTGGTCTCTGTAGCAGAGACACAGTTTCTTCTGTGAGGTATGACAGAAAAAGAATTTTTACAAATTACTTAGATGAATTTCATGCATTAAAGGATTAATATAGTTTCACAGTTCAATGTCTGTGAAACATATGCCATTCAGTTTACATTAACTACCTTTCACATTTGTTAAACATCATGGGATGAAAATTCAAATAAAATGCTTATTCAACAACAAACTGAGTAAACAATTCTGGTAAGTTTTAGGAGTTCATGATGAAATTCATAAATTACTTGCAAACGGGTGTTCTGGGTACTATGGACTAAACCAGCAAAATACTGGAATTTTACCTAATACCGGGATACCACATATATATTACATAGTAGGATTTATAATCATTCTCCCATGAAGTGTAACATAACCTTGACAGTATGTAAAGCACTGTTACATAACCAAATAAAAATAAATATGACGTACACACTACATATAATTTCTTTAACGATGGGAGGAGACAAAAACTAAGACATCCGTAACTTCTTTATTTACTAATTACTAAAAAGATATGATTATTACGAAAATATAAAAGTCTTTCCAAATTTAAGACTAACATATATTGCAACAGGCAAGTAAAATAAGCTGCTGTAAAATTTTACAATTTTTTTACACTAAAACTTGATAGTTCTAGGAATTAGTATTGTCACAAGATGAGTAGTGTCTTATACACTCTTTACGTATAACTGACGTAACGTATATTGAACATACCTGTCTGTCAGAACAAATGTAGACCTCCAAGCTCAGTGCTTGTTGGACTAACAGCATGTTCTTACAAATTATGACGTACAAATTAGGGAAATCGTGGAACCTAATGCATTTAACAGAGGCTATGTACCACTTTGCGCTTGCAATTACATATCAAGGACAAGAAATTACCTGAGAGAAGTGAAACGGAATCTCAATAGTTTGTCGTCATTTTAATACAATCATATTCTTTGTTACAGGCAATACTTACACTTTAATTGTAAGTTAAAACAATATTGAAGGTGGTTGTTTCAAGTTAAAAAAAGAGATTATATGTGAAGGTTCATATCGCGACCGTAACGCGCTGAGATTGCAAATTTCATATTTTGTATCGATCTATTATCACATTATTTATCATACAACTCATTCTACCCACACGGGACTGTTACAAACGAAACAATTGACGAATTGCTGTCTTCCACTGATGACTACATACAGACCTGAAAGATAGTTGCCTAATACTGGCACAGGTGACAGGACAGGCAACATATTTGTATTCATCTATCGGCAGGAGTAAAAACTACTTGCGCATTTGGGCTAGCAGACTCTACAGCGTATCCTTCCTCTTGTAAGTTTGCCAACGTTGCAGCGCAAATACAGAGTAAGATAGTAGAGTTCTGTTAATTGTATTTTCGAAAAAGTAATTCAGCCGGACAGGAATATAAACATCGATTTCGAAACGTGATAGACCTAACTACACAGTCCTCAAAATTGATACTGCAACCAATGAAGGACGTCGCACATACCGACCACCACGCCAAATGTGATACAGATAGCCATTGAAACCGTGCCCCTGCTGGACCCCATTCCGCCAAACAACATTGTGACTTGCGACTGGATATGGCTTGCTATCAAGTTACGATGACTGATTACGAATGTACGTTCCTGGACTACCATTGGGACGTACTTGAGGTATTACACCTGAAACCCTAAGCAAAGGGAACGTATTGATTGCGGACGTTTTCTAGACTACTCCAACATACAGCTGATAGTGCTATCACTAAAAGCAACTTTAAAGGTTCTGTCTAATGTATGCAGCCAACCCATAGCTACATTTTATACGTTGACAGGTCTATCGCGTAAGAATGCGATGTCCCATAATTCAGGGGTGGACGCATCGTTTTTGCTGACCGTCTAAGAAAAAGAACATTACTCTCTTCAAATTGAAATAAACAGGAAAATTACATGTCATATATACAGAAATCAGACTTAGTATTTATGAATAGAGTATACAGAAATACAACGGGACATGAAATTCAAGTTTCAAAGTATGATTTATTTAGGCCTCTACGTCATCTTTTGTGACAGCACGCAACGATCTGTCGTCTCAGCGCCTTTATTGAGAGTACCGCACTAGAGGAACATATACAACTTAGAAAAATTACATATATCTTATTTCTTGTTTTAATCCCAACAATATTATAGCAGTGCGAAACGGTATCAACAAGTTTTTATTCTTTAATAGGAAAAGGGGCGGCTTTTTCAACTATAACTCTTGACAAGGAATGAGTGACGGCACAATTTTAAATATACAGTTATAAAATGGAACCTCTCCTCTCTGTCTTTCTCTCCCTCCCTCTCCCTCTCCCTTCCTCTCTCGCTCTCTCTCTCTCTCTCTCTCTCTATATATATATATATATTAATGATAGAATTAATAGAGGACGAGCGGCTATGACGAAACTAAACAGCATTTTGTGGGACCGCGATGTGACCCCCAAAACAAAGACTCACATTTATCATGCAATAGTTAAAAGTACAATTACATATGTAGCAGAAACATGGTGTTTAAAAGCAAAAAAGGCAGCAAAACTGAATTCCACAGAAATTGACTTTTGGCGACGATCGGCTCGAATTTCCAGGAAGGACAAAATTAGGAACACTGTTATTAAACAAAAAAATGAATGTAACAAGGTCTCTTTTAGTCGATATTAAGACTAAAGAACTAAAATGGTATGGACATGTTCAGAGAATGGAAGAGGGGAGACTACCAAAAAAAGTTATGAAATGGAGCCCACCAGAAAGCAGAAAACGAGAAAGACCTAAAGCTACCTGGGCGGAAGGGATTAGATGATTGTTGGGGGAAAAGGGATTAATGGAAGAAGACTGGAACGACAGAGACAAATGGAGGAAGAAGATAATATAATTGTTAAAAGGGTGCAGGAGGATGTGGAAACGTCGAACAACCTGATAAATAATATATATATATATATATATATATATATAGAGAGAGAGAGAGAGAGAGAGAGAGAGAAGGGGGGGACAGAGTAATCGAAAAGTAGGTACATAATGTCAATGGCTGTATCTTCCGAAAGGAATGATATAATATTAAGATCCTTTGAAGCCCACATACCACCTACTGTCATTTGGCGTCATATTTCAGCATACACCACAGTATTTCGCATACCCCTCCGCAAACTGGAAGAAACAAAATCAAGGCAAGAACTAAAGGGGCAATGGAAAACTATATATAATTTGACAATCTAATTTGTGGAATGTTTTTGGTTTCGTGCGGTAGATTCCCTCTTTGGCTCAACTCCACCAAAAGAAATGAGTTAAGGTCGGGACTTCAAAGAGGCTATTAATCGACGCTCAATCCACGGACCACGAAAATCGTTGTCAAGTCATGAACGAACAGGAAGTAGTTGTGTCCATCTTGAATGACGTAAATTCTTTGTAATAAAGGTAAAAGAGTCCCATTACAGGCCTGGAGTGGCACAGACAGTTCCAGGAAGTTAAAGTTCTCAGATTTCATGACAATGGCAAAGGATGGTGGTAAGGTTGTCAGCCTTACGCACCGGCTGCATTCACCCCCGGAAAATTCTCCTGGTACTCACTTCTGTTAGAGGTTGAGTCGACACCAGAAATTCTTTATAATATTTATAATAGTAATAATAATATTTATTAACTGCAATTGGGTTGTTACCCGGTGGCAGTGGTTATTTTACATGTATACAAAATATGAAATTGGTTACTAATAAATTTAAGTCGGGAGGGCTACATGAGAAGCAT
>Ga0123352_10005373_pt1 | contig 19259 bp, 15 predicted proteins | sample TergutLab28metaG_FD_89700 | JGI IMG/M metagenome (GOLD analysis project Ga0123352, IMG submission 89700) | Labiotermes labralis P1 segment gut microbial communities from Petit-Saut dam, French Guiana - Lab288 P1 | ecosystem: Host-associated > Arthropoda: Insects > Digestive system > Gut ... | reverse complement strand
TTTGTTTTTTTATTTTTTTTTTTAAAAATAAAAATGGAAAAGTAAATGATGTTTTTTTTTTAAATGTTTTTTTTTTTTGGGGGGGGGGGAGGTTATCAGATCTTACAGCACATATAACACTGTTAGTTGAAATCTCAGCTACACAAAATAAGAAATATTTATTATGTTGTATGTGATAATTTTTCTATAAATCTTATACATTATCCTGATGATGGCTTTTTAAAAAAAACTGAAACGTGTTGCAATATAATATGCAATACAATATCACAAACATAGTTGTGATTGATTTTTCTTATTTTAAATTGTGAGGCTCATAAAAATCATTGAAGTTAAAGCTCTTCTTTACTGGGGGTGTAAATGAAAGTTTTCCCATATTTTGCAACATTTCTTACCCAATTTGCATAACATTCAGTGCAGGAGATGTCCTTAAAAATCTGTTGGGTGAATGTGAATTTTGTGAAACTTCACTTATGAGCATAAATGAATTTATGCCCATGCATTGCATGTTTATTGTGCAGTTTAGGTGCAATTCAGCATAAGAGGTCTGCACATAATCCTGTTGAATGTATGTGATTTCTGTAAAAGTCAGTGCAAGGAAGGTTGTAATTTTCTTATGGACATAAATAAAATTACATTGGTTCCTGCACCATCAAGCTTACAACATTTTAAAAGTAAATAATGGCTTGGTGTTTTCTGTGTACTATGCCACAGTGTACATCATTTGCAGGTATGTTTGTTTTTTTACTAAACTTAAAGTAGATTGTAATTAGGATGTGTGAACATAGATCACAACCTCATAAGCATGAGTTCTTGATGTGGTACAGAATGCCAGTGATTGTATTGACTGTATTATGTATGTGTGACTTATATGTACAGGCCTTGTGTTGAGTGACATCATTGAGAAGTACTTTGTGTCCCCAACATTACTCCGAGTGGTGAGAGTGGCTAAAGTGGGTCGAGTCCTTCGCCTCGTTAAGGGTGCCAAGGGAATTCGGACGTTGTTGTTCGCCTTGGCCATGTCATTGCCAGCACTGTTCAACATTTGTCTCCTGCTGTTTCTTGTGATGTTCATCTTTGCCATATTTGGCATGTCCTTCTTCATGCATGTGCAGAGCAAAGGTGGTCTTGATGATGTATACAACTTCAAGACTTTTGGACAGTCCATGATCCTGCTCTTCCAGGTTATTATTATTATTGTTATTATTATTATAATATTGTTGTTGTTTAATTAATTATATTTCCTTTGTCCTATTAAGACAGCTGATAAACAAGATTTGAATTGAATTGAATTCAGTTCAGTTGACTTTAACTGAATAATTACTAATTCAGTTCTCCATGCTTAGTATATTCCCTATCTATCATTCATTGATCCATGTGGAAAGTAAGAACTGCCTTGCAATAATATAATAAGAATGCATGAAAAGTGCTTATTTAGTAGTAATGGTAGTAGTAGTAGTAGTAGTAGTAGTGGGTCAGTAGAAGACAGCCACTGGAGGGGCATTCTGTAGTGTTCATGTGCCTACCTCTAACAGTAAAATTCAGGCTTGGAGTGTGTTGAAGATATTGTCATTTTCTAAAGTTTGACAGGATTGCTATTTAGACCTCAAGAATTTTATTTATCTTGTCAATTGGGGCAGCATTTTTGACATTTCTTATTTTTATTTTTTGTTTAGCTGTTTTCATTTTGTTCGTATATTTTGTACCTGTGGAAAATAGCTGCTGACAAACGTGTATGCCAGTGGCTGGGAAAGATTTGATTGCATTGTTTCTCAAAGTGAAGACAAAGACTCACAAGAAAATTTTGTTGCTGCACACAATTGTAATTCTGGCTCTGAAAAAAGCAGTGAAGGGAAAACAGACACATACTGAGAAGATTCGTAATAGTTGGGTAATAACAAGAATACCTCAAAAATACTAGATTGCAGGAAGGACAGTATGCTACAAATGTCAGAATCAGTGCTCGCAGTATTGTTGTTCTTAACCTGCCTAGATCCACAACAGATGCCAAATATTCCAGAACTCACATTCATTGTTGTAGTATAGGTCAAACACTTATCATCACAGTTGTGAGTTTGGTAAAAATATACATGGACAAAGGACAAAATTTACACATAGGTAACAAGAGATATCATGTGCATTTTTATAGCTTGAACCTGACGTACAGAATGTTACAAGTAAAGGATAATGTTCAAGATCATATATGTAACCCACCCAAATACTAACGTTGTTCAAGTACTGGAGATGTAATTCACGTGCTGTGTGGGGAGCATGAAATAGTGCAGTTGACTCACTTGAAGTTGTTAAAATTAAGCTGTCAGCATTTTCCAGAAGTCTTTATCATGTGTCATGTGGTAGTTGACCTTGTGAACTTGTTCTGAGCTGTGGCATTGAGAAACACATCTGCTCAAATCTGTGCTAAACCTGCCTTTGGATGACTCTGGTTTTAGTTCAGCCAGAAGAATCCAAATTCTGCTGTGATTATGACAATGTCATTCCCAGTTCAGAGATGTGGAATTCCCATGATAGGCTGTTTCTAAGAGCTTGGTTAAAAATTTGTACTGATGCAAAACAACATCATTTTTTAATTTTGTGAGCTGAAACTTTCATAAATTTAGACTTTTGCTTACTGTAGGAGAAATAAAGTAAAATTGCCCCTGTACATATTATGAGGTCATATGAGGGGGCAGAAGTATAGCCACATGTATGTATTCTGTTCTGCGACAGGAGACGGAGTTGACATGTTATCCAAATCCCAGCTGCATGATACTCAGGGAAGTAGTCCCTGCTGTCCTTGGGATAGAAGGCTGGATGGGCTTCAGACCCAGTATGGATGTTTTTTTGAAGAGAAAAATTTCCTGCCCCTGCTGTGAATCATACCCCCAGATCCAACCCAGAGCTTAATCAGTGTATTGACTCGGCTCTCGTGTCTCATTTGCTTATTGAAATTCAGTGACTGTTAAGTGACATTACTGTTTTCTAACACGTATCTTCCTACACTTTGCAATCAGATGTCAACGTCTGCTGGATGGGATGGTGTGTTGGATGGCATCATGAATGAGGATGAGTGTCTTAAGCCTAACAATGAGCTGGGCTATCCAGGCAACTGTGGGTCTGCAACAATTGGCATTGCATTCTTGCTGTCTTATCTCGTCATCAGTTTCCTTATTGTTATCAACATGTATATTGCTGTCATATTGGAGAATTACTCACAGGTATGTACACTTGAAATTTAAGTATTTTAATCTGTTTTGGAGGAACTGGCTCTACTGTAGATGCTGGTGAGATCACTTGCTCTATGACTGTCTCATGTATTTTAATGTTTAAGTACATGAACACAACTTAATAGAGGAACATCAGGTAGACATCAAAATGTTGGTAATAACATTGAATTACAAATAATGTTTAACCTATAAACATTTCTTCTGACTTCAGATATGGAATGAGAATCCGACTCCTCCCACAAAATAGTTTTGTTTAATAAAAATATCCAGTGTTAAAGAATATAATGATAAGTTTGGCTTGTCAGCCACTTTTAATGTTTAAGATTCTTGGTTGAACCTTTGAATACCAGACTCGGTGCACTGTACAGACCTTTAACCCTTTGACGCTGGAATTACATCTTTGACGCCGGAATTAAATCCCCACCCGCACGGCCAATTTAATGGCCGTTCAGCTGTTTAAAGGGCTCACTGCATGACATATATATATATATATATATGTCATTCGGCGGCTAAGGGTTAATTCTTTTGTCTAGGTACTATATGGCTGTGAATATATTTAAGGATACTATAAATTTAAAACTTCTCTGTCCTGGGCAGTAGTTCAAATTTAAACCCCAGCATCATTGAAGATTTGAATTAGAAAACTGAGATTTTTCATCATTATTTCAGTATTTTGATAATATTTTGTAATTTATTTGGATCAGTAATCACAAATAACTTCAGCTGCTAGCAGATGGCAGAAGAGTTTGATTTCACTGATATTAGACAGTGATATAAAGTAGTAATGCAAAAATTGTCATACTTTTGAGTGACATATTTTATTTTAATGTGCCGGTGCACCTACCAAAGAGAGTCCAGCCAATCAGAGTTCAGTCATAGCTGATTAGCCCTACACTATGTCCATGAATCAGACATGATATGAGGACATTTGTTTATGCCAAGTGCTTCCTTATTGAAGTAGGAATAAACCTAGAGCAATAACTTAATTCTGTATCCTCTAGATTTATCATTTTTTAAATTCATGAGAAGACATGGGCTTCACAAAAGATTGCTATTATTTTAATGTTTTGATATCACTTCAGTATGTCCTTGTATCTGAAGTCATTATTTTATGTGACAAATATTGATTGCTAGTTCATCATATTAATCTGGTCCACTCAGCTGACTGCCGACATGCAGCAAAGTAGTGACGTGAAGATACAAATTATAGTTGTTAGATAAAATAAGGATCTTGTATGTATCTACATACTGATCTACAGAAGATAAAAAATATGGCACTTTTATGGGGCACAGTATTATCTTACTTTATTCTGAAACTGGGATAGCTCATTCAGTACAGTGACTAGTTTACAGGTTGGATGTTGGAGTAGCTGCAGTTTGATTCCTGGTATAAATAACAGATTTGCCTCTAACCCCAAGCATGAAGGCTCCATGTAGGTTGCACCCAGCCAGGGTGCATTTTCCCAGAGAATAAAGCAGCCCAGTTACAAGCTGACCTTCCCTCATCTTCATCTACTACCAAGGTTAAGAATAAGGGGATATATCATTTTTCTCCCATGTGTGCCTGAATGGCATGAATAGGTATAATTTTAACTTACACCTTTGATGTTTAGGGTCTTTTCTGTGGAGGGGGTAATGACATTGAATGACCATGAGTACAATTAAATTATTTCATAGCGCACTGCTTTGATACATTCAGGTTGTTTGTAGGTATGCACTCAAGACATCGGCCAGCCAGGTTTAAGAAATTTCAGCTTTGTGCATAGTGACATACAGCAAAATTCCTTGACTGTGACATCTGATAATACTGAAATTCTAATAATCCAGCACTTGAGTAGAGTGATCAGAGGGTGGAAGTTTTTGCATTTTCACCTGAAAACTGCTTCATTAATTAAAGAGCCAGATCTCAGGGACATGTTGAAAAAGTCCCAAGTGTGTCTGTACATCAACTGTTGTGGTATCTCCTGACCTCTTGTCTCCCACTCCATCAACTTCTTCAGCTATGAAGATTCCAGAAAACACAGAAGTGGACCCTGATGACTGAACCAGCAGATTTAGGAGATATCCAAATGAAATACTACTCTGATTAGTTTTGCAGCCCAAATATAGGGGCAATAACAAAAATTACTGGTACTGTCCAATAATCCAGAATATTTAATAATTTGGCACCTGTCTGGTTCTATATGAATCATAGTAATGAAATTTTGCTGTTTATTAAAAATAATCAGTACTTCATGTTTCAGTTTTATATTATTTTTCAAATTATTAAAGAATTTAAAAAGTAATACAAATGCAAAACATGAAATGTAAAATTCATTTCCAGTGTGGCAGTATGCATTTTTAATGGAAACATACAACATTATATTTTTGCTCAAAATACACATCAGTAGAATACCAGTAAAGTGTCTGGTCTGCAGGTTGCAGTATTACTATGTACTGGTGCAGCATTCAGGACTTTACATGTGCTAACAATAAAGGACATATATGTCAGTCAACACAAAATATGTAACAAAATGTTACCAAGAGTTCTAGTCAGACAGACCAGTTGCAACAGCGGTTGTACTTTTATGCCACTTGGTCATTGACAGCACCTGCAGTAAAATTCAAATGTATGGCTACTGTCCCAAAAGTATTTGTTTTATATTGGTTTAATGGTAAAAGGGCAAAGATTAATGATCTCAAAAGGAATTCAGAAATATTTCTTTCTTGAAAGAGTCACTTCTTAAAGAAATATTGTAGATAAAGTTTTATTGTAAAAATTTGTTCTGCATTTTGAGTGAGTCTTACAGTAGTCTACCTAGGAACCTAGGAATGTGAAGGTAAAGGTAAATCAATCCAAGTACAGGTCTGACTAGGCCCTTTGGGCTCAAGGAGGTTGAGGCCCATAGGATTGTTAGACAGTCGTTACATGAAGGTGGCAAAGTGGTCAGCCCTGTGCACCTGCTGCAGTTACCCCCCCCCCCTCCCTCCCCAGCAGATACTCCTGGTACTCATTTCTGTTGGAGGCTAAGTCAACCCCAGGGCAATATTGCAGTCAGAAGGTTTAAGTCTATGACCCATTGGGAATCGAACCCGCCACCTTCTGACTTGTAGCACAGTGCCTCAACCAACTGTGTACCCCACCTAGAAATGTGAGGAACAAAATATGCAGAACTGTGATTTCCCTGTTGTTTGATATGGATTTGGATTTGAATCTTGGTTTGTCACATGGAGGGTGTTGGAGAACAGGATGCTGAGGCAGATACTTGAGCCTCCGAGGGAAGAAGTAGCAGGAGAATCGAGACAATTGCATAATGAGAAACTTAAAGATCTGTACTCCTCACCAAATATTGTTTGGGTGATCAAATCAAGGAAGATGAATTTGGCAAGGCATGTGGTTTGTATGAGGGAGAAGCAAGGTGCATACAGGGTTTTGGTGGGTAAATCAGAAGAGAGAGATCACTTGGAAGACCTGAGCATAGAAGGGAAGATAATGTTATAATGCAGTGTTTCTCAACCACTGGGCCATGGCCCGGTACCAGGCCCTGGCATCACTTATACTGGGCTGCGATAGGTTCTCCTGGAATTTGCCATTTTATTTTCCTAAGCATTTTTCATTAATAAATATTTTATAGTGGAAATATTCTGAGGAGAAAAATATTCATGAATGTGTTGAAAGGCTCAGACCCAGAACGCCTAAATAACATATTTGTAGCAATTGTCAGTGACCAAGCCGTGTATTTTTAAACATGGAAGTATTCATGAATGGTCGGGAATTTTCAGACATGGAAATCTTTCAACATTCGGGAAAGGGAATACCGCTGTTTATGACTGATCATAAAAATTGCGTGCAAGTCAATTACAACAATGGGCAGCGTATCCTCTATTCTCAAAACTGAACTAAATAACATTTGTGTTGCAAATGTCAGTGACCAATCAGCAAGGAAGTGTAAAGAAAAATTTTACACTGAAATTGAGAATCAAGGCAGTCTGTATACAGTTCTCAAATCTAGTAATACTGAATACTGTTTCTTTGCAGTTTTGCACTGCAGTGTGTAGGTGCTTGTTTCAAAACCCTAGTACCATGATTTTTTAATTTAATAGGCCTACAGATTTAAATTTTAATATGAATAAGAGACAAGGGATTTTGTTTAATTTTGGTGTTAAGAAATCTTGTATTGAAGGTGTTTTGTGATGCAAAAATTAATGATTATCCACCTCAAGCCTACAGAGCAATCTCCAAGATGTACAAAAGGAGGGAAAACTACCAGCACACAGAAGAAAAAGTCTGCATTCACTCATAAGTACACGGACAGCTATTAAAATTTGGTTTACTACAATGCCTTGACATCAATTGCCTCGACCTCAATGTGTCATTTGTGCTACTGTTCTGGGAAATGAAGCTATGAAGCCATCGCAACTTATCCGAAATCTGAACACAAAACATTCCGATCTATTCAACAAACCCATTGAATTCTTTGTGCATAAAAGATATGCATTTAAAATAGAAAAGAAACTTATTTCCCAAGCTTCAACCACTGACACTTCACTTCTGATGGCGTCCTATTTAATATCATCACAGATAGCGAAATGTAAATAACCGTATTCCATTGGCAAAGAACTCATTAAGCCTTCTTTGATTGCTGCTTGTAATGAAGTATTAGGCCAGTCTGCAGCAAGTAAAATGAAATATCCCATTGTTGAATGATACATTTGAAAGGTGGATATCTGACATGGCAGAAGACACAGAAATGCAATTCATTGAAAAAATTAAAAAGTCGAAATTATTTGTATTACATCTGGACGAATTTACAGATATTCAGAACAGCATTTTACTTACATATATACGATATATTGACCATGATGAAAGTGACGTTAAGGAAGACATTTTAATTGTTTCTGAATTACCTATGCACACTACCAGCAGTGAAGTTTTCAAAGTTTTAAATGGTTTCGTTGAAGAGAGAGGTCTCAAATGGAAAAATTGCATTGGAGTTTGTGCTGACGGCGCTGCCTGTCTTACAGGTAGAAATTCAGGTTTAGTCACTAAAATTAAGGATATGGCGGGCAGTAACTTATTGTCAGCGCTTTGCTACATTCATAGGCAAAACCTGGCCTCCAAAAAAATGGCACCTGAGCGTAATGAAGTCCTGTCTCATTGTGTTAAAATTATTAATTATATAAAAAATAGTGTTTTAAATACAAGGCTGTTAAAAGCATTGTGCAATGAAATGGGCTCTGATCATCAAAATCTTCTTTTCCATTTGGAAGTTTGTTGGTTGTCCTGCGGTGAAATTCTCAAGAGGTTACATGAACTCCGAAAGGAAGTTGAGCTGTTTCTAATTGATAAGAAAAATGACCTGTCCCATTATGTCCAGCATAAGAAATGTGTAGCCAGACTGGCATATCTCATTGACATATTTTCTTACATAAACGAGTTGAATTTAAAACTTCAGAGTCCAGATACAACAATATTTAATGCTTGGAACAAGATCGAATCATTCAAAAAGTAACTCAAACTCAGGCTTAATGTGATAGCAGAAGGAAACAATGAAATGTTTCAGTCATACTCATATTATGGAAACAGACGATATCTATTCACAGAATTCAGTTTCAGATATTATTGCAGCTCACCTGATGATGTTGATGATGATGTCTTTTGAAAAGTATTATCCCGAACATGAGGATCCCCGGAGGCAAAATATTTGGATTGTGAACCCTTTGTTGAACACTAAGAGGCAGCCCTTTCCCACAAACAAACCCTTCAAACTATTGAATTATCATCGGGCAAAGGACTGGAAAGTACTTTTAATTTTATGAGTAATTCAAAATTCTGGATAAGAATGAAAAACGAACATCCACATTTACATGAAATAGCACTGAGATTTCTTCTTTGTTTTTCCACTCATATCTTTGTGAAACTGAATTTTCTGCTATGACTGTGCTTAAAATGAAACAGAGGACCTGCCTGCAACTTTCTGACTGTCTCAGTTTTGCTATCACTTCAATTCATCCCAGAATTAATAAGCTAACGGACAGAAAACAGCAACAAAAATCTCACTAGCCTAACTAAAACATTCAGAAAATCAGTTGTAATAAAAGAAATGAAGTTTAACTTTTCAATAAGTTGTAATTGCTGGGTTAAAATGCTGAATTTTTTAATTAAAAATATTAGTGTCAGAACCAGTGTTTAGAATTGATTCATACTTTTTTATTTATTAAATTACATACTTTGCATATATAAATATTTGGCGTGTGTATGTGATAATAAGTGTTTCGCCGACAAGTTGACATTCTTCTGCTGCTTCCCGTGCTCGGCTGACTTCTGTGGTGTTACAATGCATAAATATTTTTATCACTACCGTTTTTTTCAAACCAACATCATTAAAATCAGTTTAATAATACAATAATCAATATTACATTGAATATTGTTATAAATTTTTGGTGATCAGAATGGGATATGTCAATGAAAATCAGCACAAATTAATTTAATGATGATGGCCTGAGGAAACTACAATATGCTACAAGATTTCATTAGTCCAGTGATTGATAACTAATTTAAATGTAATTTTATATTTGTCAACATGCCACACCATATACATGAGTGTACTAATACTCTTTAGGATTATGCCATAATTAATTGTTAATACATATGTTAAATTAATGTATGAACTTAAAAAAATTGGAAAGGTATTTACTAGTAAATTTGTTGGGACCGGACCCTCGTCTTATGAAAAAAGAATTTACCGGGCCACGGTCTCACAAAGGTTGAGAAACACTGTTATAATGGATCACAAAGAAGTAGACTGGGAGTATATGGACTGGATTAATTCAGCACAGAATTTGGGTAAGTGGTGGTTTGTTGTGAACACAGTAATTGAACATGCAGGTCCTATAAAATATAGAGAATTTGTGGACTGAATGAGGAAGTAGGGAATTGTCATGAGAGACTCCACTCCATAGAGTTGACTGGTTAGTTAGCCATGTTGAGGGGAAACTGAATTAAATTACTGTGTGTTTAATTCAGTGTGTATGTTTTGAAATTGCACTCATGGTTCAGTTTTATCACTTCACCAGCTTTACATTAATTTTAAGTGGCTTTATTATGTGGTCACTGATGTATATTTTGTTCTGTTTCCCCTTCAGGCTACGGAAGATGTGCAGGAAGGTTTGACAGATGATGACTATGACATGTATTATGAAATCTGGCAGCAGTTTGACCCAGATGGCACACAGTATATTCGCTATGACCAGCTGTCAGATTTCCTTGATGTGTTGGAACCTCCGCTGCAGATACACAAGCCAAACAAATACAAGATAGTGTCAATGGACATACCAATTTGCAAAGGTGACCTCATGTTCTGTGTGGACATTCTGGATGCTCTTACGAAGGACTTCTTTGCAAGGAAAGGGAATGCTATTGAGGAAACCGCGGAGCTGGGTGAAGTGCAAGCCCGGCCAGAAGAGGCAGGATATGAACCTGTGTCATCGACACTCTGGAGACAGCGTGAAGAGTACTGTGCGCGACTAATACAAAATGCTTGGCGCAAGCACAAGCAGCAGCGTCAGGGTGGACCGGGTGAGGATTCGGACGATGTGGGTGATGATGCAGATCTCCATGATCGTCATCAGACGGCTGTTCTTGTTGAGAGTGATGGGTTTGTTACCAAGAATGGGCATCGTGTGGTAATTCATTCCAGATCTCCCAGTGTGACGTCACGGTCGACTGATGTCTGAGCCAGGCAGCGTCCCCCCCTCCCATATGCACGCATTGAATAAAATTAGGCTGTGCTGCCTGCCTACTTCCTTTCCTGACTGTGGGCTGGTCAATAAGTGTCAACAAAATCTTAGGATGAAGCGTGAGCATCCACTTGATGTCTTATGGGACAAGCATTGCGTCTGCTCTCAGATTGTCAAGTAGCTCAAGGAAATGCAAATCTAGCCCCAGTAAAGGTCAGGGAATGCCTCTGTACCTGCTGCATGGAATTGGAATGAAGTAATAAGTTTGAGCTGCATATTTTAGTGCCACATGTTTTTGTCCACCCACATGAATGCGAGTGGCCAAGTGAGAATGACTGCAGGTAAGGGACAGAGGGGTAATTTTGCAGGAACTCTTAGCTGCAAGCAGTAGAAAGGAGTGGCAGAGTGGAAGATGGTGAAATTAATGTCTCTGTCCCAGGCCTTGCGGTTCCTTCCCCATGATGAACAGTTGTTGTGCTCTTTCTGCCTGGCCTGGGACAGGATGGCACTTTGCTGTGAAAATATAACAAAGGCAAAAGTAGGGAACAGTGGGACCCAAATGGGTAAGATGCATGCACAATGACCGGGACATTCCATCTGTCCTTGTGGGCAGATGTCCGGTGGTACTGACGGTTAAGATACTGCAGTTTATACTTGGTGCTGTTGAGAGTGAAGTTAAAAGGTATGGCAAGTGATCTCACATCTTTGCTTAAATTTCGTTCTCCATTCATTGTGTTCTTTGCGTGTGTAATCATTTTAAGCCCTCCAGCCCTTCATCACAGGAGATGAAGTGGATGTTTGGGTGTGAACTTTGGAGGGGAGGGGCGAGCACTGTTAACCAGTGAGCTTGCTCTCTGTCTGCATAAGCTTGTTCTTAAAATGAACACAGTAATGAAATGTGCTTCATTTGCAAGACAGTTTTTAAATTCATTCAATTCATTCTCCAATTTGCCAGTGCTAAATTATTTCTCTGTTAAGAAGATTCAAGCTTGGTACTGGGTAAATGAACTTCGCCACCGTCACATTAATTATTTTTGTATTAATTGTTTTTTTCTGCTAATATAATGATCAGAACACAATGCTTAGATGATAAATGCAACTAGAAGTGGTTACTTGTTCGTAAAGGTTGGAGAGAGATGCTGCCTGCATGTTATTTCATGTTTTCAAAGAGGAGTGGAGTTGAGGATAATGTAAACAAGCATCTGTTGTTATTTTTTCTTCTTATGCAAGCTCTTGTCATGTTTTTCACTTGTTATTTTTTACACTACTTTTCTTTATGGACCAAAAAATGTTCTTAATGTAAGTTGTACATAGATTTCCATCCCATTGTAAGTTAAAGTGCAGCAGTATGTTGTTGGGCTAATTCCTTTCTGTGCTGTCTTCGGGGATGAGAGTTATAGAAATGATACAGGCGCTCCATCATTTGTTTATATTGTCTTCAGAACAATGACACACAAGAGTGACAGCTGTTCACAATTTCAGATAAAATGTGACAATTTTTGTTGTGAGAGAAACCAACAGAGATTCTTGTGTATTTTGTTCACTTCCCTATCTACAGCCTGTAAGGTGTGTAATTACATGTACAATTGTGTTGATCATGTTTAACATGCAGTGCAGTTGTCATTCAGTGCAAAGTAGCTGAATGAGAATTTTGAGCTTTGTACTAACACGTGGCAACATTGTCTTTATCCATAGATCACATGACACAACTGTTTGCACCATGACATCTGTTCTGTTAAAACTATGGACAGTGTAATTTAATTTTTTTTTTTTTAATATTTAGAACTCTTAAATGCTTTGCTTTGAGGAGATAAGGATTTATTGCATATACTAAGCAGGCCTGCTTATTTTTAACCCACCATCTTATATCAGTTATACAGAAAATGATAACCTTCATGCTGTTTGTGTGTCAACTGTAATATAATTGCAGTTTTCTGTGTTGAATTGGACATGTTAAGTAGTTAAGAACAAATTCTTTATTTATGATACACTAAATTGAATGGATGGGGTATTTTATAAATATTGTTATTCTCACATCAGGACAGTTTCAGTAAAAATTACTTTTTCTTCTGTAATAAATTTTATTTCACATAAAAGTTCTAAAACAATAAAGCTATTAGGAATTAATTATTTAAAGCATGATTTGTAGTTCTCACAGCAGTGTTTATGAAGCTTCAGGTTTTTTTGAGATGTGATGCTGTGTCAGTGGATGAGTGGTTGCTGTTGTTTTGAAGGAATGTAGTGCCTGTAAGACATCAGGAACCATTCACCCAACAACACAACAACATATCCCAGAATACCTTAAGCCTCTAATTAATTTAAATTGAGAAGGAAATGAAATAGCAAGCCTTCATTTGTTGAATGATAGAGGACTATTTTGTTTGCGTATTTTGTGTTTTAAATCAAACAAATTGAATCTTCGCAACGAAAATAGAAAATTGAATCTTATTTTTGGTCACAGTGTCATTTTCTTTTATACAGTAATTTAACCTCTGCAGGCTGTTGGGTGATGCGTTGTTTGTATGTTGTTTGTATGTTCTGTGTCCCTGACTTGTCTTCCTTTACTGCAGCCCATCATACACCCCCTTCCTTCCCCATTTGTGGGTGTTTGCATGGGATGGTGAATAGAATGGTCAGGGACTCACATGGTATGAAGCAATGTGGATGTTAAAGAGTTTATTTTGTTTAGTTTTACGTTCAGTCCCTCCCATTAAAAGAATGGTTTTAAAAATATACTCCTCTGGAAAGGGAGGGGAGTTTGGTTCTTGTATAATCACAACTCTGAGGCTGTATGCTTCTCACATAAATGGTAATACATTATCACTGCATGTCATTTATTAGGTACTATCAGCATCTCTCTTTTTTCCCCATTTATTCAGAATGTAATGGGACAAACCAGTTTCACAGAACTTGCTTTGCACTGTGCGCACATTTTCGTATAATTTTTGTGAGCACTGTAAAAGTTGTTTTGAAAAGATCAGGTGGAAAGAAAATATTTTAATTTTGTAGTGTAGGCCTTCATGGCATTTCACAATGAAATCAATCATTCTACTGTCACTATTTCAGATAAGCTTGGTGTATGACTTGAAAATAAAAAAGGAGAGAATGGTCTGTGAGAAATGCATTTTGTTGCAGTTCTTAGTCACGTGGAAACTCTCGATATAAAATACTGTATTTATATCACCGCCATCTTCATAATTATTACTGTTATCATCCTGGTTCTTATATTGTCGATCAGCAGAAACAATAACAACTAAAGTTGAACTTTTTAACTGTGGAAGGCTTTGATCTGCTCTAGAGCTTTGTAAATTCTTGCAAAGTGATGCCAAGTGTGTGATTTGTTCGGTAGGCCAAGTAGTTCAGTCTAAGTCCATCATTTTGTTATTAAACATTAAACTCATGACAGATCAGACCGTAGTATATTCATACAAGAATTCACTGTGTTACAGAATGTGTGACATGCCATACCACCCTTGCAACAGGACTTTTTAGTACTCGTTGGCTATGCACAAATTGGTTATTGTATGTGGCGAAAAGAGAAAATCACAAAATATGCCATTATGTTAACATATGAAATACGTTTTTTAAAAATCATTATAACAGTGAGCTTTAAAAAAAAAAAAGCAGTTATTGCTCAAAGTTTGAAAACCAACAATCTTGTTACTTTTTGTGTTGCTTTTTCTACACATGATATCTAGATATGCAGTGTTGCAACCAAAATATAAAATAATATAAATAAGCAAATAAATAAATATGTAAAATGCATGACATGATGTTAGATTGCTACTGAAATCTGTGATGCAATTTATTGAGTTTAACTCTAACAAGGTGCTATTCTACTTGTTAGAGAATACTTTGTGTAGCACGTTGTTATGTGGGAGAGAGGTGTGTTAAGGTAATCATAATTGACTAATATTATTAACTACTCCTGCTGTTGATGCTTCTTGGCATGAGTGCTGCCCTGTTGCATGAGGCTTATTGCAAGCCGAGCCCATTGGTTGTTCCTTACGCAGGGTTCAACGACATTCTGGCTGCTGTAGGTTCCATAGTGATTTAAGAAAATTCGGTGCAAAGCTGGTCTAGATACCGAAGAAAGAAAAGCTATGTAAGTTTATCGTTTTATTGAAAATATAACATAATAGAATTTCATGCAATCTCATTAAAGTATTTCGTATGGCAAAACAAAAGATTTTGGAACCCAAAAATCTGCATACTAGAGCCTGTAGTACATAAAATAAACCACTCACACATATGAAGCATGTTCAGTGTGTAGCATTATTAGGCACATTTTCTAAGAATGTTTGCAGGGAAAATTCCTGTCCTTATCTTCTCCATGACAGGAGTTTTTTTAAAAGGAAACAATAATTTCAATATGTTTAATGATAAGTAAGTTGTAAGCAAGTCCTAGGATTTGGTTGCTTTTTATAATGTACCACACCAGTAAGGAACTGATAAGTGCAAACTCTGCATCTTGTTTGTATATTAAGTTATATTTGAATAAGAGAGATTATATTATACAATAATTATAAATAAAGTGTGCATAATATAAACATACAATACTTTAGATATTGTATGTTCATAAGATGTGTAATAAAATGCAGATATAATGATGTATATACTAACAGACAACGATTCAGTGAGAAGGCACTCATCTGTGAGCTGTAACTCATTGCAACAAGGAAGGTCAAAGTATTTGGTTCAGAATGTCAAATGAAATGAAATTGAATTTTCATTTGCTGTAACGTCCCCCCCCCCCTCTTTCTGCTAGTTATCCACTTGCACAGAATCAATACTATGCCAGAATTATTGCCACAGTTTTATCAGTTGAAGGTAAGTCCACACTGAAGTTAATTAACATTGCTATTAAACATTGTTCATTAAGAGTGATAATGCTAGAATATATTAATGATGTTGATCACCTCTGTCTTGGAGCTTCTTTAATGTTCTTTCTTCTCCCCAGAGGTGGGCAGGAGGAAGAATAATAAAATGCAGTCTTTGTGTCTGCAAGCACAGTGTTATAAGAAAGCATTTTACTGTGACGTGTGATCTCACCTGCCATTGCAACTTTTGTTTAAACAAGCCTTTAGCACTGGAGAATTTGGATTAGTATCTAATAAAGGATATTCAGGTTTTCACAGTGTGGGGATCTTTGAGGATGTGATGCCGTATGCTGTGGTAGGTAGGTACCAACATGTCAGAACCTGAAAATGGAGGCAGCATGTTCCCCTGAAACACTATTGCCTGTCTACCATGCTGCATTGTGTCACATTCCACGAGACCATAATCCTGAATATTGGATCTTTTATCAAGATGTTCTGCTCTGAAGGAATACATATCATGTAGGAAACATCAACAGCACAGACAGTTGCCAATTTTTATTATCTTGCATATTTATAACCAGGAAGGCTCCAACATGAATGAACATTTTAAATAATATAAATTAAGGTAATGTATGATTCAGTACTAGGGAAGTTGATCAGCAGGATATGAACTGTGAAATGTGTTGATCAACGGAATTTTTTAACAGTGTTCAGTAACAATGTTAATAGATATTCTTGTTGTGGATGTACCATTAAGAAGGCACTTTCTACAATGGTTGATTCCCATTGGGTACTGTGGAGTACTGAGCCACACATTTCGTAGCTTCGTCCGGCATATTGTAGGTTTGTAGAGAGTACTTGTTGTTGCCAAACCCTGTTCTTTAACGGCAGCATCTCACAATGCATACAAATTTTCATACAAAATGTCATCACAGGGGGAGAATTTTGTCAGCTCTAAATTTACATCATTATTAATAAAACCAGCAAATGATAGCCTATGTGTCCAGTCTTATGTAACTTTAAAAAAATAGGTCAACTAAAAAAAATGCAACTCCTTTAAGGTAAAAAGTCATATTACCATTTTCAATTTTTAATTCTGCAGTTTTGCCTTCATGCTTGCACTTCCTTTGTACAATGTTTTCGATTTCACCGTTTGTACTATAACAATCTGTACATAATATACATCATCGAATAAATTTTTGATAACTTATCACAGAATACTGGAATCCGTATTTTGATATTTAATCCTTGTTTGAAATGTAGGAAATTTAGTGTTTTATTCCACGTGGGTAATGGGATGGTCACTAAGCGCACATTGCACTTGTACTCAGGATGCCTGCCTTAGGCCAGTGGTCGTGAATGCAGTTTCTGCATCTTTGCTTACACCTTCAGTGAATGATATTTATTTGAATCTGAAATAACCAGAAGGTTTAGCAGCCATTGTGAAAACATTATTTATATTAAAATTTTAATAAAAATGTTATGTAAGTTCCATAGATATATTCTGTACAAATTGCATATGTCCACATATAAGAGACTGACACAGAAAGTATCCTGGTTTTGTTACTGTAGTTGGTACAGAGACTACACTACAGGCTTGAGCTGAAGATTGAAGAACTTTTCGATTGTCAGCAGGGCCAAGAGATTTGTATCTTCTACAAAATACTGAAATTGGCTCTGGGTCTGCCAGCTTCTGATGCAATGGGTAGTAGGGCCCTTTCCCTAGGGTAAAGTAGTCAGGGCCTGATGCTGATCACTCACTTCCCATTCAGTTCCAAGGTCAAGATTGTGTGGAGCTATACCGCATCATCCCTTAATGTCTTTATGGTACAACGCTTAATGAAGCACATGGGTGACCACCTTTCAGTGGCATTCCTCAGCTTTATTTACATATGATGTTTTAGTGGCCATTTTACTTGTGGACCTAATCTAAGGTGTTTGTCTTTTGAATACTGAAAATTGTTTAATTAAACTTAAACAGTGCGGTGTAATATTTGTGAATTATTATGCACTGGTTACCTTCATTTTAATTGTTATGAAGGGGACACCATTTGTAAGTACTTAAATGAGCTTTACACACTTTTTTTGTCTTTTGACATATTTGATTACATCTGAAACAACGTACAGTAGGTTAGTTCACTTTAATGCCTAGAGAGGAAACAGTTGTAGTGCACAGAACAAATTCTTCTCTTTTGATGCCACCACAAGGATACAAGTGTCCATTCCTTTCTTTTCAGAAGGATTTTTTAAATTATAGGTAGTCAAATTGCCTTAGAGTTGATGAAGTATTCTGTCATTAGACAGTAATGAAATGTGTTCCAAAGTTTCAGAGGAGTGTGCTACATCCACATGAAGGGCGACAGTTAAGGCCAGGTGGATGCTAAAACTGTCGCCCTGAAGATGGAGGCAGCACCTTCAATTTGTGAGAAATCATCCTACACGGTGTGATAGCCGAGAAAGCCTGACGATTTTTTTTTAACTATAGCTGTCTTCTAACACCACAGATGGACAATATTTTTGGCTGGGACATTACGTGTGTCACCAGCTTAAGCAGCCTCTATGGCTATGTTGTGTCCTGCGCGGTCCCGGTGTGGAGCATATCGTGGATGTTGTTCCAGGAGGGACGGAGCTCGAACTTCAGTTAAGACGGGGAGTTGGGCACGCCACAAACACTCGCAATAATCCCCACGCCAAGGGTACTGGAGTTTATTAGGCATAAACAGTGAATAATGCTGATACAAATGAATTGTATTGAGTTCAATTCTCGGGATCTTGGGTCCCTTTATTAACACTGATCATCCAGCTTCATACAAAGCTGCTGCGCACCGTTCGAGAGACTTCTGCAGACTGCAACTGGAGCGCCAGGCGTCTACTTTTGCACTCGAACCCACACATTGCTCGCGCGATGAACACTTAGCGCGACCACATGTAAACAAAAAGAAATAGAAGGAGACTATATTCCTCCCATGCCTCGTCTGCTTGCTGAGAAATGAAAGTGTAAACAAATAGTATCAGTTACAGAAAGGCGAGGACTGAGCATGATGAAATAAGCTTGTGACTTACATGCAGTACACACCGCAATCTTGTAGAAATGAAAAAAAAAACAGTATCATCCACACAGCAATAATATCCATCAACTATACAACACCTCCCCAGTTAGTGAGAAGCCATGGCAGGGGAATCAGGCAAGCTCAACATAATTTTCCTGGTTCGATCTGAACACACTATACTCGCAGAGTAGCCTACATCTACATGCATAAAGTTTTCTTGGTCCATGTGTACTGGTATAGAAATCATTCTTAAAACACTAAATGTTCTCTTGTGCGCTGGTGGTATCGATATCACATATCTCAACCGCTCTTGGTAGAGATAAACATGAATATCACTAGGCTGGTGTAGCAGGTGAGTGTAGTCTTTACTCGGTTGGATAGGAAGGGTGGTATCAGGAGGAAATGGGGGATTGTTGTTCCGCAGGTATGCAGTATTGAGGTAGGCGATA
>Ga0123352_10005372_pt1 | contig 19259 bp, 6 predicted proteins | sample TergutLab28metaG_FD_89700 | JGI IMG/M metagenome (GOLD analysis project Ga0123352, IMG submission 89700) | Labiotermes labralis P1 segment gut microbial communities from Petit-Saut dam, French Guiana - Lab288 P1 | ecosystem: Host-associated > Arthropoda: Insects > Digestive system > Gut ... | reverse complement strand
CCCACACCCCCGTGCTCGCCCACGCACTCCCCCACACACACACACACACACACACACACACGCTGCATTTATCGGGTGAAGGTAAAGGTAAAGCAATTACTCTACAGGCCCTGAGGGTTTCAGGATGTTGAGACTCCTATATCAAAACAAGCAGGGCATGAAGTTGGTAAATTTGCCAGCCCTACACGCTGGCGCCTTTACCCTCCGGGATATATTCCTGGTATTAATTTCTGTTAGAACGTGAGTAAACTCTCAGGCCACAATACTGCCAGAAGCATTTTGTCAATGAAGAATTCCCACGACAACTTTGGGAATCGAACCCGCAACCCTCCGGCTTGTAGCACAGTGCCTCAACTAACTGCATTACCGCGTGCCCCCTTTTATCGGGTATTATTCATAAATCAAAACGCGGAGGCCTCTAATTTCAACAGGACTCACTGATGTTGACTTTTGACTCAGAATTACTGCAGCAGTTTAACATCTCTCTTCAGTGTATTTGAAATACAGGTTACATAACTTTGTGGGGTCTAAAAGATGTGAAAATTTACCGACATACTTGCGTGAAAAGGTCGTACTTAAAAACTGAAAGTTATTCTCGAGGAAGGAGGAAGATTGTCACTGAAAGTTACAAAAGTATTGAACTTACCTAAGTAACCGTATGTAGGAACTGATGTACTTGAAATATGAGGTATGTCGATGCTTCTTTTTCTTGTTATGCCTCTCTCATAGACTGTTAGGTTTCTGTATCGAATTATTGCACCTGAATAAAACGTAGAAGTTACTTAGAAATCTATATTCTTGGAACCACATCATACACTTGAAGATTGCTGGACATGTTATGCTTACCTTGCCAGTAAAACACTCCAGGGGCGCCTAATACAAATTCAGTACTATTCTGAAAAAAAAAAAAGTGTAAACGTTGAGTGCAATTTCATCTTAATAACGTAATTACATATTACTTCCAAGAGTATTTTTAAATATTTGGAAGGAAACTACACGTTTTATATATATATAATTATTATTATTATTATTATTATTTCTTTAACAGTTATTTACAGGCACGGGCGCAATGTTAATTTTGTAATAATTTTCAAACACGTTCCTTTGGAGAAATTACTAAGTGCTATGAGCAATTATGCTATGTTTCTCATGGGTTCCTCTACGCTGTTTTAGAAACATGACCTGACGTTCAGATCAAACGCAGCACAGCATAGCAAAGGCATGTACATTGGGAAAGATAAATACGTTACACGAGTACTTATAGTATATCTCTCACCTTAGGAAAATGTGCTGAACAGCCGGCCTCGCCAAACGCATAGAAGTAATGGATATCCCAAAGAAATTGTTTATCTGAAATTCAGAACAACGTTATTCACTTCCTGCTGACCAACTACTGCCCTCTTAAAACAGGCACAAATAGAGAATAAATAAGTAAATTCTCGCCACATGACACTCTTAATTTTTATAATCAAGACACTTTTCTTTTACAGTAGTGTGATAAACTTTAAGCAAATTTAATTCTTAAATATCTCATCTGTTGCCTCATGACGTTAAATTAAATGGCGTCTCGAAATAATTAATCAAGGAAGAATAAAGTTAATTTCGCGTTGTCATTATCTGCACCTAAGGCTGCTTTCACTACGTTCGGGTAGAATCCTATTGCCATTCCTTCCATTCCATCAAGTCCATCCTTCCGTCCATCATTCTATCGATCAATTAATAACTTACTGCACCCTATGTCCCTGCGGCCCAAACTAGAATATTATGTGACGTAAGGATTATGTTATTCCCCATAAAAATGGTAAGGCTAGAATAAGTGTCTGAATGAAACCTGTAGCGCAGTTCGGGTAGGCAAATATTTGTCTGACATTTTTCCTATTAGGAATAGTTTCAAACTAGATGTTTTATCGCCATTTCTTTTCAATATTGTTATAGAGTATACCAGGTAAACCAGGATGGCTTAAAATGAAAAGGTACTCATCAGGATTTGGTTTAGGTTGATGGTGTTAATATATTGGGCGAAAGCGTTAATACTACAAACAGAAACGCAGAAGCTTCAGTAGCTGCTAGTAAGGAGATTGGCCTAGAAGTAAATGCTGATAATACTAAGTACATGGTCATGTCTCGAGATCAGAATGCAGGATGAAGTCACAATATAAGGACTGATAACAGTATTTGGTTTGAAAGGATGGAACAGTTTAAATACTTGGAAAACACTTAACAAATCAAAGTTCTATGTAGTAAGAAACCAAGAGCAGACTGAAGTAAGGGAATGCTTGCTATCATTCGGTGCGGAATCTTTTTTCTTCCAGTTTGCTATCAAAAATTTTAAACATTAAGATATACAGAACTATAATTTTGCTTGTTTTGTATGGCTTTGAAACTTGGTCGCTCACATTTAGGGAGGAACGCAGCCTTAGGATATATGAGCATAGGGTGTTGAGGAGAATATTTGAGCCCAAGAGGTAAGAGGTAAGAGGGAAGTGGAGAAAAATACATGAAAGGGAGCTTAATGATATGTAATCCTCACCAAATATTATTCGGGCGAGCAAATCAAGAAGTATGTGTTGAACGGTGCACGTAACACGTGTGGGGGAAATGAGACATGCATACAGGATTTTGGTGAGGAAACCTGAAGGAAATAAGCCACTTTGAAGACCCAGGCACAGATGGGATGATAATGTTAAAATGGATCTTCAGGAAATGGGATAGGGGTCATAAACTGGACTGATCTGGCTCAGGATGAGAGGTAACGGGCTCTTTTAAAAGCGGTAATGAACCTTCGTGTTCCATAAAATGTGGGGAATTTCCTGACTAGCTGAGAACCAGTCAGCTTCTCAAGAAAGACTCTGCTCTATGGAGTAAGTAAGTAAGTAATTATGTAATTAAGTAGGTAGGTAGGTAATTAAGAATTATATCAACCACGGACACAAGAGTCTGTTTTGTTATATCTGGCAAGAAGACGACTACAAGAAGGTAAGAAAAATTAAAACGTAAGCCCAAACAATGATGACCGAGACAAATGAAAGTGTAGGATTTCGTTTCGTGAATACTTTTACTATAGCAACTAAAAGCCATTAGGTTTCAATAGTAGTAGAAAATGTACATGAAAATCAGACAGCAAGTTTCCTCGTTAAAAGTAGATGACTTTCATTTTCTTATGAAGCACTTTCATTAAACTTTTGAAGCAAAATATTTTCAACACATTTTACATACTTAACAGTTAAAAGGCTGTGATTCAACTAAGAAAGGTCAGCCCCAGGTACGCGTCTTTAAAATTCGCAGAACAAACAGCGGTTATTTCTCTAAACAGCACTTAAACTAGTTAAAGGAGACACAGTGTACTGTGTGTGCCATATGGGCTGATGTTTTATTCTTAAGTTATGGTGAATGAATTGTATTGAATTAAAGGTTTTTAAAATCTATATAAAAGAAACATGTATCAAATCGCAATAAACCTGCTCCCCTACCACAAACACACACAGTGCTTCATACCTCTCTCGCTGAGCGGTAACAGAGTCTCCTTGGATTCACCATCAGTCAGATAGCATGCGCCATTCATCAGGTAATAACCGTAATTGACCCTCGTAGCGTAATAGGAGTTCTGCCATCGTGGTGCACAGACCTGAAATTTGGTTGAAGCGTAAGAGAAACTGTGCTCTGATGCAGTACACTGAATTCATTAATGAGTTTTGTATTGTGCTTTTTATCTTTTATTATTTGTGATGTAACAGGCGCTTGTAGGTGTTTGTCCGCATCCACGGGGACAACACTTCCAAATCATGACACATGGATGTCAAAATATCCCTGTGCGTCATTAAGCACCCTTCCATGAAGGCATGTGTTGGGTTGGAGACATAACTCCATGCATCGTTCACTTCGACATTATACGGAGACGACTGGCCAGCATCACGCCCAGACCTCCTAACAAAAAAATATCGGCCGCTACCCATTAGGTGGGCCTCAGGGTTAGTTTCTGCGTTCGTAAAATATGAAAACCTCTAGGTTCTAGAGCAAACCAAACACGATTCTTGTGTGGCCGTGTCCCTAGTCTAGTCACAGTTTAGACTACACTATCACAGCTCCCATAATGAGAAGTTAGTTTGAAGAAGAAAATTGTTACACATGACTCAATGGGGTATTTTTCACATGCGGAAAAAAAACCATCCGTACATTTAATGCTTAAGAAGATCTTTCATTAATTTGAACCTGTTGATTTGAAAATGCATTCACATAGTGAGGTGCGGAAGGTTTCGACATTTGGAGGATAGTAGAGGCTTTGTAACTAACTACGCAGAATACAGTTGTTTTTGGTAATTTAATACTAAAATCATGGCCAATAATATTCCCGCATTTTATAAACTCGCAGTTTCTCTATCAGTTTCACAACAGCAACACACCGGATTCCACCATGAGCCAGATAACTGGAATCTATACCCATCATATCCTCTCTACTTCCCATCAGTTTGATTACCCCAACATTTACACTTGCGTCTTCTTAGTTGTGTCTTCTCTTTAAATTTCTCAACTAAATGTTTCTTATACATTTTATTTTTCTATGCCCGCCTTTGTCATGTTAAATGTTACAAAGTTTCTTGTTATGCAGTTTTATCTATTCTCCTCTTCTTTCCTCTCTCGTAGGCCCAAATGCTGTCCTCACCATCGCATTCCCAGACACTTTCTTGACACAGGTAACACAACCTGCATCCACTATATTCGTGATTATATTTTATAAATATCTTCTTTTTCTATCCTACATAACTACATACCTTACAAAGATTTCTTATGTAACAAATGTACGGCAGTTAATTTCGTAAGAAATAGCTTCACTGTTTCAATGACGACTGTCAAAGAAGAAGGCGAATGGTAATCGCTCACGAACGTCTAACGCACCAGTAATCGTTCGCCATTGTCTTGAACTGCAACGGCTCCTCCAAGCCACGAATCGTCTCTCATGTGCTCGACAGTATAACCGTCATCATCATGAACTTCCCTCTTGCCTACAAACAATAATATTTCTTATTCATATATACAAAGAGTCAGTGTCTAAACTGTACTAATTGATTTCTATCGTCTATCTTCTTCCATTAATTTTTTCCACATGACAGTGGTTGCTTGCATGCTATTCCTTATTGAGGCTGATAAGGTTTATTTTTCAACATGCAATTATTCCCTCTCTCAGCCTGAACAGACAGTTTCTGAGTCAAGAAATTTATTTTTCCTCATGTGATAACACATAACACGAGTTTGAATTGGATGTGGTGGCATCGTACAATTATGTACTTTAAAAATTATTTCCCATTTCAAAGACATAACATATATTACAAGATGAAATATTCAAAAAATGCAATAAAGTGAGCTTCAGTAAATACACAAATACACTTCACTTGTTCAGGAAAACCTTATCCATATAACTGTGCAAACATTCACAGTATTAGGCTTCCACATCGGTAAAGATTCGCATTGCATTCTTTTTCTCCGGCGCTTCACAAACTATGCCGTGACACTCTGACGTGTCGCGAAGGGTTCCTGGGTGGACCGCGAGAAAGTTGACCATCCACGACGTGATTCGCTAGACAAATACCAAATTATCATAGCATTGTCGATCACTGAAGGGTGTGACTATGAACTTGCATGTGTAAACAGAGGACAAAGCGTTCGGCTCTTGTACGCGTGCGTCGTGTGCAGTCTAAGCATCGCATATCTCCAGAGGCAACATGACATAAAGGTAAATGCATCTTCACATATTTATTTTTCTGTAATTATAATTTTGGAATTCCCATGACGGCGTGTGGCTGTATAAAATTTTTTAATAATAAAATAGTTCCCTGGAGCTTATTCATTTTTATTATATTAATTTTTTTGTTCGCATTAAAATGTGTTGCGTATGTGTCCGTCATTCTTCAATTGTGTCGCGGCTGAAAAAGACTGGGCACCCTTTTCTAGGTTACAATACCGCTGGCGCAATCTCCTAAAATGCTGAATGTACACATTTGCTATAATTTGGGTTAAAAACGTCTACAAAACTATAGAATGAAAGGACCCTCGCCGTGACATGTGTTGTGAAGAATCACACTGAAGTGCAGTCTATAAATCGAAATATTGAAATTATTTTGACACAACTCACCCCCACTGTCCAAGACAAGGTGCTGACATAAGTCTAGCTCATCAAGGCGACACTGATATACGACACCAGGCTGATGTATACCACTATGTCTAGGATATGTGGAATTTCCACGCGGAGCGCCTACCACCACCCTGGGATATTTAAAATATATATTATTTACAATACATATTATAATCTGTGCATGTGACACAGACAAATTTTTAAAGGTTTCGTAACTTAATAGAGATCAAGAATGATAATCTACTTGCAGTTTTCCCGTAAGTGTGTGCTCATGGCTCACTTCATTAGCCAAATATATAATTAAAAAATTAAGAACTAAAACTCTCAGACATTGGTGACCAGATGGGTTGGTAAATAAATGCAGATGAAACGCAGTACATATGCGTGTCTTATTACCAGACAATGGGACAGAAAAAACAAAACTAGAAACAATTAAAAATTACAGTCCTGATGATCAGCCTTCTTGTGATGCTGATAAATACATCCCACGTCTTTACATCTATCAAATACTCCAAACTGTATGAACTTATGGCTACACTCATACATAGTTCTACTTGTTACTTTTCACAGGTGTGAAAAATGGCTTATATCCCGTGCAAGAATCAAAATTTCAGGGTGCTGAAAAATATGACAAAAAAATCGAAGAGGGGAGAAGAACGTGGTGTAGAATTCAAGGTGGAGGTGAAGAATACGTGAAAAGTGTTAGTCAGCAAACTCAAAGGAAAATATAACCATTTGAAACCCTCAACCTAGCTGGGACAATAATATTAAAATTGGTATAAACGCTTTAGTTTGTAATGGAGTGGATTTAATTTTTCTGGTTAAGAATGGGGTGGTGTCGTCTGTGATAGACTTAAGGTTCCCACAAAAGACGTGGAATTTCTTATATAAAAAAAAACTGCATGGAGTTCATAGGGAAGCACAAATAAGATGAAACCCATCAGGAAACATAACTGATTGCGTCCACTCTGTCAAATTTAGAGGAAATATCAGGAATGTACAGGAATTCATAATGTGGTGGGACGTGGAGGATTTCGTCACAATCAGTCGGACGTAAGAATGAAAGCCCAGGTGGTTATCAAGCACACATTTCTATTGAACCCAGACTTGTTATTCAAATGGTACAGGTTATGTGCATCTAAAGTGAATGAATAAAGTGCAGTACGGTTTGGAATACACGCGCTTCACAAACGAGACCTCTGAGATTTGGAGTACTTTACTGAACTTGGTGTTCGTTTGTTGCAAACCCACAAGTTTCCCTCGGCTACAAAACTAAGGTGAGATCTGAGGATCTGACGTTAATGACTACGAAGAAAACTATGTTGTGGGGCGTGACTCCTTGCAGATTGGTAGATATATATCGAAGTTTCAGAGAAACGTGTTGCCTTCCTTTTGAAGTGGATTACGGGGGAAAACAGATTCCTCTTAAATTCTGTAAACTTCTACCACAATGCGCGGCATCACTTCCCTATATATATATACATTTATATACACACACATACATACATACATATATACATACATACATGCATTCTTACATAAATAATACATATATACATACATACATAATACACACATACATTCATACATACATACATACACACACATACATACATACGCACACACATACCTACATACATACAAACACATTACAGGCATAAAACTTGCCGGAATCCGAATTTACTTCCCTCGCATGGCCTAAAATCTTCATTATGTTAGACAGTAATAAGTCCATTCTTTATGTCATGCACCGTCATTTTCAGGATGAGCCGTTGTTTCTGGCTGACTAAGAAAATTTAGATTTCAGGTTCAGGTATAGAATATACAGCGTGTCCCAAAAGTCCATTAAGCGCTTGGTAAAGCGTATTTTAAACTGCGGTTAACTGACTCTTGGGCCATTCTGTGTTGGATTGCTACAAATGAAAGTAAGAGAATACAGTAGGATTATTCCACATAAAAGCCAAGTTCAGTGCAGCTAACAGGTACAAATATTTTAGAAAAATAATTTGATTTTTTTCTTACCAGCGCCTTACGCCATGTTTCCGTAAAGCAACCGTGAATCCGAAATAGCTCCCAGTCTGCCTTGTTGGGTCAGAAAATACTAGAGCATGTCGTAAATTCAAATTGAATCCCACTACAGTAGTACTGGTTAAGAAAATAAAAAATAACGCACATACGCAAGTCGATCTTATGCTCATTGTCCTGGAAAGACTCACCACAGCCTCCTCACTCATAGTTGTATCACATTCCCTCCAGGAAGCTGACTTCCTACTTTGAAAAACCGACACATCCGTATTGAGTAACCTTCATGACACACAGAGATTTAGCTGTAAATGACTAACCGCATGGTACAGATTTTCCTTGAAGATTTAATAGATGTTTGTCCATTCAATACTACTTTACCAGATATCTTACTTTTATAGTAATTTTTACGAAAGTTTCCCATGAGACTCTATTCCCCCCACTCTATTCCGTAAGATAAATTTCAATATTATTCTCCCTCTACACCAGACTTGCCCGAATGTTATTTTCCCTTAAGAATTTTCGAAGAAGTTTCTGTTTACATTTCTTATTTAGTTGATTTAATACCCTAAAATTATTGGGCGACAGGTAATAAATTATGAACTTTACATTGTGCAATTCTCCCCCCCCCCCACCGGGTCCGTTTTTGCCGATGTTTTAATTCCACTTCCAAATAGTAGGACAAGGAACAGTAAAAATGCCCAACAGGGCATAGCAACATTACACTGCAGAATTATAAAATATTGTAATTTATTTTGGTAAATATATTAAAATGAAATAATCTGAAATGTTTTGGACTTTCAAAATATTATACTTCATGTAGACCTGATGACCCGAGTTTAGGGTCGCAACTAGTTGCCATATAAATAAAACTATTTACAAGTGAGTCGGTTGTGATTGTGAATATTTATAGATATTTTAGGATCCTCTGTGTTTTGCCCACTGCGTTAAGAAAGAGAACAAATTGCGGATGCTGTTTTCGTACAAATCATTTTGAGGAAATGTCGAATATCGCAGTTGGTTCGTGACGGAAAACCGAAGGACAGTTCTCAGCAGCAGCAGCAGCTGTTACCTTCTTCCTCTGCTGCGTTTAGATCGGCTCTGGGGCAAACAATTCTCAGTCACTTGTTAAAGAAGGCTTTTTTCCAGGGCTCAACCACTGATGGTCGTCTGTGACGGGATTAATATGAGTGAGAAGCCTCGCTTGAAATGTGTGCTTGCACTTAGATAATGCGCAGATTTATCAGGGACCTCATATTGATATGACACAGGGTTCTCCCGTAGCAGTAAATTCCATAACTCACTGAGAAGCGTAAATGAATTTCTGTTCATACTTTCCACATGCAGTCTTCAATTTGGGTAAATCCGTATAAGAGATCTGTATGTAATATTGAGCATTTGTTTCATGAAACTCTATGGAGAGAAGGCCATGTCTTTCTTGAATGTGTAAAATAAGGTACATTTACGTCTGTACTGCGAATCCCTATAATGTCCAGAAAATAAACAAGCCTTTCTAAATTCTGTGTATCCCGTCACGGAATACGTTATTTGCCATCTTGTTTATGGTGTCAAGAGGATAATAACAGGCCTTGTAATGATTTACCTACTATCCCACACAACCAGCCGCTTCGCTCCACAAGACGAGAGTTTTTACCCGAATAGTACCAAGAAAAACAGTCAGAACCTGCAAAATAATTTAAAGTTATAGACTGGTTTCCTGTGTGGGACACTTATCCTGACCGTCTCTGCACTGCAGCTATACATTCAGAGCTGGTGATGCCTCAAACCCCAATCAGATCCACAGTCCATAACGCATATATCAATACTACAAACACCCTGTAAATATTCTGAACAGCGCGTAACATTCAGAATACTTATCAGCTATCAGTGTCTATTGAACACACGCACATTCAAGAATCACTAGTATTACTGAATACCAAAAATCCAAAACATACCTACAAAACATTTTTATTCAGTTAAAGTGGTAACTTCACAATTGTTTCATGAGCCATGATGCGAAATAGTCACCGTAACGATCACAATGATTACGCAGAGGATCAATCTTCTTCCTCTGAAGCAACTTCTCATCTCTTTCTGTGATAACCGATATTTCTTCTCCATCTTGGTCTACAGAAAGATAGTGCTGGTATTGTTTGTATCCATTCTTTGGTGGTGATCCAACCACCGGCTTATATTTTACTTACTTTTATCTTCTCTCTTATATGTTTACAATTCCCTTCAAGTGCAGTCACTTCAGACTCTATTGATTCTTTGGGTTCCCCTACCTAACGGTAAAAAAATTAATTTCTTCGCACTGAATCTTTGGTCTTTCTTCTTGCTCTGTGTGGTAGTGTAGTTGTCAGAATCCCGCATAAGACGCATGACAAGGGATGGTGTCTACACTCCGCGTCTTAAGAGGCTGTGGGATGGCAATCCTATCGACCGCACAATACATAGCTGAGGTTAGTAGCCAGCTTCTTACCGCTGTGGGCGGCGATCGATCCCGGTCCAGTTCATGTAGGATTGGTGGTGGAAAATTGGCACTGCCACTAGTTTGTCTCTATGTAATTAGGTTTTCCCCTCTAATTGTCATTCAATGAATATACCATACTCAATCGTTTATCTATCACTGACGCAATATAACCTTAGCAACAGACAGCTTCTTGAAATGACATACGAAGTACAGTCCTCTCCGCAAACTACAACCGGCTCGTAGCATTTCTCCGGGAGTGAGTCATTGTTAAAATATTTCAGCAAAAATATAATTATAAATAAAAATTATGACTAGATGATATCGAAGATCAACACACAAGTCTTTAGAACAGCTAGTCTGTAAAAGCAGCATGTACCGCATTCACAAATTTACTTATTACTTCAATCACACTATTGCATTCACAAATCTACTTAGTTTTTAGTTTTTCAATCACAGTACTGCCTTAACAGTTCTACTTATTACTCCAATGACAGCACTGCGTTTACAAATCTACTCCATACTTCTACCACAGTACTGCATTCACAAGTTTACTTCACATTTCAATCACAGTACTGCTTTCACAAAACTACTTAGTACTTCAATCACAATACTGCATTTACAAATCTATTCCATACTTCAATCACAGTACTGCATTCAAAAATTTACTTTATATTTCAATCACAGTACTGCATTCACAAATCTACTTAGTACTTCAATCACAGTACTGCGTTTACAAATCTATTTCATATTTCAATCACAGTACTGCTTTCACAAATTTACTTTATATTTCAATTACCGTACTGCATTCACAAATCTACTTAGTACTTCAATCACAATACTGCATTTACAAATCTATTCCATACTTCAATCACAGTACTGCATTCACAAATCTACTTCACACATCAATCACAGTACTGTGTTCACAGATCTACCTCACACTTAAGCCACAATAAAGCTTTCATAGATCTACCCCATACTTCAACCATAATCCTGCGTTCACAGATCTACTTCACACTTCAACCACAATAAAGCTTTCATAGATCTACCTCACACTTCAGCCACAATCCTGCGTTCACAGATCCACTCCATAAGTCCATCACAGTACCATTCAGAAAATTAAGGCTTGGACTTTTAGACATAAAGAAAAAATAATGCAGATGAATGGATGGATGGAAGGATGGATTGATCGATTAATTGATTCCCTGATGAATCCAACAGGCTGAATGGACGAATAAATCCATCAATATGAGAATCAAGTCAACCAACACGAATAAAAAAATATTTAAAATTACGTCACTTTAAATGGGCATATACATTCAGAGAAACAAATTATAATATTCAACGGAAGAAATTACGTAATAAAGAGTAAGTGCCTTTTCCAGTATTTATGCTTCATTTTGAATTCACTAGAAATTATGCATTGCAAGTAGCAAGAATTGCAGTTTCACTGAAGAGCTCAAATTCTCATCGTGGAGCGAAAAGTTTAGAGACAATTAGGGAATATTTGTAACTTGAAAGACTTGGGGTGATTTTAACCCTTATCCTGCTAACGTGGAGAATATGGTGAGCTCCTAATAATGCCAGCAGATGAGAGATGGGATTTAACTCGGCGTTTAAAGGGTTAAATATGTACTTTTATAATTCCAATTCAAACCAGGTTGCCTACGAACTTATTCTGGTATTGTTTAAAATCGCCTTTTAAAGTACGTTGTTCACTCCGAGCTGAGAGACAGGATGATTATAAAGAGTGAATCGAAGTGGAGCTGAGGAAGAAGGTGCGGCCGATTTTAAGGCAACTGTTCTGAATTAACTGTGGCTTTGTCACAGACCGCCAGGTGTCAATATCGCCGAATCTGGATCTGTTTCATCTTCTTCTCACAGAATTCTGAAGGCTCATGTGTAAATCCCTGTGGAATGTGTTACAAGCAAATCTCCCGTAAGGTTTCAATCTCCAATGTCCGTTGCCTCATCTCCACCCTGAAAACGAAATATTTTATTTTTGATAAGGGTTAAGCTTATAGTACAGGCCTGAACAAACACAAAATTATTATATATTTGAAGTTTACACTGCAGAATAATTCAATGGTTTCTTCTCAGCTGGGCTTAAGTGGCATTTTAAAACGAACTTCCATCGTCTCGGTGTTTATTTCTGGTTCCGTAATCAGCAACTGATTCTCACACGGCTGATGTTCCGCCAAAATGTCAATGCGTACAACTAGGCATATTAAGTTTATGAAACTGAAAATAATGTGACTTACATGTTCTGGACTTTCACGTAAATATGTATATGACCTTGGTCACTGAAAGACACAAGGAGGACCAGCAACAGTAACCTTTATATCCCAAAACATTTCACATACAACACGACATGCTGCCATCACGCCATCGCAATATAACATAACAGTACAGCATATAAGTAACTTTAGTGTGAAAAAGTAGCTCCCTGATGATGGTTTACAGAAAAAACCGAAACATGTCGGAGCCCTTAATGTAATTTTAATGTTTTAACCAATTGAGGTTTTACATTATATTTTAGAAATTTGTGCATATATTGGTAAATAAAAAGCAAAGATGAAACACTATGCACGGTGAAAAGTTAAAAATGTGTATATATATATATTTTTCCCCCTTCAACGAGAAATATAATAAATATGTCACGACAAGGGTATAGTATAGTAAACTGCTGCAACACACACTGTTCAAAAGTCGCTTGTGTGCTTTCTTTTCGTTTGCGTGAGTTTCAGCAGCGTAGTCTTGAATTCCGAGCAACTGTTGTAACACAGTACCTAAATTTCTTCGACGCGTTTCTTTCTTATTCGGAAAATAAATTTTAAACATACTCCATATTATGTCTGAAAGACCATACTTCCGTTTCATTGTACCTGTAAATGACACGCTTACAACATAATCCTGTTTTACTTAGGACGTTAAAATGAACAGTTAATGCAAATGCAGTCAATCAGAATCTGAACTGTAATAACATTTAGGCCTACACAATGTACATAATTTCTCAGGCCTACGTCATTTTAGGCGCCATTTGCCTAATTCCTGCTAAGTAAATATATTGAAGTGATGACTGAAAAACTGTACTGCAACATTGAAAAAGAACGAATCCAAAATAAGGCAGATGACAACTAATTTCAGATAGATAGCATGTCCTTTAATATTTAGCCGAGACGTAATTCTGTAGCAGAGAATGCATTACATGCATTTTTTGTAACAAATATGCCGACAGAAACGTTGGTTACTGTGACTAATCAAAGATTGTGATAGGATAAAATTTGTATAGTGAATGATATTCTATGGCTAAGAAAAGAGATGGTGAAATTCATTTTCCAAAGAAAAATTATTACCATATACATAATATCCTTACCTACTTTAATCAGGTATTTAAGCATCTATGATGGATATGTACATGTACATACTTCTAAAATACTGCAGTAAAACGAAGTACTAATTTCTAGGACTATGTTAGAAGAAGACGGTGGTGAAGGTGCAACTAGAGAGAGCGAAAGAGTTGTGAAGAAAAACAGATGGCAAGTAAAATATTCGTCCTTACACAAGAAGAGAGGCCTGTTTCTCAATTGTAATAAAAACTGTACAAGAACCACAGAATTATGCACAAGTAAACAATTTTAGGCATCGAAATGCAAATCTATGAACACTACAGTTTGTGCTTAAGATAAAGGTATATAAATTAAAACTTTTAAGAGAAACGTTGGTAACTGAGGAATAATTCAGAAACAAGAGATACAATAAAAAAAATCTTAGAATCTGACAAACTATTTTAAATACGATTCTCTTGAATGTCATTATATTCCATTCTTTTCTCTACTTTGCCGTGTTTCTGCTCCAACGAATAAGATTCCATCACACAATAATGTGTTTTTTACAATATAGATTCCTTCTCCGTGTCAGTTTTAAATTAAAACACTCCTCCCTCATACACACCCCTCTTGCTAATGTCACTCTATGTTCTGGATAACATGGTTCATAGCCGTATGAAAATGATACAGACGTTATGTAACTTCCTTCCAATCTCCGATACAAACCTTAGTCAGTGCCTCCAATTCTTCTTTCTTCTTCCGCTTGAAAAATCCCATCTGCAAAACAAATTAGGGTTTAGTGGAATTTCCTGTTCTTTCGAATCCCCTGCCCACGAGACCACAACATGGGCAGATGCTGTTTCTGAATACAGTTAAGTTATTTTACATAAGAAGATTTTTTCAGGGACTTTCTCATAACTAAATTATACAGAAACTGTACAATAATATATATCTGGAGATACAATTTTAAACATTTATATAACTTGCACGTGAGACTAAAATAAGGAGAGTAAAGTCGATGTTATTCCTTCCTCGAAATCACACACACACGTAATGGATAGAGACAAACGCAGTCTTACCTTATGCAGAGCCATGGTGATGAGGAACAGTATGAGCACTCCAGTCATGATGGCCAACACAATGATCCAAGTAGCAACAGTGCCTTCTGGGATCTTTCCGTGGAACATTGTGTGTACAGTGACCCCATCTGGCCTGCGTAAGAAAGAAAGCCTGAATTATTTGCTTGCTTCAATGCAAAATACTCAGTATTATTACACGCGTATCTTCTAATAATCTCCAATAATCTACCCTGTCTCGTCCTCCACATACATTATCCGGCGTGAATCCGGTATACTGCAACGTTAAAGTTATGGTTAATTAGTATCTGCGCATTCATTTCTTAAAGCAAATATTATGTATCGGATATTTTTCAGTATACGGATATGACTAATCTCCTGAATATTGTCCATTGTCTTAGTACGTTTCATGGCGATATTTAAAATATTTTACTACAAGGTTTCCGAAAACCTGGCACTCATCTCGCCTTCATGTTATTGTATTGTCGTTATGGTTACAGGCCTGTACACCTTTAACATCCAGTGGTTATCCTGCTTGCGTAGTATACAAAAGGGATCAGGTTCATTCCTTTCGCAATCATTCATCATAAAAGCAGTAAAATATTTATCATTACAAAGACACCAAACCTCCTGAAGAACAAAGTAGAGAAAACTTCGAAAAATTCAAGCCGTTTTTTAGATATGTCAAATAAGCCTGAGACAACAGAGAAGGCCCAGTGCATAAATGTTGAAATGTATCAGCAAATGTCACAAAACTTTTAGAACTTAGATACTTTTCAACATTAATATTTAACTGCTCTCTGAAAGATCAGTAAGTTTTCATATAAAAACTTCCATTTGTGTAGTTCATTGCTCTAGGCATTTAATACTGTCAAAACAATTTCAATTTATTCCCAGACCCAACTCGGCACTGCAGCACCATCTTCGAGTGAACATGTTATTGCTGTATATCATTAAGAAGTGTATACTTTTTAGAAAGGGATATATCGTTTTCGACCGAATCTGATTTTGATTTAATTGCAGAACTGGAGATGAACTGACAAATTTCATGGCTTAGAGTCCTTCGTGAAAGCTAACAATAGCACAGCTGGGAAATAAATCCCTCAACTATGAAACCAAAAGATTCATTGCCATACTGAAAAACCCCCGCCACCTATCTCTATTCTGAATTGAAAGAATCCAGTCAACGCGAAAACAACATATCTCTTGAGGATACAGTTTAATGTTATCCTCCCAGCTACGTTTTGGTGATGTGGTTTAAAGAAGTGGTTTCATAGAATTACAGAACTAGATAGGGCTATATGTCACAGCACATAACATCACGTCAGTGACTGTTAAGCAGTATTGTTGTATACGAGATAAGTGAATACCACAACATAAAGGCTCTATAATATTCAAGTAGGCTTTTGTCAATTCAAGCCGGTAATTACTAGATTGAATTACTCCACTTTAGAACAATCGCTTTCGGCCAATATTCTCCCCCGTTTATCAGTTCAGCCAACTGCTCTGCAGCCCAAATATAACCGTCGCTTCCAGGACTTTCCTTTTTAGGTGTTTTGATATGCAAGCTCACACAAAACAATATCGATCCTGATTATTTCAATGCAGTTGGGGTAGCAAAAATGTAATTGCAGATTACTGCTAGTAACATAAAAGTAAAACTTCAGAACCAATGTTGGATAAAGTGGCAATATATTCAAAAATAGTGGCAAAGCAAATGCTACTTTCAACATTCCCTTAAGTGGAAACACTGCCATTTTACCAAAACTTTCAACTCACAGTAATAATTTATAAATGTTACTTTAGCTGAATCAAGATATACTGGATAAGATGCTAGCATAACATAAAACCTTAGTATTACACAACACAAGTGCCTTGTATTGTTACACACAAATTCGACACATGTTTCACATACGAGCAGACACTGATTTCACAACAATGTTATCTATCCTTATAAACTAAAGGTTTGTACAATATTTATCATTTTCAGTGACAAAACGAAATAATAAACAATGTTTTCATAACAAAACAATTTATTACTTTACGGAGTGCATGCCTCCTAATATACTAAGAGTATTTTAATCCCAGTATTCATAGTCACTACGGCACATTGCATTTAGAATAGTCCGTGATAACGATATATATTTCAACTGAAGGTGGTATGATCATTTCGAAACATGTGGTGAGATCAGTGATAGATTGTTCACAGCTCTTGTTTTATTTGACTGATAAATATACTAATAAATTTAGACTACCAAGCGTGACGCTAAAATATACCTTCCATAAATACTACTAAGCTATATGAATCACACAAAAAGAATAAATTAAAACAGCCGTAAATCTTTAGTAAAATCCATCAGTTCCTTATTGGATACTGGCTGAAAGATAAGATGCCCTGTTTGCAGCACTGGTATTCGTCTCTTTATCACAAAGTCCAGAGGAGCTTCGGACACACCCAGCCTCCACATGGGTACTGGGAGTAAATCAGCCAGGGCATAAAAGTGATCTCTCACCCATTAATGCTAAAGTTCATAATCTGCTATTAGTATAAATGGCATGGGGTTTCGATAAAGAACAACTGTACCTCTACTCTTAATGTCACTATTAAATACACACGTACTTCTCTGGGAATTTTACAGAAAACCCCTACCTCTAACGAACCTGAAGATTCATTACCATCTTCATAAAAGCCCTCTATCCTCAGCCCATTAGGTTAGGCTCACCTTCCCACGCTATTAATTTAAACTCCATTTTTAGGCGCGTAAGCAAAATCGCGAAAAGCAACTATTAGCTTCGTCATGTCTGTCTGTCTGACTCGGCTCTCACTGGAAGAATTTTCATGAAATTTGATATTTTAGTACTTTCTTGAAAGTCCGTCGAGAAACTTCCAAGTTTCATTAGAATCTGACAAATAAAACGGGTACTTTACATGCAGACCAATATACACGTTTAATTACATCTCGCTTAATTATTCTTAGAATGATAAATGTTTCAGACAAAAGGTTTTGAGAAAATCAAAACACTCATTTCTTGTTCAATGCCGTTTATGAGATAATGTGGTAAAACATGGTACAGCCTGACAGGCCAAGATGACAATATAGTACGGCGCTTACGCACTGTATGCTGGATACCTTACGGTACAGCACACACCCAGGATGTGTAATACTTGTTGCTCTTCCACTACAACAATGATTGCACAAACATGCCTCAATGTTAAGTTATACACACATTGCCTGTCATGTAATATCTTATTTCATCTGCGCTTAGGTCTTATCTGAAATTTCTAAGAATCATAATCTTTTTAAATTTCCAGGTGTCCTATGCGTGCAAAATTCATTCTTCTTAATGCCATAATCCTAACAATATTAATCACCATGACAGGTAAAAAATATTTAGCTTGTAACATACAAATTTCTTCACCGTCCTCCTCTTCCTATCCCAGATCCATTTAATGTCCTAAGAATTCCGTTTTCAGTGACCATTTATGCTCTTTCTTTATGGTGAGATACAAGGGTTTTCCCACATCACTGAGCAGTAAGATTATGGTTTCGTAAATTTTGTATTTTAAGATGTTTAGAGGCTATGCTTTAAATATTTGTGAATGGGCATTATTACTTACCTGGTAATGTCACAAGAAATGTACGCGTAGCTTATAATGCATAAAGATGGTACATACAGCACCTAGCTAATGGTCACTAAATAATTAAACTTACTTGTTATATTCATGTTGGACAGAGCCTGTTGGGTTTACGATGCTTACTCTTCCCCGAGATGAAAAGAGGATTATATCTCTCTTGTCCAGTGATGGTTCTGGAAAATAATAGCATACTGATCAATAAAAAACAATGAGTAGTTAAATAAATGAGAAGTTAAGATGTGACATTTCACCACCATAAACTTCCGATGTTGAAATTCTGTACTTAACACTCGTTCTGAATTTATATTAGCATTAATTCAAAATTCAAACATATAACCTAAAGTGAAGTAATATTTATACTGCAAATTTTAATGTGCTACTAAACTTTTTCGTTTGTGGAGCAGAATCCTTCAGATCCAGAAAGTTCCCAAATTCTATGTAGCCTGAAGGATCTACTACTCTGTTCAAACAAGAAAGCTAGTGGATCATACCCTCAGACAGTAAAATTCATACGCTGTTTCCTTTTCAAGACGCAACTGAATAATGTTTAAATTCTCACATACATCTGATGGTATCTTACATTCAGGATTTCTCATCT
>Ga0123352_10005371_pt1 | contig 19259 bp, 8 predicted proteins | sample TergutLab28metaG_FD_89700 | JGI IMG/M metagenome (GOLD analysis project Ga0123352, IMG submission 89700) | Labiotermes labralis P1 segment gut microbial communities from Petit-Saut dam, French Guiana - Lab288 P1 | ecosystem: Host-associated > Arthropoda: Insects > Digestive system > Gut ... | reverse complement strand
GATTTTTAGTTTATCTCTTTCTTGCAGGTGTAGCTGTTTAAATATTTTAAAGCCTCGTCTTTGTGTTCCTGTTATGTCTCTTTCTAATGTCTTCACAAATTTGTCCCAATCATCTCTTCTTTGACTTCGTGTCATTTTCCTTACTATTGCTCGGTCAAGTGTCGAATTCCGATTTCACCGTCGTCTGATCCACTTCACTTTGTATTGTATTTATGTATGTATGTGTGTATGTATGTATGTGTGTATGTATGTATGTGTGTGTGTGTGTGTGTGTGTGTGTGTGTGTATGTATGAATGAATGAAATGTATGTATGTATATAATACACAGTCTTGCACAACGCGATCTACATGTTTTTTAGGTTACCAGTTTCGGCCCATTTACCAGGGCATTATCAAACCTACATAATGTCAAGAACATTTTATTAGTAAAAAAACCATGCAAAACCTGGTTTGTTTACGTGGGATGGAGATCTCAATCCCATTGCAAAATACATCATAAGGCATATGTTGATAGTAATGTAAAACTGGATGGAAGTAAAAACAGCAGGGTGTTTATCGAACTATATTAAAAAGGGTAACGGTAAAGTTCACTCTAGAACCGACCACGAAGGCCCAGACGGGAGTAGATGTATAGCTCTACTCTTACTTTAACCTCGGAGCTAGACGGAGTGGGTGGTCGACGCCACGCGCCCGTCGTTTTACCCTCGGGAAAGACCCGATACCCATTGAATAGGAGGGTGGGTGGACCCCAGGGGCGGCCTGGACGGGTGTGGAAAACCTCTCCCCAAGGGTATTCGAGCCCCGCGCCGTCCAACCCGTAGCGAGTCGCTATACCGACTGAGCCACCCCGGCCCATGAAACAACAGTATTTTTTAAAAAAGTGGTGAGTCGTTCAACAAAAATTTATGTATAGGGCACATCGCAGGCCCCGTTTTCACATTATCGGAATTTAGGTCTACTGGAGAGCCTGAGGACCACTTGGAATTTTTTGGGTGAATGAATGAAGAAGGATACGAGGGGTGGAATATATAGCATACATGGGCTAGATAAGAAATTCGTGAAATATCTTAACACATTGTTCCCAAACCGTCTTCCACGAAACAGTACCTACCTATTAACATATTTACACACTATTAAGTAAAAAAGACAGTTGCTAGCCCATGGGGACTGGTACAGTAGTGCCAATAACAGGATAAAAATTCGCAAGGCATTTCGATTGATATTTGGAATATGTCGCAGTATTCTAAATCTGTACGTAGGATATATGTTCTACCAATTCTCGCGAAACTCCTAAAGATGTTCTGCGGAACCCTGGTTGGGAAAACCTTAGAACGAACAGCAGCTTCGCGAATCGATGAAATGAGAAAACGACACTGGCCAAAACCTTAATGCTATTAGCACAACTTGTGAAATTTTGTTAAATGGCACACTACTGCAGCTCACTGGCTGTGAGGCACTATTCTCTGTGCTGCAAAAAGCACTTATTTTGCTGAGTGTACGTGTGTGTGTGTGTGTGTGTGTGTGTGTGTGTGTGTGTGTGTGTGTGTGAGAGAGAGAGAGGGAGAGAAACAGATTGTCTTTTTTTCATTTTTTATAATTCTGCACGCCTAAGCTCCTTGGTCTGTAAGCAGAGAAACCACACGGCAATAAACCATTAAGCTAGCACTGTATATTTTACGAATGTACAAAGTAAAAAGGGACAATATTCGTCATAAAGAAGGTAAAGAAATTGATGTTTCTAGACATCAACTTCTAGCAAGTTGGAGACTTACTTGCATTTTGCCTTTAAGTTTTTATTAAAAAATTCCAATATTTCTATCATGTCTCACACACACTGAAACACACACCACAGTAAACGTGTCTTATAACACCAGTACACAACAAGGTGGCTGATATGGTAGATTTTGTGGCGTGTTTAGGGGAGATGTCCCGTTAAAATCCTGGCAAGACCACTAAATTCTTTTACATCTTTTTTTTTTATCGCATAGACAATGAATTCCACTTCTTCTGCAAATCAATGCAAACCTTGTGGTGGAGTACCAATTTCACGTCCCTGTAAAGCCTGAGTGTCAACACCGTCTAATCAAAGTACATGTATTCTGGTAGCTTGATATGAAGTTATAAAGCATCCTGTTTTACTTTGTGAATATATACTGGAGCAGTAATTAAGGCACAGGCTCGGCCTGGAGGAAGGAAACATGGAGCAAGCTTAATACCCAAGAAAGAAAATACCCACTGTAATTAGGATCACGCAGCAACTACGTTTTGTTATGGAGCAGTTGTAAAGACAATGAGAAGCTTAATTCAGAATAATCCGAATGTCAATGGCTTGAAGCCTCCGGCTAATTTCAGAAAGTTAAGTAGATTTTAATTAATAAATGCAGAAAACTGAAACTTTCGTCATTAGACAAGTGATCTGTTTATTAAATGATTATAGGTGTACCAAGTGACAGGTGTATAATGACTGGATGGGAAGGCAGAGATTAAGATTTATTGAGTTAATTAAAGTCCTGTATTAGAACTTCTAATGGCTGGCTCATTATTTCTTTTAAGAGTAAAGAGATCAGCTGCTAAAAATAGTATTAATAATAATAATAATAATAATAGTCGATAACTAACAAATAGAAAAAAAAAATATTGTTCTTCTTCTATAGTTCAAAAGCCCCCACATCGAGTCTTGGCCTCCTGTACATAACCTCTCAAGCCCCGTCTACCCATTGCTTTTTTTTCCAATTTCTTATTCTCAGTATCTTCTGCCCAAGTCCAAGACAAAGAAAATATGCTCAGTTACATGATGGGCAAACAACGAAAAAAGAATAAAGAGTTTAACACTGAACAACAGATCAACTGGATATAAGTCTTTGGGCAGTCAATGGCAACCTTAATGCTTGCTGAAATATCGAAAGGACTTCAGCATACGAGGTGGTTTAAATCTGATATTTGCAGGGTGACCTAACAACTAAATTTAATTGAAAAGTGACACTGGGCATTTGGTGTGATCCGTGGGTTCAAGAGTGGAAAGACTTCGATTATTAGGTTTAGAACCTATATTCCTATTAATGGTTCACTCCTAAGGACATGAAAGTGGTTGTCAGTAGGTAGGAAGCATCAACAAACGGACTTCCGAAAATTGTTTACCAACATGGTGAAAAATGAAGACTAATGCTTTTGGATCAATTTAATTTTCCAATCAATAATTCCATTTGTACTAGACATATTAGCATTCCTGGTACTTCTGTTCCTTTAACGGTATTAAAATGTGTTTATTCTCATAATGGTTCCACTAATAGTACTGCTAAAGTAATGAAGTGTGACCAAATTGTACAACTTGCCATTCAACGAAAGAAAACTTTTTCCACTCTCATGTAACGTTCTAAAGTGAATTACATGTGACGTAATGAATTCCAACTTTTAAAAAAACTTGATACATTATCAGATAAACTTTAGCGCCATACTAACATCATTAACGTACACTCAGCATATTGCTGCAGCAAAGAAAATACGTTTACAATACTGGGTAGTGTTCAAAGGCCATGCAAAGTGCACTGATAGGTTTAAATCTGCAATGTGCATATACATTTACTTATGATATCAATAATCGCGCATCGTGCAATGGTTTTTTTTTGTCAGGCGTGCAAGGCCATTATGTCAATAAAATCATTTGTGACGCTTAAATAAAAATGAAATTATCTTTTCTTATTTTATGTACAGAAAATCTTAAACATTTCTCACAGGATACTGACTTCCACGTCGTTGGAAATTTAGAATAATAAGGGAAACAAAGGGAAGAGGAAGAATAACCGTGACGACCAAGAACACCGTCGTGAACCTACCGATATAACATAAATGGTGTTGTGACTAGGTTGTGGGCTGGACGACCGTGCAATCGTGGTTCAATTCTCGGGGGAAGCACAGATTTTCTCGCCACCAGCGAATCCAGGCCGGAACTGGAGCCTATGGTAATAATGGAGATAAGGTGAAGTGGCGTCACGCTGGCCAATTCAGCCCATTTCCTTAATCAGGTTTAAGACCGTGTGAAACTATCTGTACCCACAGTGATCTCTATCATTCACGGTGCAAGACCTAAGTCCACGAACAACTTCATACTCAAGTATTACTCGTCTAGGTTGCGACGCTGTGTACATTTGTACTCATCTACATAAAAGCGTAGCGTCACATTCCAGATGACAATAAACTTCACAGTTTTCACAACAAAAACCTAAAATTTACCTTAAAATTCCCTCTGCTCTTGCTATATAATGAAACCAATTCAACAACAATTACAGGTCTAAGTCTTGTTCTGTTAGTAATAAACCAAATTAAAGTCAGCCCTGTGTATTAGGCAAAAAAAAAACGGGAGCACAGAACATAGTAAAAGAAATAAAACAGTACCAGAAAAAGTGGCTACAACATGTACAGTGGATGGACACAAACAGACTGCCAAAACAAGCACTACAATATAAGCCAAAAGGACGAAGGAGCATAGGACGACCGAGGAAGAGATGGAGGGACCAGCTTCATCTTGAGGATGAAACACGCCTAGTCCTTCAGGAACATGATGATGATGATGATGAACGTTCGCCCTGTTTTGTAGAGTCTATGGCTACTAATCATGATGATGGCTTGGGCTAACTATGAGTATTACAAGGCCTCTCTTAAATGCATTGAAGACAGACGATGTACATATAAACGTAACAATGTGGCCGTTCGTGTAAACATTGTTGCAGTGGAAAAGCAATAAGTATTAAATATTATGAGTGTTTGTCCGTATTCTTGCCTTAGCCATATCCGGAACTTCTTCCTGTTCTTAGCCAGACGGTTCGCCCCTGCAACGTCTTCCCTTTTTTTCCTCATCAGCTTCCACATATGCTCTTTCCATCCTATCCTTAGCATTCTTCTTACCCGTGGTCCCTCACTTCTTGTTTCCCATACTTGTCTAGACTGCCTTAAGTTATCCGGCATGCAAATCCCATTCTTCTGCATCGTATTACGTTGTCATCTGTGTTTTGTCTGGCTCTCCCACATTTTTTCCACATTATCTCATAAACGGCACGATTTTCGGTTGTGGGGGTGGAGGAATTATTGAGCATGAAATGTGTGTTTTGACTTTCTCTAAAACTTTCTTCAAAAACATTTCTCATTCTGAGAAGAATTCAGCAGGTATTATCATAAACGTACACAAATCGTCATGTAGAAGTATCCATTACTGTCACATTTTAATCATATTTAAATTTTCGCCACAGATTTTCGAGAAATACTCAATTCGAAATTTCATGAATATTCGTCCAATGGGGGTAGAATTTTTCCATGCGGACAGACAGACAGACGTGACGAAGCTAACAGTCGCTTTTCGCAATTTTTCGAACGCGCCTAAAAGAATAATTCAAAGAAAAATAAGTATTTTTCATTTCATTCTTCGATTAACCAGTGTTTATGGTTACACCTTTTACACAGTGATATTCGTGACAGTCAATCTACCAAAACTGTAATTCGTATAGAGCAACACGTAGTACACGTTATGGCGAACTTGTAACTCTCCGTACAACAGCGTAATCTAAATTGTACTTTAAGGGATTTAATAAAGTTTTACGCTAAAAAAGCAGACGTCAGATGGCATCATTGCCATCTGAGAGTTTTCTAAAGTGGTCGCAATTTATTAGTATGAACTTCTAAAGATAACTGAGACCGACATATTCTTCATCTCAGTGAGTAACTTGCATAAAACTTTGGCCAAGCCTAACCCGTCAACCGCCTTAGCGTAGACATCCTTCGTTGTACAGTAAAACTGTTCTACCTCCAGGCAGAACGTCAAGCTCTGTACTTCAGCAGTTCGCATGTGATATCTATCTCGAAACGTTACTCAACTTAGAGCCGAACTTGAACTGAGAGATACTCAAAAGTAAGGGATGGGTCAACGCGCAATTTTGTGGCGTGCGTTGTAAAAAAGAAAGAGCGAGTTGTTTCGCCACACAACAGACGTGGCATCAGACCCGTGAAAATTCACAACGTGTTGCAGATTCTCCGTGGTTTCTCACGGTCCCTTTGAAAAAATTCTTGACTAATTTCAAGACCGTTTCAAATTCTGTTGTGCCATACCACTGTTACTGCCATTAATGTATTAAATACGTTTATTTTAGGGACGTATTTACCAGTGACTAAAACATACAGAACTGTAATTCTTCTGTTGTTTTATTTGAATGCGACACTTGATTTCTCATATTGAGGAAGAAACATAAGCTGGGAGTGTTCGACAGTAGGATGGTAAATTTGATGACGCTAAGATTGTTTACAATAACAGAACAGGACGAATTGTGCTAAATTACTTACAGAACTATAAAAGGAAGTACTTGCTGCTTTAATATGAATTATAAACCCAAAATTTTCTCTGATGGGACGGACAAAATAACTGAATGTCGCAGAGGAAACAGCCCGTTTCCAAGATCAGTTTTGAAGCTGACACCACCTAAATATGAAGCATGAGTGCTATCTGAGCGTCGTATTCAAAGTTAAATTGTGTCATTAAATATTTAACAAGCCAGGCAATATAGTTTAACGTAACATAGAGGGGCATTCGCTTAACCACAGTTGCTGTTGAAAAGCGATAAGCATTACATATTCTGAGATTGTGTTTGTAGCCTTAGTTATCCAACAGACAATGCGCATGCGCCGTATTATCATCTGTGGCCTGCCCGGTTCTACAGTATTTTTCCACACTACCTCATAAACGGAAAGATTTTCGAAAATAAGGTATTGCACATGAAATGTTTGTTTGGGTTTTCTCTATAAAATTTGTGTGAAACATTTCTCATTCCAAGAAGAAATGAGCGAGATTATTTAAAAAAAAAAGTATATTGGTCTTCATGTAAAGTACCCGTTATTCTTGGCACATTGTAATGAAACATGAATTTTCTCGATATTTTTTAAAACACACAAACATCAAATTTCTTTAAAAAATCCGTCTAATGGGAGCCGAGTTATTCCATGCAGACGGACAGACACGACGAAGTTAATAGTAGCTTTTCGCAATTTTGCGAAAGCACCTAAAAATCTGATACGTTTATACACTATATATATATATATATATATATGCTGTACAAAAATGTATATTGCACTACGCGTAGAGTACCCGTTATTCTTGTCACGTTTAATGAAACACGAATTTTCTCGACAGATTTCTGAAAAATATCCAAGTATTTATGTCATGAAAATCCGTTTAATGGGAGCCGAGTTATTTAATGCGGACAGACAGACGGACAGGCAATTTTCGCAATTTTGCGGAAGCGACTAAAAATCGATAATATTTATATTTGCTGTACAAAACCATTGTTATTGTTATCCCGAAGTTAAATTTTCACTCATCTTGTTGTTCAAACAAAATATTTCTCAATAATACTTTTCTATATTTCTGTCATTGTATTTCCCGATTTTCCTCCACATACAGTACGTAGGAAACACGCTCTTTATTTTCTCGATACTTTTGTCTGTACCATCCATCCAGTCTATAATAAACCAAGATCCTATTTGAATTGTGGGCAATGAACCCAGCAACGCAGCTTGGATTAGCTGCGCACGTCTTCATGTCACGGTGCAGTGGTCAGCACTTCTGCTTGGTATGTGGAATTTACCAGACTGCAGTCCCGGCATTGGCTGGGTTATCCTGCAGTGTTTCATAGCTTCCTCACTCAATTCGATATTTCATACTGCAAGAGTACTCCGTAGTGCTCTCATGTCATGGATCATAAACATCCTAGTGTCCCACAGTCCAGACATATGAGCAGTACATTCGACAGATCATCCTTATATACGAAAACAAGCAAACATACAAACAGAAGCGCGCCCAACAAATACTCTTCTCTTTCCCATTCGGAAGGTCTTGGCCAGTATACCGGATAGCCTCACTGAGCGTTTCGCGATTTTTTTAGCTTCTGAATAAAATGTGAGTTGCAAACATAAAGTACACTGTGACCATTATTTAATAGTATACCAACTGATGGACATATATAAAACTTTTTCCCGTTAAAACACTAAAATTGCTCCGACATGTTTCGATCCAAGGATCATCCTCAGGAGCTACACTTCCCTTGCTAAAGTCACTTTTAAAAACTAGTTACTGATTGCTTTCATTATGTGCGTCCAATGCTTGTTTGGCAGCAAGCACAGTACGCACACCCGCAGTCGGGCACTCTGAACAACATACCCTCACACAACAAGACATGCTGCCACAGAACCAGGATTATGTGACCACTTCCTTCCACATTCTACAGAATTTACCATAAGGGAAAGATTCCATCCTTCGAAGCGGCGAATCTGAAGTCTGGAAAACACTGTTAAATGAACACGTTATTTAACTTAATGGCGGGTAGTCCTTCTTGAGGAGCTAAAATTCCGCAGATTCACAAGAAACTCCGTACATTTAAAGAAACATCAATTTTCAGTATCGTGTACATAAGAGCTCACCCCTTGTCCATATTATAGGCCAAAAGATTCCAGCCCATGCTTCTATTACTTATGTCTTTACAAGAAATTAGTTCAGTCCAAGGTCGTGTTGAATTTCATGACATACTTATTTTTAAATCTAAGTTTTAGACCCTCGTCAAAGCCACAAGCTCGAGAACCAGCCAATGTCGGCTGTCCGTGACTGCTTATTCAATATTTTCGCAGCTACCCTCCATAACCGGGATGTGGTCTCCTCCAGAGGATGCGGCATGCTGTAGAGACCGGGTCTCAATCTACGTGGCATATAAACAAGACCAATTAAAATAATTGCAAACAGAAGGGCACTTTTTCCGTTGGATAGATCTATATTTGTCTTCAAGTAGGGAAGTAGGTTACATCAGCAACTCAAGAGAGGCCGTCTCCTTCGTAGTATTCACTTCATGAAGCTCATTAATTGGGAACAGGTCATAAGGATAGCTTTCGGTTTCCATGTTTTATCTTCCAGTAAATTAATTTTAATTGTTTTATGGAAAGAAGTCCATATTGATCCTTGTCGGAGAGATACAGGTCTATAAAGTACTTTATACGAAGCTCAGTAATGAAAAAATTCAATAAAATATGTCCGCCTGTTAGCTGTAGGTCTCTTCGTTACGAACGTCTAAGTAAAAAACATTAAAAAAAAACGAATTTTCAAAGAAATGAAATGCAGATTAATTTCGATGAATTCTTGTCACAATTCGCTCCAGAATTTTTGGCTATCAATGTTTTACTTAAAAACATAATGATCAAAGTAAACAAATCCGTAATTTTGTTTGTTGCTTTATACGGGTGTGAAACTGGCCCTCCATTTCAAGAGAAGACTATATGCTGAGGGTATTAGGAAAACTGGTTGCTGATGAGGACAACTTGATTCTAGCAGCTGAAAGTAGGAAGGGAGAAAATTGTTTAATGAAAAGATTAATTATATGAACTCTCCACTTAACTTTTTCGGGTGACAAAATTACGAAGAACGGGAAGGGAGGAACGCGTGGCACACCCTGCAGAGAGGTTACGGGGTTTTGGTGGGGCAACCTGAGGGAAAGAGCTCAATTTGAAGAAAGGGGCCTACACTGAAGAATAATATTAACACAGGCCTTCAGGAAAAAGAATGGGAAGTTGTAGACTAGATTAACATGGGTCAGGAGAGGAGCAAGTTGTCTGTTCTTGTGAATGCAGTAATGAAAATTCGGTTCTCGTAAATGTGAATAATTTCTTGATTAGCTGAAGAACGTTTAGCTTCTCCAGAAGGAATGTGTGCCATGGAGTTATTTATTGAGTGCATAACTCACATTACTCCTGCAGATCATATTAGCTTCTTAAATGTTAGGTATATCATATATCGACAACTAAACGTCATTTTGCCCTGTGGTTAACTCAGCACCCAACCATGAAGACATGTGCTACTTGTAGCTAGATGTGAGTTCCCGACTCAACAGCCTGGCTTGCTTACGCAGTGGAGCAGTAAGCGATAGTGATTAAACATGAGGCTGGTGGGCCTGCTCGTTGCAGCGCTGTGGAGAACGGAAGATATCGAAACGCCTGATCGCCTAATAAAAGAATATGTACGAGGCATAGAAGAAATGTGTTACATCTCAGTCTAACCGTGCGATTCCTCGTAGCCTTGAAAAACAACAAATACAGTCCAATTCTGGTAAACTGAGACTTTGAAGGTATTTAAAGAATGCTGGTACCATGATGTGGGTATTCGCCTCGCGAGGGTGTGTGTCTCAGTGACTATTATCTGTGAAGAAATATTTATCATGTATATAACAGTGATTTTGCCAGCTCCAAATATTCTAGCGGCCGACGTATTTGGGACTGTATTTATTGCTAACATCTAGTGTCGTAAAACAGGTACCAACAACACACCCTGCGCCATCTTTCTGCTTATTCCTTTCCCCACCTCCTCAGCCCACAATTCTCAATATTCCAGAGCTACCCTGTACTTGTATGTGTAGCAGATGGACATAAAACCTACTTATTCCAATTATTTACAACGTGCATTCATTAGTAACTATTTATTCTGCAGTAGTAATTTCTCCTACATATATCAGCCTGCAGATGTCACCTTCAAGGAGAACACTTACATAAAGAAATGCATTTTACATCAAAAATATATTCTGTGTATCAATGTCCTCCCTGCAGAGACAAATACATAGAAGAATTTACTGCGATATAACAAGTAGTTTTTAATAAATGCATGTTCAATTAGTTGGAATAAGTATGATATATTATCACTGGATAATTTCGAAATCAGAACCTTACCACAGACTTCGTTATCATTTCGCTTTGATTACCTGAATATAGTGCGATTAACAGCATCAAGTCCGTTCACAGAGTGCAGTATCTTCGACGTAGACAAACTGAAACTTTCCGCCTATAATGGGCGAGTCGTTAAGAAGACCTGAAGAATCTCAGTATTGTTCATGGGCAGTGGAGCGCAAATTGCGGTTCCGACCAGCAGAGTGTGCGTTCCGAAACTGATTCATCCAGAATCATCCCACTGCACAAATTAGTTTTTTTACAGCAACGGAACAATTCGGATGAGGTCATTAAACCGCAAACGCTGTAATTTCACGGAAATTGAAATATCTGCCCTTTATTTGTGGGTGGGTAATAAGTTTAGGATTTAGCTAATAAATTATATGAAATGTCCGATGTTATACATAAAAAAAACCTTCTGAAGTTTTAGAAGGAAGAAAAATAGTAAAAAGTGTTAGGAATTTGGCCCATTAATAGTCTTAAGATATAATACACTTTAATACCGTTTGTACAATGTGCTATGTATTCACTATACTGTTTCAAAAGTGTCATTTTTTCACACTACCCGCATATTCAGCCAGATGGCATCTACCGCCACAAATTCGAAATATCGTTCTTTCGAGGCATTTACTTTAATTTAAAACTCCTACGCGAATCTCGTTATATTAATCAGTATTTTACAATAATTAAATATAGCAAAAAACAAGCAAATTTTATTTTAAAGTGATATAAGAAATATCAAAATATTTTTTGACATAAACAAAGAAGACAGTACAGGTATATGCCACACCCACCTACTCACCCACCCACCCACCCACCCACACACACACACACACAGAATCACAAGTGGGCGCGAGCTTATTGATCGCACGTCGCTTTTCATTGAAGTATCCTGAATCTGGCCATTACACAGTGGCGCAGTTGGTTGCGGCACTGCGCTACAAGCCGAGAGGTTGCGGGTTCGATCCTTCCGGTCGCACTATGGCTCTGGGGTCAAGTGAACCTCTAAAAGAAATGAGTACCAGGAATATTTGTTTTGTGGGGAGGGGGGTAAAGGAGTCCGGTGCGTAGGTCTGACAACCTTGCCACCTACATTTGTCGATTTTCTAAAAATCCTTGGAGCCTCAACCTCCTGGAGAGCTAAGGTCCTGTCCAGGTTTATATAGGGATAGCTGTACCTAGTGACTGACTGGGTTCACCATGTCACATAAATATATAAATTAAGTATAACTTACAGAATATTTGCATTTAACTTCTCCAAAGTAATAATAACATATTTTTATTGACGAAACCCCAAATAATCTACGATGTACATCTGGTACTTTATAGGCCTGACTGAATTTTGCTGTAAATTTTCTATCATATTGGCTTGTACTACGATGCTCACTAACTTCTCAATAATTGACTATCTACACAAAACTCAGTGGTAAACATACAAACAATACTTAATGTCAATGAAGTCTGCATTTTTCCACGTCTTATTTATGTACTTATTCTGACGCTCACATTAAATGCCAATCATTTTCCTACACACTATTAACAACATCAAGCTTTACGATGGACACAACGTGTTCTCTTCGCGGTATAAACTAAAGTTTTATGTACGTGTCTGTTCCTCACATTTCTCGGATTATGGGCCTAAATTTTGTATTCTGAATTCCATATCAGTACCTAAAATTATAATTATAAGCACTCTTAAAAATTTACCTCGTACGTCTAAAATCCGTACCGATAACACAAAAAAAAATGTTTTTTCCCCGCTTTAAATTTCCCAGAATTTGCTCATTTGCAGTGTTCAGGGCGAGGGTCCTGTCAAATGCACTACATGTTTTTGAAAGTTGAGAATTATAGAATTAATAAAGTGAACCGTGGTTACAAAGGCACACATTGTTCATTGGAGACGAAACTGAAAAATACCACTTCCAAACGAAAAGAAGCCTAAATCTGCATATGCCACGTGGATGGAAGGGAGCCTCTTAGAATAAATAATCTCACGTCCTTCTAATTATTACCTAGGTTACACACACAGGCGACAGTGCTGTGACAAGTACTGCAACATCTGAGCTTCATTCACTGTTTTAAAGCAGAAAGTGATAAGGCAAAAAAAAACAGAGAAAAATGTTTAAGATAAGAAAGAAATAGTTCCCCAGAGCAAACCAAAGGATTTTTCCGCTTCTTTTCTCCGATGCCCTGTACACTATTGTGGTCTTAATCATTGTTTCTGTACAAACAGTATTCAATACAACATGACAGGTAATAATATCTTTTTGGCCTTTGTTTATGTGTGGTTAAACCTGAAGCACTTGCAGTGGTTATACGTATTGTTAGAAGCAGTGCTTACGTCACAGCAACGTGAGCTGATTAGCCCGTAAATGATATATGATTCATACGTCATAGGTAACTTTGTCACACTCGAAAAGATCCAGGCCTACTGGCTCTCTGCATATTACACATACTATCAAAAATCCTATAAGATAATTCTTAAACTAAGCTAAACTAAACTAAACTAACCAGATTGTTGTATAGCTTCTCGAAATATTACATTTTGTATTATCGCGGGTGTCTCACCAGCTTACATTTTAGTAATATCAATTTCAATAAAACATGAAAATATATTTTTAATAACGTAATGGTTTTTCAACTAGGGTCACGAGGTGGCGCAGGCAGTTGAGGCACTGTGCTACAAGCCGGGAGGTCGCGGGTTGGATTCCCGATTGTGTCATTGAAATTTTTTATTGACGTAATCCTTCCGGCCGCACTAAGGCTCTGGGGTTGACTCAGCCTCTAACAGAAATGAGTACCAGGAATATTTCCTGGGGGTGAAGGCGGCCGGCGCGTAGGGCTGACAAACTTACCACCTTCATGTACCGATTGTCTTGAAATCTGGGAGCCTCAACCTCCTGGAACCTTCAGGGCTTCTCCAGGTCTGTAATGGGATTGCTTTACCTTTTAATGATTTTTCAACTACCAAAATTCGTGACATAACAATTCTTTTCCACAAAAGAATGTTTCGACTTGCCGATTCATTGAAGAAATGAAGAATATGTGACCTTATATACAATACAGCACTAATTGTGTGAAAAATTTATTTAATGTAATTATTAACATTCTCCTCGACACAAACGTTACGTACCAATTCCTTGTACCAGGAGATACATTTTGTTCAATCTGATGTTTCTATGAAATGATGGCACACGCTGAACCACGCCATACTAAATTAAATTCAACCGTAAACTAACAAGAATTTCCATTATAAATTTGAATCAAAATACATTTAGTAGCCTAGGAAATGAAATGAGCGGTGGCACGGAAAAAAAATCGTGATTTTGTTTATGAATTTATTGCAAATAAAAAGTCTAAAACCAAATAATGCAGCATTTAGTAAGCCCTACAATACAGCTGTTTGAAGTGCACAAACCGCTTTAATATGTGCATACTCTTCAGCGAAAACTTTGCATAATTTTGAAAAATTGTGTAAATTTGAAAGGAGCCATATTTACAGAATACTGAAGTACTTTATATATGAATCAGATTTCTCCGCTAAATTAACTGGCTATTTTAATTACATGACATCCGCTCTCCATAGAAGTACTGCACCTCGGCTACAAAGTAGGCTTGCTTAAGCATATTCCCATATAGACTCTGCAATAAAACATAAAAAAGAACCATCCTTTCACCCCATTTTTTTTGTCTTTTCTGACCGACATCTGCTAGATGACCATGTATGGTATACCACATAACGCGAAACACTTCCTCTGCTCATCATCATTAGCGAAACTTACGTAGTTTCAAGCGTTAATTGACCTGTTTGGTATTTATAATCCTTTTCGCCATCTAGTCTGACAGCAGTGAACTACGTGTAAAGAAAATTCTGCAGTCCATTATCCTCTCTTCTTTAGGGCCTTAACTGAACGATAATAAAAAAAACCCAGTGTTTATTTCTTACAATTCACTGACTTCCGTACACCAGTAATGACAGTACTGCTTTCTCCATTATTTACGAAATTTATTAAAAATTGGATGCAAATATTAATTTAATGAACATGCATTCGCATTTACTAATAAGAGCTTATTAAAAACGTCGTTTAATAAGCATCTTGTCGCCTTAATACAATTAATTATAAAAACAAAAATGGGCTGAAAATTGAACTTAGATGAATTTAAAAAAGAAGTAACTCTCAAAGCGATTTAACCAGCATCTTTTCACCTCAACACAATTAATTTTAGAAAAAAAAAACACGTAAAAATCAATTTTCATCGTTGCACCGTGCATTTTGAATTCTCCGTACTTCACACACCAACAATGCACTATTTATTAACTTGGTTAAAAGTTATAATTTACATTAAAATACACAATTATATCGTTCCTACATGTTTCGGTCTCTAATGACCATCATCACCATATATATATAACGAAGTAATTTTACCGAGTGTTTTAACATAAGTATAACTTTAGTCAGGTACAGATAAAGCTCCCTGATAATGGTTATTAGAGACCGAAACATGTAGGAACGATATTATTGTGTATTTTAATGTAAATTAAAACTTTTGACCATGTTAATATTTTCATTTACATAAAATCCTTCCGATCGCACTATGGCCCTGGGTTCGACTCAGCCTCTAACAGAAATGAGTACCAGGAGCATTTCCTGGGGGTAAGGGCGGCCGGCAGGCCTGAAATGGGACTGCTTTAACCAAGTTAATAAATAGTGCATTTGTTGGTATGTAAACGACGTCTGTAACAATCAAGTCCACGAAATAAGAGGTAGCAAGTGAGGGAGTAAAACTAATTTAAGACGTGTAGCGCTGAAGATTTCCCTTACGAAGGTTCTTCTGTAGTACAGCTCGAGACAGATTCATTGTTCACTGATTTTGCCATTACTTGATATTCATGCTTCATACAGAGGGACAGGAACCTCCTTCTGCTGCGTTATAAAGTATACAATCCTGGCAGGGAGACGAAGTTTGGGTGATCATTTTCTGTGTTTTCGTGTGTTACTTTCACCGTTATGGACAGGGTTGTATCCAGAGCGGAGAACAGTGCTGTTAGAACTTTTGTTGTGAATCCACCCTCTACCCAGTCCAAGACAGATCGGGGACGAAGAGATTAAATTTATTCACCGTTAGGGATTGATTTTTACGGGACTATATCTGCAGCCACCCTGAAACAACAGAAGATATTCGCTTTAAGACTGTCCTGCAACAGAAAAGTACGACCCTGAAATGATTGCTCTGAGCCCTAAATTTGGTTTTTAATGAATGATGTAAACGCTTTTCGAAATTACTAGAACCTTCTCGGATGATCAGTCTTGTCCAGGTTGAGCTCCAAGTTTCCAAGGAAATGCGAGAGAACGGAGTAATTTACCCAGCCTCACATTGTCTCTTACTAAAATTTCAGCCGTTTTTAATTTCCTGGCTAGCTTAATCTACATTCTGAGAAAACTACCTTAAAGCAGGCTGTGTAGATTTAACAAGTTTTAGGTGAATTCGCAAAATTGCGAAAGCGACTATTAGCTTCATCATGTCTGTCTGGCCGTCCGTCCTTCGGTCCGCATGTAACAACTCTTCTCCCATTCGACGGATTTTCATGTAATTTGATATTTGAATATTTTTCGAAAATATGTCCACAGATTTCACGTTTAATTAAAATCTGACAAGAATAACGGGTACTTTACATGAGGACTTATGCACATTATCTCGCTCAATTCCTTTAATAAAGAGAATTTTTTCAAACAAACCTTGTAGAGAATATCAAAACAAGTTTTATGTTCAGTATCTTTTTCCCTAAAGTCTTGCTGTTCATGATATAGTGTGGAAAAACCTTGTACAGCCAAACACCCAAAATACGGCACATGTGCGTTGCGTGCTGGATAACTAAGGCTACAGACACACACTCGGAATATGTGATATTTACTGTTTTTCCACGACAACAATGGTTAAACGAAAGCGCCTCGCATTACGTTATACATACATTGCCTCTCTTTATTTCGAAACACAGTATTCTGTCTCGTAAATGAAATATTCATAAGGCGTTACAAAACTTTTTAACTCAAAAGGAACAATTCACAAGAACCCACCAATTATGAGCCACTTAAATCCAGTTTACATTCTTCCATCTACACTGTATCGCCAAAGCCTTCTGGTACTTACAGATTTTCCTTCGTATATCTTTAGGTAATACTGAAATTAAATCCACAGATTTAGAGGTGAGGACGTGAATTGCGCTAAACTGGCCAAAAAATGGTCCACTAAAACTGTTTACAGAAAACGGAGGCACACTTCCAGGTTCCACAAAAGCAGGGAATTTTTAGCTATGCCATGCAGTTAGTGGACATTACTGCATCAAAATGAGTGATGTATTTAAACTTCACTGCCATTTAACAACGCTTTATTTTTTCTCAGAAGTAGAAGAAAAGCATGTTTCCTGTGCAGACTGAAGTGGCAAAACGTGGCAGTGCCACTAGGCTCCACAGCTGGAGTTAATGACATGTGCAGCAGACCCGTGCTTGTTCCGCCAGGGTGGCGAGCACACAAACAAGCGGACGTACCGTGTGGTGTGTGACATACATCATAACAGAGTCTGTTTCCTGTTTGTCTTCTGTTTCCCTGTTATGTCAGAGGACACTATGTTTCTCGTAGCTGTCTCGCAACAGGAAGACGCAAGTTTTACTGTCTGCTATACATTATCGATATTCATATATCATATTTCCATTTTTAACTGGTTTTGACATAAAAACACCAAAGCAGCATAAACTTCTTCTTCTTCTTTTTAACAGATACTCATTCGTTAAGCAGTGTATATTTTTATAAAACGAAAATATCACAATCGATAAAACACAGTTGAAACATTTTGACACCAATCCATCAATATTCCGCTGCAGAATTTGCAGTCAATAACTGTTGTTAGTTTGGCAGTTGCACTAATGTCACTAAGTTAGTAGTCAAAATAATGAAAATGTACCAATTGCTTTTGGTGTTAAGGAATTTCAAGTTCTAGTAAGTTTTAACATAAATACGTATATGATGCTCACACTTGTTAGTATGTCGCCGATTACGGACGGCTAGAGCAGTTACGCCTGCAGTAAATCACCAATACATAACAAAACAGGCAACGTACGCATAACGTAACATAGCGGCGCGTTCCTGCAACCATGATGGCAGTTGACAAGCAATGAGTATTACACAACCCAAGTGTGTGTATTTGTAGCCTTAGGTATCCAGCATGCAATGTGCATGCGCCATATTTTCATCTGTGGCCTGTCCCGCTCTACAAAATTTTTCCACATGATCTCATAAACGGTACTTTTTTTCCGAAAAAAAAACCATTACTTAATACAAAATGCCTATTTTGATTTTCACTACAACTTTTTTTTTAAACATCTCTCATTCTAAGAATAAATGAGCGAGAAATGATCATAAATGTTTATTGGTTTTCTTGTTAAGTACTCTTTATTCGTACTCTTTATTCTTGTCCGATTTTAATGACATTTGAATTTTCTCTACAGATTTTCGAAATATGAACATAAAACATAAAAAACAAATAAAACAGACCGCTCTCGGTTTCTTAAAAAATTTTCCTCTTTTATTTCACGTTAGTCTATAAAAGAATTCAGGCAAAATGTTGTCTTAAGTATGGTAAACTAAGAACCAAACAAGAAGTAAACATGAAATGACGCGTGAGACCAACCAGATGCAACAAATTATGGTTTATTAATAATCCATTAGCTCAACATGTTTCAGGCATCATTATGCCCATCTTCAGGAGCGCTAGACCTATGTTCTGCATATGGTTTTCAGCACTAGATGTGCTGGCTGGAGTCTTTGGAAGCCTGGAAGCACTGTATGCATACGGCCTGCTTCCCGGCTTCCCAAGACTCCAGCCAGTACATCTAGTGCTGAAAATCATATGCAGAAAATAGGTCTAGCGCTCCTGAAGATGGGCATAACGATGCCTGAAACATGTTGAACTAACGGATTATTAATAAACCATAATTTGTTACATCTAATTGGTCTCACGCGTCATTTCAGATTAAGGATGCACGGTCACACGAACATCAAAGAAGTAAACAGTAAAGTAACTTTTGTGCTAAATTTAGCATCACACTATGAAGAAGGATGAGGGTTTGGAGGTATAGGCCAGATGCTTTTAACATCTTCCTTAAATAGAGGTTAGTAACCACTTTCAGTTCTGGTCATCTTGTCTCCAAAACTGCATCGGGGTAACATCATCAAAGTCTTTTACTCCTTGTGGAGCATAGGACATCCATGATAGCTTCCAGGCATTGTGGTCTTCAGCTATCCCCTTGACTTCCTTCCATGATCTTCTTGTGCTTCTTATCTCATCCTCTATTGTCCTTCGCCACGTTCTCTTCGGCCTGCCTCTCCTGCTATATCCATGAGGATTCCAATCTAATGCAGTTTTCTCTACTGCTCCTGTTTCTTTACGTAATGTGTGTTCAATCCAATTCCATTTTCTTCTTTTTATCTGATTTTCTATTGACTTCTGATGGGTGATTCTCCAT
>Ga0123352_10005370_pt1 | contig 19266 bp, 15 predicted proteins | sample TergutLab28metaG_FD_89700 | JGI IMG/M metagenome (GOLD analysis project Ga0123352, IMG submission 89700) | Labiotermes labralis P1 segment gut microbial communities from Petit-Saut dam, French Guiana - Lab288 P1 | ecosystem: Host-associated > Arthropoda: Insects > Digestive system > Gut ... | reverse complement strand
TTGATGTAACCCCTTAACATGTTTATTTCAACTTTTACTAATCCCACGATTTCTGATGTAAGACGAGATTTCATCCCCCATCCAAAATTACCACACATACTGTATAGTCACTTAATAAGTTCTTTGGACAGCCTGATGATGATTTACATACAGGGCTGAAACATGTAGTTGTATATTATATATAGCTACTAATTGTAATATTGTTGTGTTCATGGCTGTATGTATATATAGATATATACACACTACAGCTTTGTACTATTGACCATTGATACCTTGTTTAATGTATGACTTTTTTGGCAGTGTTAACATTTGTTAAAGCTAGGGTATTGTTTAACTTTTAACCATTGTTTAAATAAGTAATTTTTTGTCTAGCATAATAATTTAATTTAGAGGCATTTAAATGGTCTTCAGAACCATATTACAGTTAACTAGGTGGAATATAGCTGTAGAGTGTGTGTGGATTTGCTATAACTGAGACAAGTCCAGTCAACCTGTAGCTGGCGGAAATTGCCCGCACTGCGGTGTCATGTTTCTGGCAGCCCCATTTGAAATGAGAAAACGTGTTTTAACCCTTTCCCTGGCAAAGCTGAGATGGAATAAAAAAGCAGGTTTGGAATATATTGAGGTGCTATTTATGCTGATTCATTTGATGAAAATGGTAACATGCTATCCTAGGTTTTGAATTGCAGTTCTGATAAATTTTTCAGATTATATCAGGTTATTTTTATTGCACAAGACCTGTAGACAAGTACGCATGTACAAATTATACGTAGGTGGGCTGATGAGTTTTGCCTCCATTGTAGTATTTTTATTTACATTAGACATATCTGGATAAAACCGGTTCTGTGTAGTCACATGGTATCTCTCTTCCATCATACTTCACCTTGAACACACAGATGCTTACAGTCCTCACACAGTGCACATCGAAATGGAAGAGTTTTCAGACGTTCGGTTCAAACAGCATGCTGTAATTGAATTCTTAACCGCGGAGATAGTTCCTCCAATTGATATTCACAGACAAATGCAAGCTGTTCATGGTGATCAGTGTGTTGTTATGAGTACAGTAAGACACTGGTTAAGGTGGTTGAAGAGGTGAAGTCTGCAGTGAGAAAATGGTTTGAAAAACAAAACACCAATTTTCTTTAAAGGACGGATTTCTAAAACTAATGCAGCGTTGGTGGAAGTGTATTGAAGTGCGTGGTGATTTTGTGGAAAAATAATTATGCAGCTTTAAAAATAATTGATGTAGGCATATTTCTTTTTTTATTTCATTAAAATATCTTTTCCCCATTCATTTTCTACTTAGTGGAGGCAAAACTTATCAGCCTGCCCTCATATTTATAATTATAATATTAATTCTTCAGTCAGGGTATGGAATTTCATGTTTCCTGTAAGTAAATCAAATTTTGCTGAAGTCACCTGCAGCAGATGGAGGGTTGAGTTGTCATGAGGTATGAGTATCTAAAACTCTGTGGAAACTTTATTTCAATTAGTATTTCAGTTGGGAGTGCGGATTATGGACAGGTCTAGTATTCCGGAAAAAATGTGGTGTCTCAGAACTGGGACCATGTGAAGGTTAGCTCGGACTGACAGATCTAATTATGTTTGTACTTCCTCTTTCTTTTAACCTTATGGTGAAAACGGATCCATTTTACAGATGTGTTCTGTTGAGAATGCTAGACAATGGATGAAGTCCAGAAACCCATCAGTGTTCTGTGTATTATGCCAGACTACTTTGAAATTGAGAACTGTGCCTGTTTGTTGGGAAATTGTGTTATCATGGAGAGTTTAATTGTATCGTATAATGCTAGGTCATTGAAAATGATGGCCTTACTCTCAAGACATAATAACTTTTATTGGGGGAGCTATAAAGATGAAATTTCCTGTTGTACTGTCAGTGTGTATTGTACAACACATATGTGTTTAAGTATGTATTTTGTTGGTTGTTAACCTGTAATCACTGAAAAAAGTCAGGTTTTTATTTAGACATTTTTGCACGTGGTTTGCAAAAAAAGTTAATAGTATAGGAACCATACGTGGTAAAATTATAGAATTGCTTTTAGTTCTTCGGAAATAGAATTTTTGGAGGGTGTTTTAGAAAAACAGTAGGTATCCTTATGGCCTAGACATACATAATGAAGTTCCATATTCCTGTGTATTTGGAATCTAGTTTGTTGATTTTGTACTTGGTTGAAAATATCTGTTGGAGGAATTTGTATTCTCATGTTGGGTATTCTGAGTCACAGGAGAATGTGACATTCAAGCTGATATAGTTCTGTCCTTGTCCAGCTCATACTCTTTCCTTCTCAGTTATGTTTGTTGTAATAAGCAGAGTAGAAAACCACGTGCGTTATGGAGACTTAGTCGGTACCACAGAATGTATAACATTGTAGCCAAGGTGTTGCACAAACTGAGGTCATTATAACAGAGTTCAGCTGTATGTTTTTTTTATGTATATCGGACCGTGCACCATTGTGATAGTTGAAGAATACGAGACCAACTTGATGTCACTTGCTATTTTATTTCACTTCTTATGTGCTCAACATGTTTTGGACATTAATATAACCATCATCAGGAGCTTGCGACTGTGCTGCTGAATTACCACGTTCGTCGTTGCGTTCTTGGTTCACTGTGTGTTGGAGATTCGGTGTGGTTGGGTTGGAGTGGTATCCATGTTGCAGGCTGAAGCACAACTTCAGCCTGCAACACGGCTACTACTCCAACCCAACCACACCGAATCTCCCAACACACAACGAACCAAGAACGTAACAACCAATGTGGTAATTTAGCAGCACAGTTGCAAGCTCATGATGATGGATATATTAATGTCCGAAACATGTTGAGCACATAAGAAGTGAAATAAAATAGCAAGTGACATCAAGTTGGTCTTTTATTCTTCAACTTCTTCAGTCAATTAGTCATTTCATCATCTTTGTGTCCCTGCACACTGATATTACATAATTTTCATTTTTATTTCATAACGAAGCTATTTGTATATTATTGGATTGTTTGTCATATTTGTGACTTGTCTGTGTATGTTCTGTTTCAAGGAGCATGCTGGGCCTTCTCAGGTTAGTTATTTGATAATATTCTTAAAATGTTCATTTTGAGAGTTGTGTGTACAATAGTGATATGCTTTAGGGAACAGCTGAATACTTACGTGAATTTCTGACTTAATGAATGACAAGAAATTGCATTTGCTGCTTTGCCAGAATAAGAGTCGTCTGTGTCTGTAGCCAGAAAAAGGAACAGGTTTGCGCTTTATGTCATGCTGGTTGTCACAGAATGGATAAGGTTATTTTGAGTTAGTTAGGCCCCTGTTTTGCAGATTTAGACAAAAAAAACCATGGTTGGTACCTCTGCTTTTGCTGAATGTTATAACCATAAGCATAATCGTGCACACACACTGTCATGCTACAAGCCACAGTCACCACGAGTGTACTTTTACACAAATACGATGATTGCTTAATACAGTTTCTGTTGCCATTTGGAGAGGTATGGTTTACTAAACATGTACGCTGTCCGTGACAGCTGGTGACAGTTCAAGTGCTTTTTGGATGCTTTCGTAGAGTAGGTTTCAAAAGTGACTATTGACCTAATCATATCCATCCTTCAATGTGGAAGAGCACAGTTTCCACTAGATGGATTTTCACAAAATTCCATGCTGAGCATTTGGAATGTTAACATTGTGAAAATCTTCAGCAGTGCTGATGCTTGTGATATGAAGATACATAATTGGAAGCTTCGCCTCAAGAGCACAGCTTATTTATAAACAGGCAGGCATATTGTTACTTCATTACATTTGGAAGAAAATGTTAAACAAGATGCCTTTTCTGTTGTAAAGAGTATGCGTGAAAAGGTTCATTTAACCAATTAAATTCCAGTGGTCTGCAGATTGCACCAGGCATTTGATTCTGGCACCAAAGGGTTGGGAGAGAAGTACAAGAAATTTGATATCTTGACATTTACAAGATGAATACAGCCGGAAAGACTGGGGAATGAGTTAATGATATGAAGATAGCATATAATCCCATGCCAAAAATAAAAGTAATGACTGTGTTTAGACAGTGTTGGAAGTATCCACCAGAGGTGTTTCATCCTGCAGTCTCTGAGCTGTTTAATAGTTTGTGTACAAGAGAAATAGGTGGGCCAGGGTAGTGTAGTTGGTATAGCGACTCACTGCGTGCTGGACGGTCCGGGGATCAAATCCCAGTTGGGGCGTGATTTTCTACAACTGTCCAGACTGACTCTGGGGCCCACCCAGCCTCCTATACATTGGGTACTGGGTCTCTTTCCCAGGGGTAAAGTGGCTGGGGCATGGCATTGACCACCCACCCCAGTCTAGTGCCAAGATTAAAGAAAGAGTAGAGGTATATCTCTTCTCCCTCTATGGGCCTTCGTGGCCTGTTCTAGGGTGAACTCTACTTTTACCTTTACCATTTTACAAGAGAAATAATCTGATTGTGGAGAATGAGAAAGATGCATTTTGTAAACATGTTCCTGCTGTACAGTGTAGGATGTTGTCCTTACTTGACTGGTGGCTGAGTGAGAAATTCATGATGATAACTGGTTATGATCTGGGGAGTGTGCAGCATTGTCCACATGTTTCCATATTTGTTATGCCAGATCATTGAGAGTTTAGAACTGCAGTAATTATACAGTTGTGACCCTATATTTTGAGATAATATATTGGGGTTGAAACTCTCTGTATAGCAGTGAGGCTGCAGATGTGATTACCAAGGAACGGTGATTTGATTCCCTGTAGGGACAAGAGCTGTTTGCTAAATCATCTCTTGTTCTGGGGCCCACATGTTGTTCTGTTCAGTGGTCACTGCCTGCATGCCTTGCAGCAAAGTGAAGAGTTTGTGACATTAAGCTAACCACTCATTTGTATCTACATGTATTGCAGACGTTCAGAATGCATGGCACCGTACCGCCACTTCCCAGTGCGGCTTCACGCGCGAGAACAACTTTACCTTTACTATGCATCTTCAAGCTGTTGAGCAAGCTGCTCCATGTAGGGCAGTTTGCTGTGATTTTTGGAAAGTAGGAGGTGGAATTTGTGACAGCTTGCTACAGAAACTAGTAACAGTGACATATGTCACTGTTAGTCTTCTGGGCAGCAGGTCTTCTTTAAATTCTTGGGCAAAATCTTCAATTATGTTATTGATTTCACCACTTGTTTATGTAACTACATCATAAACTGACTCACATTTTTATATAGGTGTCATCAGCACCATACATTTTTCATTGTTCACTTCAACATTTGACCATTTTATATGATAATACAGTTAGTGGCAACAATAAGCATGTCTGTCCTTATGAAATGCACTCCCAGTGAATGTTGCTTGTGCTATGCAAGTGTATTCTTCTAGACACATTCATAAGATCAGAGTCTCATTGCTGTACCAGCAAGGGCATTGCCCCAAGGCTGACATAAGGCCAAAATCCACAGCTAATATCAGGTATTTCCGTAATGAAATTATACATTTCTGAAGGAATATTTTTTTTAAGTAAAATTATTTAACAGGACAGAATTTTGCCCCCACAATTAATTTTGAAACAAATTTTGTTGGCGAACGGAGTGGTGGTAGGTCTGTACCATTTACTGCACAGAATGGTCCGATAAGCCCAACATGTTACTGACATTATCTACTGCTTGGTCGATGCCTTATGTTCATGCTGCCAGGTTTATGGCCAAGTTGGTTGTTCATCAACGTCGGGTCATTCTAGACACAACCAGTTGTTACCTGTGTGATGTATTGCAAAACTTGTAATGTCGTATCCACATGATGTAGATATTCTTTAGCATATGTTCCACCTTACAACAGTGTTTGAAACTGCCGTATACCAAGCAGGTGCTAATAATAATGTTGAAGCATCATAGTTACAATATTTAGGCTATTAGAAGTTTTATACAGTGTTAGTATTGCAATTGTCCACCTTTGTGCAGAGAAGTTTGTAGCAAACCTGTGGATGGCATTACTGTTCACTGCAGCTTCTTCTCTCATTTTAATTATAACAACTAATGCACTTATATAAAATTTCACACTAAAACACTTAAGATCGCTCCAACATGTTTCGATCCTAAGATCATCTTCGGGGAGCCATATTGTTCCTTGCTAAAGTCACGTATTAGAAACACTCACTAGTTAATTTCCTTACATTAACAGGGTGCTGTGGCAGAATGTCATACTGTGTTGAGAATGCACCTGCCTATGGGTGTGCGTTGTGTGTTATGTCGCAACATAACACACGACACACACCCATAGGCAGGCACATTCTCAACACAGTACGACATGCTGCCACAGCACCCTGTTAATGTAAGGAAATTAACTAGTGAGTGTTTTTAATATGTGACTTCAGCAAGGAACAATATGGTTCCCTGAAGATGATCTTAGGATTGAAACATGTTGGAGCGATCTTAAGTGTTTTAGTGTGAAATTTTATATAAGTGCATTAGTTGGTATAATTGAAGTGACTCTACGAAATGCATGGTGCAACAATAAAGATTCTTCTCTCATGTTTAGTATTTTTGTATTTAGGTAGCTGTCTTTCCATACCTTCTGTCAGTGAAGAACATCCATATTCCATGAAATACTGATTTCATTGTGCCCTTCAGCAGCTGTGAAACATTAGAGTATATCAGAGTGAAAGAACAGTGTGACTGAGTGCAGTGTTGATAATCACACCTATCTCCCAGTGAAATTTGAAATTGTAGTGCACTTAATTAATGCTGTTTAATTAAGTTCAAATTTATTATCTGAACACGTAGGACTATTGTTACATTTCGAGACTGGAAACTATGGAAGGTTATACGTTAAAAAGAATGTGACAGTGAATAATTAATGAATTAACCAGATTCAAGGCACAGTTAGAACTTTGTTGGGAAAGAGTTTGGTTCTGTCTATGGTTTCTAGTGTTTTGGCTGTAAGCATACATAAGAGTGTCATGTCAGTGTTCATTTTTTGCACAGTGGTTAGTGGCTGATTGTAATACATTTATATGTATATCTATGTTTTATTTTTTTGTCTAGCAGTCGTTAATAGAAGTGCAGCAGAAATACAGCTGCATATTTAGCCTTGTTCTGTTTGTGTTTCTAATTAACCTTTCTTTTATGAATATTAATTACTTTAACATTGTTTTTTGTGAACGTATATGAATCTGCCAGTACACAATATTAGGACTTCACTCTTCTGGGTTGTTACCCAGTGCATGGTGGTAGTTGTTTACTGACATTTTGGGACAGCCTGTTGGTCCCATCTTCCAGAATCAAGCAGTCCAAGAAGAATTTTGGTGAAAATCTACCAATATATTCTACACGATCACCCTTTGTACCTTATTTGTCCCGACATGCTAAGTCTGGTAGGAGAACTTCTTTTGGGAAAAGGGTGTGGTTCAGCGAATCACGTATAGTTTTAATTTTTTTTTTACATATCGATATGTTTATTCATTTATTCTTGATATAAAAGGCCTGCTGTTATCCAGTTATCTGCTAAATCATTTTCCAGTAAAATCCCACAGTCACTTCACTTGTACTCTCACTCACATCGCTGCCATACATGACTGCTCTTAGTGGACTGCTTGTCCATTATCTGCTGCTAACTGTTTCCTCATTGAAATCTCTCTCTGTGCACAACCCCTCCTACCTATCACCAACGGTTCTTAAACATATGTTGACAGTTTAAACTTATAACATATGGCTACGGTCCATCCGTAACCGATGTCGGCAAGCCTGATAAATAAATATACCAAAAATGTTTGGCTACAATGTGCAGTGTAACAACCCAGAAGAGCGTAGACCTCGATTAAACTGAAGGGGAGGCCTGATATCTCAGATGGTACAGAAAGTTACTCTGTTTCTAGGCGCAGTTCCACTTACACCTCCAAAATTAGGCGCATGGGGTCAGCCTGGAACAGCCCATGCAGACGGCAGTGTTTCACCACCACCTCCAGCTGCTGGTACACCAATGATTAGTTCTGTGGCCAAAGTAGTTCAACCTACAGCAACTGTGTCAAGTGTCCCTGTTTGTGGCCCAAGTAAGTAGCCTTTTTGCCTTTCGTCCTCCTACACACTTGACACACGAACAATCGCAGTGTGAGTCACGTATAACTAATATACGGTTTACGAAGAAAACCCAGCTACATGTTCCAGCTATGTGTAAGCCATCACCTGGCTGTATAGTAAACTAAAGTGGAGATGTACAACATACATAACATAACATCATGCGTGAGCTCACCTTGTTACACATTTCATATTCATTGGACATGAAACCATGAAACTTGTCTCTGTGTGTGTGTGTTTGTGTGTATAAAGGTAATGTATGGGTAAATTTCACCCTAGAACAGGCCATGAAGGCCTAGAAGGGGCGTAGAGGTATAGCTCTACTCTCTTTAACCTCAGTGCTAGATGGGAGTGGGTGGTCAATGCCACACCCCGGCCGATTTACCCCTGGTAATTACATTAGGTTAACCCTTTACCTGCTAACGTGGCGAATATGGTGAGTTCCGAATAATGCTAGCAAAGGACAGATGGGATTTAACTCGGTGTTTAAAGGGTCAAATGATGTCTGAAAGTAACTGTGTGTCTTATTGTTCAAAATGTTGTCTTATTAGTTCAGAAAGGAAAAGAAGTTTAAAGTAAATGCATGGCGTGTTGGCATTGTGAATTTTCACAGCGTGGTGGTGGCTTACATATTGTGGAAACATATAGCTGTGTTTCCTTACTAAAGCATATGTTAGTTATATGTGACTGACATTGTTATTGTTCAAGCTGTCATTATTACATGGCCTACATATTCGTTGTATGGTTTGTGGAATGCTGAGTTCAGAAGTTTGAATCTGGTTAGTCGATGTTGCACCTCACAAGTGATTATGTGGGTAGCATAAGCATCTTTTGATATGCAAGTCATGGGATGGTAATGTCTGGTACCAAGTAGCTGGTTGTTCAGAGTGGTCTGTAATTCAAACAGATGGAAATCAGTGGTGGCTTCCTGGCCATATGTCTTGATCAAGTCTGCAGCTACATAGCACCTGAAGAGTCAGCATCTTCATCATCAGTACATATGACAGTTTATGTGAAAGATCAAACAGTGGCTAGGGAAAGATTCTCATGTTTATTCATAAGAGGTAATATAGAGATGAAAGACCTGTTTTTGTTGTATTATTTCTGCTAGATTTCTGTTTATCTGTCCAGCTCACCCTTTTTCCCCTAAACTGTATTGCTGTGTAAAATACGTTTACTACAAAGACGTTGCCCCATGGAGAGAGAATCACAGGAACATTGTTCATTCTTTTTTCACTGTTTTCCATGTGGTACAGACTCGTCACTCAAGGGAAACACACTGGATGTTTTGTGTACAGTATTGTAGCTCAGGGAGTAGATACCTTACGGCCAATAAGTATTGTAAAATGGAAGTCAGTTAGAGGGTGTCCCTGAGCAGCTCAAACCAGAACATCGTACTCAACAGTAGGTAATTGAAGACCTCAAATTATCCACAAAATAACCATTTTGATTGTAAACATGCACACTATCAAAGGCTTCAAATGTCTTGGGAAGAGGGTGGAATACAAAATGAGAACATTGTCTGAGCTTATACCATTTACAGTATTCCCCACTATTTTATGTCAGATATGGGCTGTCTCAAAAACACACCAGTTGACCTACTTCTGTAATGGCTCATCTTCCATCTTCAGTGGCCAGACTTCAACCTTTCACACATCTTACTATGGATGAAGAAAAGAAGGAAATCATCATGGTTTTTGTTGAAAGTCAGATTTGTTAATTGTTGTGTTATATCAAACAATAACTTTCTGTATGGGGTATTTTTTTGGGTTTGTAAATATACCATTGCAAGTAAAGACGTTAGGTTTAGTGTACACTTACTCCCCCTAGCTAGTCTGTTAAATGTAGGGTCTGCTATATTTTGGCTTAATTACCTTCTTGCTGCGGAGCACGCCGTTGTGTGGTTGGTTGCGGCATTGTGGTACAATCCAGAAGGTTGCGGACTCCAGTTCCCACTGGTGTCATTTGAGTTTTTGGTTAACATAATCCTTTCTGCTGCACTATTGCACTGGGGTTGACTCAGCCTCTAACAGAAATAAGTGCCAGGGTTATTACCTGGGTGTAAAGGTGGCTGGCGCGTAGGGCTGACGACCTTACCACCTTAATGTGCCGACTGTCTTGAAATCTGGCTGCCTGAACCTTCTGGAACCCTCAGGGCCTGCCCAGGCCTGTATAGGGATAGCTTTACTGTTTGCCTTCTTCTTGCACTGCATATATGGACTAAAATGTTTGTTAGTAAATCTCTTTTTGGTGTAATTTTTGTGTGACCTTCCCTTTTTTAATTGAGGTCAGTGGTATGTATACACCGTTTTGGTTAGAAAGCTTGAATGTAGACACCACTTGGAAGATAACTATAGATGGGGGGATAATATTAAAGTGGACCCTAAAGAACTGGGATGGGATGGTGTGGATTGGATTTATGTGGCCCTGTGTGGGCCAATGGTTGGCCCATTCAACATGTTAATGACTCTTGAAAGCTCCATAAAAAGTGTTGACTGTCTTGGAAAAAGTAAACTTACATTTGTTTCTCAAGAATGTATAATCCGTGGAGTTGCTAGTTGGCGATTTATTGAGTACCATCTTTTTCTGCTTTTCCAAACAGCTACAGGTATTGCCCGATCAGTATCACCCGGGCAGGGGTTACGTGGCGGCGTGTACTCACCTACAGCAAGCAGTGAGGTGCGGTCAGTGACCCCTGTATCATTGTGGTCTTCACCAGCTCAGCCTTCAGCTACGTTAGAGCAGCCTGGTGCCCAGGTAGGAAGTCTGCTGCCTGATTATATGGATACATCCTGATTTAATTTGTGGAACAGTGCGTTTTTCTGGTCCCATGACATTTTATTTCAGTTGAAGATGGATATTCTTTATTTTGTTTCTCAGTGTAATACATTGCCATTTTCAAGTTACTGGAAACTCAGTTCGTATCCATTCTGTTTTGCTGTTCATAATAATATTATAGCTTTCCTTCACATCGGATGCCGCAGTGCCACATTTGTTTATGCCCGTATACACTACACCTCTGAGCTTACCTCCACAATCAGGGGGATTCTAGTACACACCAAGTCAGCTGTTAGATTTACAGTAGTTTGTCCCAGTCCATAGTTATTCTACAAAATAACTGTAATAAACTACATCATTGTGTCGTTCTGAAATTGTTTGTTTATTTGCTGATTGCTGCATTCCTTTGGTTGTGGTTCATTTTAGTATATATACTGTTGTACGTTTTTTATGACTTGGTTCTTGTAAGAAGCATAGCTGGACAGAGTGCTGAAATGTGCAAAAATCGATATGCAGGTATTAACAGGAGAGAACTGAAGCCATAATGAAATAATAAAATGTGCGTTGATGTGATTTTTAGTGGTTCTGCTTGATGTAATTTTATAGAGATATTTTAACCTTGTTTATTATGTGGCTCTTCAATTTTAGTAAATAATTACCAGACCTGTTACTGTAAACTGAATGTGTAACTGTTGATGATGCCATTGAAACAGTAGGGAGTATGGGCGTATATTGTTATGTTGTTATACCTGATGGTAAGTAGGCCAAAGAATGTGATCAGAAGTTTATTTTCAAAATGCTGTTGTTGTGTTCTCCATAATTAGCTGAATGTTTTGTAATTTATTTAATCAGCTATCTAAGTCCCTTTTAGTTCTTTATTACAAGAAAGCCACATGCTGTAGTGTATGTATGTATGTAAAGGACTTCCAGATCTCTTCCTTGAATCTGGTTGGCCAGTAGTTTAAGTTCCACAGCTAAGACTTCAATCATATGTGGTGTTTTATAGTTTGTTAGGAAAATGTGTGGTGGTCCTGATCCCTTAACTCGGAGTGCAGTATAGTGTCATCCATGTTTGCAAGACCCCGCCATAGGACACTGTAAAGAGTCAAGTTAATCTTAAACACACCTGTAGTATCTTATGTTTATTGGACCGTGCATCATCTTGATAGTTGAATAAAGATAGACCAACTTGATGCCACTTGCTTAATTATTTCATTATTTAATGCTCAACATGTTTGGAATGTTAATACATTCATCCTCAGGAGCTTGTGACTTATTTGTTGAGTTATTTCATGGGTTGTATTGCTCTGGTTCAATGTGTGTTGGTGATACAGTGTGGTTTGGCTGGGGTGGTGTGGTATCTGTTTGCAGGCTGAAGCACCACCCCAGCCAAACCACACCCTAACACCAACACATATCGAACCAGAGCAATACAATCCATGAAATAACTCAACAAGTAAGTCGCAAGCTCCTGAGGATGGATGTATTAACATTCGAAACATGTTGAGCATTAAATAATAAAATAATAAAGCAAGTGACATCAAGTTGGTCTATCTTTATTCAACACCTGTAGTAATTCTTGAATATGCGTTGTTCATTCAGGTTCCATGAGAGGTGGAAAATTTTTTGACTACTTGAGTGATTGTTCGCTACTGAGAACGGACTGTGCTGTGTGCAGCTAATTCCATTGTGGTCCAGACTGTTGTGGCTAATAAGGGTTAAGGCTAATGTGCCTTGCAACATGACATATATATATATATTTTTTTTTTTTACTTATTTGATTCTATTTTACACACAAAGCTATAAAAAATGCCAAAAATTGGCAGAAAAAATTAAATTTTTTAAAACCAAGAATAAGGTAGACTGTATACTGGTTTGCACCATTAAGACAATTTGCCATATTCTTCTATTATTGTAGTATTATGACTGTGACTTTATGACTTATTTTGACCACGTAATTAAAATGAGAACAGTTGATGGATAGTAAGTATATATTTTTTAAATTCTCTTTAACATTTGTTTAGTTAAGAAAAAAAGTTCAATAAACAAACATTGAAAAAATCTTACTTGTTGGCACTTAAATGTGTACTGTTACTGTCACCAAGCTCTGCAGTTAATGGCTTTCACTACAGTGATGTTGGTGAAGGTAAATCAGTCCCATTACAGGCCCGAGGTGCCCAGAGGGTTCCAGGAAGTTAAGGTTTCCAGATTACATGACAGTGGCCCAGGATGGTGGTAAGGTTGTCAGCCTTATGTGCCGGCCTCTTTTTACCCCCAGGAAATACTCCTGGTACTCATTTCTGTTAGAGGCTGAGTCGACCCCAGGGCCATAGTGCAATCGGAAGGATTATGTCAATGAAAAATTCCAATGACACCATCTGGAATTGAACCAGTCATCTTCCGATTTGTAGCACAGCACCTTAACCACTGTGCTACCGCAGTCCCCACAATGATGTAGGTAAGGAACCTTAATTTGGTGCGATCAAACAACGGATGTTTTGAAATAAGTGGGTAATGAAAATCACAAAAGTAGAACAATGCGATATATTGGATGATCTGAGCAGTTATGTTTTTGGTCTGCTGTGACTATTCAGAATCATCCAGAGCCACGTGAGAGGAACTGTCTGCATAATGTGCTGCAGCCCACCTTCCCCTTTCTGCCTTCTGTGTCTATGTGCATCTTTTTCCCTCATACACTCACTGGGATGTGGAAGCATGGCAATTGTAACAAACACATAACATCAGCCCATGAAATATAACACAAACGGATTAACATAATTTATTATAAAATGTCTTGAAAAGAACCACATACTTACACAAATGATGACAAAGCATTAACACACAAAATTTATTGTAATAAGTGGATGAGATAATCCCCAGCCAACCACATCAGGAATAGCTCTAGAATCCACCACTCACAGCATAACTGCATGTGGCCCTGCAATAGCGACCAAACGAAAATGCGATCTCACTAAATCCTGTGACAATGCCGAGGGCTTGGTGACTGCTCCTTACCTGTGGAAAAACATAATCTAGTAGCCCTCCTAACTGAAACTGGTCTTAGAGAAGCACACAAGGGGAGTGCTGGCCACAGAGTCACAGACCCCTTACAAATGTCAGGCCACAACAGCAAACTGGGAAGTGCAAGGAATACGTAAACCAGAAAGTAGTGGAAGGGGAGGAGAACTACAAGTTTTGATTTAAGACAGGAAAGTCTGTGGCTTCACATCACTTTGGATGATATTGTGCCAAAAGCCATGTATTACATTGTCAAAGATGTGTGACAAAAGTATCGTCAAATATTTTGTAAAACATATTGTAAAAGATGAAATTCTGTTTGTATTTCTCAGAGTTCTAAGCAAATGGATCAAGAATTGAACTGTAATTGTGCTGGTAAATTAAGTGCTATTGTGACAGTCGCTTTAATGTTTAAGAAACAAGAAGACAGAAGCGTATTTGGGTTAAAGATTGGATAGTAAGGTGTGATGCGAAATGGACCCATCAGACATTACTGAAAGAATTACAGTGTGAAGGTATGAGGTATTACGTGAAGTAGGTGAGAATGGATGATGTATTTCAGTTTATAGTATCAAAGTATCATGTTTTATTGCACAACAAAGCACTCGTTTACAAAACCCCATAAGTGCGGGAGATCGACGTACAGCAACACTTCGGTTTCTGGCTACTGGAGTAATTTTTTCCAAGCTTGCAGTTCAGTGCCCAAATGCTGCAGTGCACGCACTATTGCAAAAATAGTTTTTGAAAATTATGAGGCTATTTATTAGCCACTGAAAGGCGAGTTTTTGAAGGTAAGTAAATTATTTTTGGTATGTATTTATTTGTAGTACATTTCTAATTACCGGTGTTCAGTATGAACCCTTACCCTGCTAACGTGGAGAATATGCTAAGCTCCTAATAATGCCAGCAGATGGCAGATGGGATTTAATTCGGCGTTTAAATGGTTAAGGAGGGTTATTTACGGTTAAGAATTCTTACTGGTAATCTTCTGTTGTTACATTTGCATTCTGCAATGCATTTGATATGACAGCACATGATTTATCGCTGAAAATGACATTTTGTTGGACGACTGTTCATCCAAAGAAAGTGGGAGAGAGCTTTTAACCTTATCCCACTGGCTTGAATCACACATTTCTCAAAGTTGAGTACTTGGTCATGTCCCGTGCTTTAATCAAAATGTGTTTTCTTTTTTGCTTCTGTGTATACATAACCATTACTTGCATTCTGAGTATCACGGAGTTCAGAAACAATGAATTTTCCTAAAGTTTATATTGAATATTCTTTTACTGTTGACTTTTATTTTGCCAATTTTGACATTTGTGTCACTGTACATGATATATATAGAACTATAATTTTGCCTGTTGTTTTGTATGGGTGTGAAACTTGTCGTCGATATTGCGGGAGAAAAGGAAGTTGAGGATGTTTGAGAACATGGTGTTGAGAATATTTGGACCTAGGAGGGACGAGGTAATGGGGGAATGGAGGAGATTGCATAATGAGGAGCTAAATGATTTGTACTCCTCACCCAATATTGTGCGGGTGATAAAATTGAGAAGATTGAGATGGGCTGGGCATGTGGCATGTATGGGTGAGGAGAGGGGGGTGTATAGGGTCTTGGTGGTGAAACTGGAGGGAAAGAGACCACTGGGGAGACCTAGGCGTAGATGGGTGGATAATATTAGGATGTGTGTATATGGTCTGGATTGGGTGGGCCCAGGGTAGAGACAGGTGACCGATGCTTGTGAGTGCGGTAATGAACCTTCGGGTTCCATGAAATGCGGGGAATTTCTTGACTAGCTGCAAACCAGTTAGCTTCTCAAGAAGGATTCTGCACCATGGAGTAAGTAAGTAAGTAAGTGCCACTGTACATGAAGCCTGCAGTAATAATCAGAGGATGCTGTATTCTTTGTCCCTGTTTTGGTCCATTTGACTTAGTAGAAAAAGGGACAGTTGGTGTAGTAGTGTCTGCATTTGAAGTTTTAGGCCTACATTTAGTGGTTTCATCTGCATGTGGAACCTGTAATTAGAGTATGGAATTTTTAAATATTTTTCAATATTTTTAATGACATTTATTAAGACTTATAAATAATGAATTGTATATTTCCTAGTTTTTAGGTACCTACAACTGAAGAGGAATGGGATGATACAACTAAGGAATTTGAGGAAAAGCTGGATGTTTGCAGTGCCATTGGAGTTGAGGATGGAAAGCATAACTTCGTTAGATGCCCACAATTAATTGGATCATGCCACACAATTATATATCTTAAAACAGGATAATTCTGTTTGCTCTTTTAGATTGAAACTACAAGTCGCATGTGTTGATGCTGGGGCAAACGGTCAAATTGGCATTGCTGGAACACATGCTAAAAGTGCGCTGAGGTGCTGTATGATCGATAGGACAAGTTTAAGAATACCTTAACGATAAGAATTAGCCCTACACCAACATTTAAATACCTTACATTGTGCTTGCTGATGGTGATTTTTTATTGAGCTACATTATTAAAGAGGAAATAGTACGTAATTGCAGGTTATCTCGTGGAAGAAGAATGTTTGAAAGTGCTTCTTGTATTTTAGCAAATCAGTTTGAGATTTTCTTAACAACAATTGACCTCCTCCTGCGAAAGTCACAACAGTGACTCTAGCAGCCTATGCACTGCATAATCTATGAACAGAGAAAAGGAAATAATTATATACACTCAATGGGAAATTATTTTGTTGAAGGAGACTCTTTCAGTGTTTGGAAATGTGATGCCATGAAGAAAGTCAGCAAATGCAAGTTGTAGAATGAAAAACAAGTAAACCACATGATTGTTATGGCCAGTAAATACAAGAGGCATTCAGAATATTTTGCAATGGACTAGGAAAAATTCTGTGGCCAGAAAAATGTATTTCTTAATGCACCTGTATTTTCGGAAGATACTTAACAGTTTCTTCATCATGATCATCTGGTGTTCCTGAAGTCAAACCGTCTAAAGTTTGATTTAGATTTGTTAGCATTTGGTGCTGTCTCTGAGATTGATGACAGTGAGTAACAATATGCTGTTAGTATGCAAACACATGTCATCCCAACCACTTCTTTTGCTTTTAAAAATGTGTAAAAACATAACCAAATTAATTGAACAGTTAAACATTTTCTGTGAAAATGTACTTTCTGTCTTAAAATATTACTTTTGCCTTCTGATTGCTTGTCATTATATGGAAATTCAGTTAATAAATAAGAATGAATGTGTAAAAAGTTTTTGAATCATTTACTTATATTCCTTTTTTTCAGACCTATATTGGTTTCTTAACTGATTTCATTTCTCTTTTGCATCATTTGCTGCACATCCATCTTGAATTATAACTTCAGCTCTGCTGTAGATTTCTAAACATTTGTTTCTGTTGAAGAATAAGAGACCAACTTGATGTCATTAGTTATTATGTTTTATTTCACTTCTTCTATGCTGAACATATTTCGGACATTAATACATCCATCATCAGGAGCCCGCGACTTTTCTATTGTATCACCACATTCCTCATGATTTCTTGTTTCGATGTGCGTTGGAATTTCGGTGCGGCTGGGTTGGGGTGGTATCTGTGTAGCAGGCTTCAGCGTCACCCCTCACCCCCTTCTAGTGCCATGGTCAAGAAAGAGTAGAGCTATACCTCTACACACCCTAAGGGCCTTCATGACCTGTAAAAAGAGTGAAACCTACCTACTATTATTTGGTGTCCCTTTTCCATGTCTGCATTATCCATTCAGTGTTGTAGGTACATTATGCAATGTAAATGTTAAAGACTGTCATGTGGATCCATAGAGAGTGCAATAAATATATGAAGCACATGATGTCCTTCATGAATATTTGACTGTCAGTAGATTGTAATTCATATGCAACAGGCTGAACCCACAATGCTTTATGTTTCTTGTCCATTCCTGTTGGAAAATAAAAACCATACTTTTCTAAATAAAATTGGGAGGAGCTTAATTGAATGTGTGGTCCTAGTATAGACACAGTAGAATGAAACAGTTGAATGGTAGTGATAGAACCTAGCGAGACACGTACTGACAGCACTACTATAACAAACTGTTCTTAGTGCTCTAGTTGCTAGGTTGCGTTAGTTAACTTACTGATGTAACTGAGTACTGTAAACCTGCCAGAATCAAGTCTGCAGGTAATTCGGCCAGTCTTCGTGTGTTAATACATACTGCATGTTAAAGTTTTTTTTGTAATCATGTGATAAGTGCATAAATAATTCAGCACATCGACCTTGGAAAAGGACTTGCTTGTAATCATTGTTGGCCATGTAATTCAAAGAGAGGTCAGAATACAGTGTTGCAAGTTTCTGCATGGTTTATGCTTTGATTTTTTACACCTGGTGTTTATCCTGTTCAGTTGTGTCCTTTTTAATGTCCTTGAACATGTGTCTTATAAAGGTAGAAATAGTTTAGTGTATTTGTTCATTTCAACAAAAATGAATAAGGAGAAGTCCGCTGTCAGCTTGGCAGTTGGCATGCAGGGAGTTGCCAGTGAAGTTGATGCAGACTGCTGGATGAGATAATGAATGCTCGGTGCACTTTGAGTAGAGCCACTGATTACTGCGCTATTACGGTAGCTGCTGGAAGAAATGTGCTTCCACTTCCCAACATAGTTTTTGTCTGTAGTGCCTCCACATTTCATGGATTGATTATTACTGTCAGCTTTGTGCTGCAGTGTGTAGGATTTGAGGTTTTCGCATGAGTGAAAATTCATATTGTAATCTGGATTGTATGAGGCTTATTCAGAAAGTAAGTACCATTTTGTTGTAAAAAAAAAATTGAGTCAGGTTTCATATAAAATTTTATTGTCTTCAGATTCTACATTCTTCAAACTATTTTTCCACATATTCGCCGCCATTATTGAGGCACTTATTGTAGTGGGGCACAAATTTTTGTATACCCTCCTCATAGAATGTGGCCGCCTGTGATGTTAGCCACTACTGACAGTGTCATAGAGTAGAGTCCTTGAAATGTGAGGAAAGTGCAGGGACAGATCAGAAATTGTGAAACGTCTGTCGTCACGCACTCTTCCGTTGACCTTATGCACCAAATCATCATTCACCAAAGATGGACACCCTCTTTGCGCCTCATTGTGCACGTTCTGTCGTCCTTCATTGAACATCCGAACCCATTTCCTAACCATGCCGTCGCTTATTGCATTGTCACCATACACTTGACAGATCTGGTGGTGAATCTCACTTGGTAGCACATTCCTAGCGTTCAGAAAACGAATTACAGACCTATTTCACAGTCGGCAGTCCCCTTCAATTGTCTTAACCTTTTGGCGCCGGAATAATTTTTTTAATTTTAGCACATCCTGTATATAAAATGTGAATAATACAGGAACCAAATACGTTAGAATTATGAAACAAACTGCACTTTGAAGATA
>Ga0123352_10005369_pt1 | contig 19266 bp, 7 predicted proteins | sample TergutLab28metaG_FD_89700 | JGI IMG/M metagenome (GOLD analysis project Ga0123352, IMG submission 89700) | Labiotermes labralis P1 segment gut microbial communities from Petit-Saut dam, French Guiana - Lab288 P1 | ecosystem: Host-associated > Arthropoda: Insects > Digestive system > Gut ... | reverse complement strand
TTTGTTTTAGTCTTAATATTATTTTTTTTTTTTTTTTTGTTAATTGTTGCGTTGGGATTTTACGGAAAAATAATATGTTTTTTAATGAATTTAATTTTTTATTTTTTTTTTTTTTTTTTTTTTTAGTTTTTGCCTTGCTGTGCTACATGAGTTAACATATAACCTCTACAGACATTCTGCAGTGCATCATGATTCATCCAGCCCTTCAGTTCACACCTGATTCCAGCAGAGTTAAGTTGAATTTATTTGTCAGACAAGTGAAAAATTATCTACTTTCTTCCCAGTTTCAAAGGTCCAAGGATCAAAATATTTGAAGAGCTGTGCTGAAGATTCTTGAACATCAGTAATGATGTAAGATTCAGGGAAAACCTGACAGCTGTCCTGAACTAACTAACTACTTTATTAACTCCATAGAGCAGTCCTTCTTGAGCAGGTAATAGTTAGTCAGCTAGTCAAGAAATTCTACAAACTTTGTGGAACCCAAACATCCATCATCATGAAGGTGTACAAATAAAAAAATATATATATATATATATCTTCTCATAGCCATATTAGGCTATGCTAGTAAATAATCATGCAAGCCATGATTACTTCCTACAAAACCTAAATTACATAATTCAACATATGAAAGCAGATTCACTAAGTGGCAATATACATCTCTTTGTGATACCCAAAAATTATAAGTAGGCAAAGAGCACAAGGAAAAACAGAACCTGTCAAATGTGCAATTTCAACATTAGCCTAACCAAAAAGGTTATGGTAGGGCATCGTTATTTGTGATAAAGGCATGCTTTTTTTCCTCTTCTGCACCAGAACATCTTCGTTATACACTACACCTGTAACTTTAGGAGATTTGTCTGTGTGTGACAGAAAGTAACACCACTGCCTTGACAATGACTAACAAACAAGTACCACTTATATTATTGCTAAAGCCTACCACAATGTCATCCCTACAAAGACATATTTATATGCAACATGAAAGTGCCTAACCTTATTAATAACTGATGGCATACAATCCAACTACAACTCATTATTTCTCAGAACAATATTCTGGAATTCATCTGGCGATATCTAATAAAATACTAAATAAACTGAATCAACATTCTTTCTGGAAATCTTATAAGCAAAGTAGTAAATTAACGCTATACTGTGTTCAACATCAGTATAACAAGTTTTGTCACACAAACCAACAGCAGCATCACCCCAAAACAGAACACTGGCTCTATAGAGAGAACCTGCAATGGCAAAATCATTTAATGAACACACAGTACAATATACAAGGATGTGTCCTATTTCATAAATCCTTCATAGGACTCGGTCCCAGTGATATTAAGCACTGACATGTTTTCCGTTCATGGTACACCTAACATCACCTCCCATAAACAGCAAACGAAAATAGGTCTGCACTGTAACCATACAGGCCCACACAATTTTTCCTTAAGAAACGATCTATTACTTAAGCGATTCTGAATTCTAAGCAACAACCTACTTTCTGTGGCAGAACGATATCACACCTGCCATCTGAACTAGCTCGCGTAAAAATGAGTTTAATTTTTAATTCAATTTCTAAAATATCTTACCTGGAAGAATACGTGGTCTTGAGGACTTTTCTTCGGAGTCCGAGTATCGTCGGTGGCAAATGTCAGCTTTGGGTTTCACTGTGTTGATCGTTTCTCTAACTCTAATACCGACCCTTGTGGGATGTGAATGACACCGTATTCGTGCCCTACTGGGCCTATCACCAACACAACCAACATCCATCCTTCACAATGTCGTGTAAAACTTGCGTGCAAATGTCGTGACATACAACTACACATCTGCTTGGACAACTGGCGTAATCTGGCCTAATTCAGCACCCCAGTCAGTTTAAACACAGCTCCCAAATAAGAAACTCCCCAACACTAAAGAGACAGTTTTCAAATAACAGAAACCCTTCACACACAGCAAATAACACAATCGTAATAAAATCATTCTACATAACGTACACATAATTTGTACTCATGAATTGCCAGTCTAAGGCAAACATTGCTTAAAAATAAACGGGTACACGAAAGAGCACTTAGTCATCACCTGCGACCCAAAAGCACGGACCGACCATGGATCACTTCCCGTCAAGAGCGCACATTATGTGCCGTTGGATGACAGCGTGGACATTCACTGCCATCTTTCAGTGCAAATTTCCATGCCCGGAATCGGTAGCTCGGTTAACAAAAAGGTTTCCTAATATTGCACTACACCTACGTACTTGATTTCGAATTTATAAGCGACAGCATACTGGGAGGGGGGGAAGGGGAGGAGAGAGACAGAAGGAGAGGAAAAATATAATAATTCTATTATCAGCGCCGCAAGCTATGTCATGACATTATCAAGAGTACTAGGAACTAGAGGTAACTATCATGTGGTCCAGGGATAGTGTATTCAGTATAGCTTCTGGCTGGACAATCCAGGGATCACAGCTCGATGGAGGCAAAATTTTCCGCACTTATCCAGACCAGCCATGGGGTCCACCCAGTCTCCTGCATAATGGATGCCAAGTCTCTTTTCCGGGGGTAAAACGGCCGGAACGTGGCAGTGACCCCCCACCTAGCGCCTTCATTGCCTGTTGTGGGGTAAACCTTATCTTTTTACCTTTACCTTTAACTACTCATCATTGGCTCACAACTAGTCCATGCATCCTGTCCTCACAGAGCCCACAGCTTCACTACAGTGCTCAATGAAGCTCAACTCCAGCCAAATGAACTTAGAAAACACACTTCTGCTATTTACCATATCTGACGTGAAGTTTTTCTAACCAAAATTTTGTATGCACTTCATCTTTCCTATGAATAGTACACATCCCACATACACTTTCCTTCACAGTCAGGCACATTCGCAAACTTGTGAAAAATGACTATTAGCTTCATCATACCTGTCTGTCCGTACAAAGCCAGCCTCCCTCTGGATGGATTATCATGAAATTTGATATTTGAGTATTTTTCGAAAATCTGTCTAGAAAATTCAAGTTTCATTAAAATCTGACATGAATAACAAGCACTTTACATGAAGACCAATATACATTCATGATATATCTCCCAGTTCTTCTTAGAATGAGAAATGTTTCAGATGAAAGTTGAAGAAAAAACCAACACACACATTCTAAGATCAAAAACTTTTTAAAAAATCAGGCCATTTATGAGATAATGTGGAAAAATATAGTGCAGCCAGACCGGCCATAGATGGCAATGTGGCGCATGCGCATTGCATGCTGGATACCCGAGGATATGAAAACACACTCAGAGTATGTAACACTTATTGCTTTTCCACCATAAAAATGGTTTCATGAACATGCCTCAATGTTACATTATACATACATTGCCTGTCTTGTGTACTCCAATTACAGTCAGTGATTAAAAAAATTATTTAATTCTGCATCATACACTACAAAATTTGCCATCCAACTGTAAATCCTCCATCTTAGGGAAAAAAGTTTTTTTTTCTTCTCTCTTTTCCAATACCTTCAATCAATGTTCTGTCCTTAGGATGAGAGACAGAATTCCAGACCACACACAGTAATTATATTAAATTTATGTTTCACATGTATTTTTTAACCCATTCACTGATTCTGGTGAACATTACTTTTTCCCATTTCTTTTGGGCAAAAGTGACTTTGATAGGTACAACTAGCTGTGTACACTCTGTATTGAGTAAAAGTCTTTTCACTCCATTCAGAGTGTACACACACAATACCTCCAATGCTCTACCCATATTTGGGTTTCAAGGTGGCCATTGGATGATTGCTAATTATCCAGCAAAGAGCACAGTATCCCCAATTACAGTCTACATGGAACTCCAAGAAATATCCCCACTATTGTTTCAACATTGTAACATTTTATGGGTGGTTTCTCCTGTGTTTTAATGAAAAAATGTTAATATATGTGCAAGTGTGTGTGTTCCATATACAATGAACCATTTTGAAAACACTATTTTAACCATCATGAAGACTCATTGATGATGGCACCCATGGAGAACCAAACATGTACAAGGAGATTTTGTTCATCTGTTTTGTATACATTCAATTGCAAGTAAGGTTGGTTGTATAAGTTGATTTCTGCACTATTCACAGTATATACAATATTAAAATTGAAAATTGTTGTTTCATACATTTCTCATATATAAAGTACTGTAGCAACTGAATGAGTTAACATAGGGTTTTTAAATGCCTGATGGTTTTCCATGTGCAAGAAGTTTTCATGTTCCTATCCTCTTTACCAGGTACCAACAGAAAATTGAAACAGCACTCAGTTATTACCATGTGGCAATTATCTGTTAAACTGGCTGTTGGTTACTGGGTACCCACAGAAACATGAAACAGCACTCAGTTATTACTGAATGGCAAATACCTGTTATACTGGATGCCGGTTACCGGGTACCCACAGAAACATGCAACAGCACTCAGTTATTACCATGTGGCTATTACCTGTTATACTGGATGCTGGTTACTGGGTACCCACAGAAACATGAAACAGCACTCAGTTATTACCACGTGGCAATTACCTGTTATACTGGACACTGGTTACTGGGCACCTACAGAAACATGAAACAGCACTCAGTTATTACTGTGTGGCAATTACCTGTTATACTGGACGCTGGTTACTGGGCACCCACAGAAACATGAAACAGCACTCAGTTATTACTGCGTGGCAATTACCTGTTATACTGGATGCTGGTTACTGGGTACCCACAGAAACATGAAACAGCACTCAGTTATTACCACATGGCAATTACCTGTTATACTGGATGCTGGTTACTGGGCACCTACAGAAACATGAAACAGCAACTCAGGTCATCCTGCTTCAGAAGGAAGGTGGGAAGTAAACATTGTGATGGTGATCACTAGTTGCACTGTCTGAATTACACCAAGAGTAACATCTGTTTAATTAATGTGCCATTCACATCATTGGATAATGGAAGGTTTTTGTTATTGTAGGTTTTAATATGCAGTCTGTATTAAAATGACACATTTTTAAGTTGTTAATTATATTGTGTGAGTTTACAGAACTAAGAAATTCACAGAATAATAATTTATTAGCATCGTTAATGATTCATGACTAGGTGAGATCATCCTTCTTAATTCTTGTAGGTATAGTTACCATTCAAAATAAACATTTGTATATGTTTGCATGACCACACAGTTTCATTGTTTGTCCACAACACATATGAATTCAACAAAATTAGTAGTTGACATATTATTACAAAACATTGTGCATGGATCATAGAAATTTGTTGTACAAAGCAAATAAATGTTGTATGATCATGTGAGGTCTACAGTAAAACTAATATATATCACCATACATGAATTGTAACACACATGACTTAAGTCTAGTCAAAGAAACCAAAAGACAATATATCATACATACTGCAGCTCCAACTGTCAACACTGTTTGTAGGATTACACAAATATTATCAAAATATTGTATGCATCTTTCATCTTCAAGACAATACTGTACCGGACAATATGGACAAAAAGAGCAACATAACAGCATTAAAGATGATTTGAATATGTATATACAGGTCAATATGAACCTGTAATTCAGTTTACATAAAAAAAAAAAGCTTTCTTGGAGAATGTGCACTCAAATTGCAAATTTGTTAACAATGAGCACTCTGTTCCAGATATTTAATATATTCATACATGTAAGGTTTGCTTGGACAAACTTAGGCACATTATTTCTAGGACATAAAATTTTAAATTCATACGGCTTATGATGCCAATTTTAAAATTGTTATTCTAACAGAAGATCTCACTTTTCTGAAATAACACAGATATCTGTTGAACTAGTTCACCAAGAATTGTTACAGAGTTTTGATTTGAATTCATAGCAAGTATTGGTTATATTATCTCAAAGTTTCCTACCTACTGACTATACAAATTATACCACATGTTCCATGTTCACAGTATAATATTTGGATTTAAATGTAAAGTATGAAGATCAGTGTATATGTATTAATCAAACTGCAGTTACTTATGTTCACTATACGTGAATGAAAAACAATTAAAAAAACAAGAATTGTAACAGAAAATTATTATTTTCTGGGGTGTGACATTAAGTTGACTGGTAAATGTGTACCGACGTTTCGGAATATCCATCTGCCTCAACTTCAGGGTATAAGAAATGTCACATGTATAACACAGGATTCTGGGATCTATTGACATAGATTTGGTCCCATATTGAATTTAATTCAACCAGCTCTATGCAGCTTTCTAATCTCTGAAGTATGAAATCTTACTCATAAAGAAAATTCACATAAGGCAACAAGACCTTCTGTAAGAAATATGATATATAAGTTTTACCACTCAAAATATATGAACCACAAATTCCGATCATTATGATAACTAAGTAAGGGGATTTGCTTACTGCATACAAATGACATAATCAGTACTCTGGCATAACTGCTATTTTCCACCTTTTAACCAAACTAAAAACCACAACAACCATTCATTTTATAAAAAGAAATTTAAAAGAACATACAAAATGATTTAAATGTAACAGTGAAGATAATGCGGTTTCCAAATGTTTGGAGGATATGCTGAATTGGAAACCAATTTTGCCCAATAATTTACAAATATTGTATCAATTTATACTTCAGCAGTAATAGAAGTGCACAAAAAAGTAACTTAACAGGAATTTCATACTATTATTCAAGTAATACAACAATGCATAAGACTGTATGATGCAGTTATAAGCCAAGTCTTCAACAGAAGAAACTGACTGCTTTACAAAATTACATCATTTCAACCCATTACATTCCAGCCAGGTACAAATACTTACTTGTCTGACACTGCAGTGTCTAAAGAGCATTAAAGTAGAAGTCAGTATGGAATTACACTATACATACGTTAAATGCACTTGTCATACAATTGGAATATAAAGAGATTATGGTTTGGAATAACAGCATTGTGGCTAATGTTGATGTACAGTAATCTTGAATCCATAAAAGTAATAGTTTATTTTATAATTACTTCATTACCTCAAAAATAAATTAGGCATAATTGGTGCAGACACATGTAAGCAACACCATTCATGCTTAATTTAATGGGATGCCTTGTGAAAGGAACAGTAATTTGGTGATGTAATTAATCTACAATCCTTCATATCCCATTCATTCTGGAATACATAATACAGTCATTGCTCTTATATGACAGAACCTTTATTCTCTACAAAACCAATCCATTTAGACTTTGCATTCTTTTAGTCCCATTTAATTAGTCGACCCACAGAACTTTAACCCCTTCTGGAAATTGACTTCAAAGGAGCATTCCACTAAGCTGTCTTTAACATGGATAGAAGTCCCACACATTTAAAAGAATATGAAACTACAAGGTAACATAAAACAGTTGTAGAGCTTCAATTGCGAAATGGGAAGTTCAGGTACACCACAATACCCAAGTATTAACATTTAAAACTTACAATGAATGGTATGATTTCTTACTCTAATTAATGTGCGAACATTTACAGTTACTGGAACCATATAAACAAAAGATATCTTAATGCTGCACATTGAAACTTCCATACCAAATATACTATAAATTTTGACCTGCCTACACAACCAGCACTGCATACAGTGTTGGTTGTGCAAACAGACACATACATATAGTATATCACAGAGAGAAAAATATAATGCAAAAATACAATATTTTTGTACACCAATAACTTCAATGGAGCAAAACTGAGAATTTTAAAATTACTGAAACGATACTGGGTTTAATGTCCTCTGGTATAGCAGGTTTCAAATACACCTGTTACCTTTCATACCTGCATGTATTAGAGTCTTTAACCTAGCAGAGCTAACAACTCGCTTTCAAACATCATTAACTGCACCACGTCCAACAGGCACAGATATAACATTCACATTATTACGATGTAAGATGTGTCAAATTATTTGTACTAAATAATATTTTAGAGCACTTCATACTATTTATGAAGTCATGTGAGCTTTATTCTAAAGTAGAATGCTTCAGCAAATATAATGCCACACATGTAACAAACTTCAAGGAGCTGAGTCCTTAGAACACCCATAGTTTCTCATGCAGTCAAAAAATTCTCCATTTTATGGAACCCATATGCTCATTACAGTGTTCACCACATCCTGTCACTTGTCCCTGTCCACAGCCAGATGAGAGCAGTCTATGCCCTCCCATCATAGCTCTCTAAGGCCCATTTTAACATTATTCTCCCATCCATCCCTAGGTCTTCCAAGTGGCTTTTTCCCTTCAGGTTTCCCTATTATCCCTTTAAACCCCACGTTAAATCCCATCTGCCATCTGCTGGCATTATTAAGAGCTCACGATATTTTCCACATTAGCGGGTTAAGGGTTATTATGTATACATATGAGGAGAAAAATAATACTGTTTGTCAAGAAGTAGGATCATAATTCATTGACAAAAGACACAATAACCAAATACAATGAACATGCAACATGATCACGTATGAACTTAATGTTTGTTTCCATTGCAATTTAGTTTTCAGGTACTCCAAAAAAAAAAACAATCAAATATTTAAAAGACAAAGGGTTTAATAGAACCACAAAGAAGTGTATGTTGATGGGAGGCAGGACCGTGAAGTTGGTACACTTACTGAAACCTGGACAACTGAAGAATTGTGTTTCAATTCCCAGCAGGGAAAAGATTTTTCTCTACTCTGAAGTGTCCACCCTGGCTCTGGGGTACATCTAGGATTGTATTCAATGGCTAATGGGGATCTTCAACCAGGACTACAGTGGCTAGGACATGGAACTGATCACTCATCCGCATCTAATGCCATAGCTAAGAATGAGTACAGCTATACTTCCACTCTGCCCTGCATCTTCATTGTGTGCATAGGCACCACTTTGCCTTTAGCAAGTATAGATGAAAATCTCAAGGCTTAATCCCACACATCCCTGTATCGTACTTTGTGGCATTCTTACCCAGTATGCTTGTATTTCATTTTCTCAATTGTTTTTACATTGCAGAAGTTAACATTTTCTTGATTTTAAGCTTTCGCTGTGTCCTGTATGTAATATGTTTCCTTTTGGGTAATTCCCCGGCGTCACAATGCTAATAGCCAACGTTTCGGAACCCTCTATCAGTTCCATCTTCATAGGCCTATGAAGATGGAATTGATAGAGGGTTCCGAAACGTCGGCTATTAGCATTGTGACGCCGGGGAATTACCCAAAAGAAAACATATTACTTAACATTTTCTGTTGCAATGTGTACTTTGACACTGTTTAACTTCTACCATTAGCATAATCACTGTTAATGCTTATGTGACGAGAAACAAGGCAGTTCTGAGCAGAATTCAATAAGAACTATTTTCTTACTAAATATATTTCTAGTCCTACTTTATCGTTATTGTTGCTGTCGTTAAAGTTTATCGCTGTAAACAATGTATTACTGGACATATTCTGTGTAGACTACATTTATTGGATCTCAGCTTGCACTGCCAGCATATTTGTAATTTTTTATTTACAGTGTTTTGTATGTAATGTGTAGGTATATCTGTGACCCACATCCACACCAAATTTCTTGGCCTAGCCCTAATGCTTCATCAGTTATTGCCATTTAACAAAAGGCCAAAACACTTGCACACAGCTTCTACATTCTTACTACACATTCTATGAGATCTTAACATCTGCACATTTTTGCAAGTTATATTACCACACATAATTTCAGAATCTGACATTATTTTGACTCCACCATCACACATTTCACATTTATTATGTTCTTATTGCCGATCATAAGAAAGCAGAAGAGCAGCCACTGGGGTGGCCTCCTATGGCATAACATTCAAACCAAATTTTGTGTGAAACTCATTTAATACTCACAGCAAGTCTACTTGGGCCAGTGCCGCAAACACACTCTTTGTAACTCTGCAGACTGAGATAATGCAACAAAGTTACAGAGAAGCTAGTCACAAAAAACTTAGTGTCAACACAGCAGCTGCAGCCCATTAGTAGACAATATAAAATTTAAAATGGCATGGTATAACAGGTACAGCAGAAGCTCTGCCAGGCTAATTCATCACCAAGTTAAATATGACAATGTATCAACTGAACCCAGTAACGCACTGTTTAAATACCAAGAGACACAACACTTTCCTATTCTAACCTTACAGTCCAACAAACAGGGAGTACTGTACACACACTGGGTATTAGACTAACAAAACAAGCATCAAGAGGTTCAGGAGAGCCAAATTTCAAATGTAACAGACTAAGGACAATGGTGACATGTTAGTAAAATTAAAATAACTCAAAAAGATTAATGTGTACACTGCGATCTCAGTGCAAGAAAATAATGTAACACAAGAAGAACAGAAGCTTCAGACAAAAGTTCTGAACACAATAAACACATAAGGCAACTGATAATTTACACAATAATGCATATGGAATTATATTTACACACATGTAAGAATGTTAAATAATTAAATATTAAATACAGCTGAATAAGTACAGTGATGAGTAGCATCAATATATATTACTGTACAATGCAATGAGGTAATATATGCTACAGTCATGTATGAATACATTCAACAGATTCTACAAATAATGTAGTAAATTCCAACTATTTTAAAAGTGCCTAAGAGTATAAAAATATAACTTGATAATCAGTGCAAGAGATAAAAAAAAAATTAATGTAGTCAGTCATGTAACATTCTACAGCTTTTCACACAGCTGAAACCCCTGGTACACACTGAGGACTAGTCAGAACATGTTCAGTGGAAAGATTAAATAAAAGAAAGTGTTGTGTTTGATGGTATTGGAGCAATATTGAAATACAATGGCAATATAATCTAAAATCTGTTGAATAAACCCAATACAAAATGGTCACTGGCTCTCACACAGAATACATATAAACAAAATAGTTTATTTATGCCATCAACACAACTAATTGTATCACATTAAATTACATAAATACATGGCTTTAATATAAAGACATTTTATTTCATCTCTGATAAGCTTTTCCTGCACTTTTTTTCTTAGTTAATTTTGCCACTGGAATTGTGTTGGGAACTCTTATTTTTGCATATTTTGGCGTAATGCCTTTCTTGATGCATTGTTGGTTAAAATATATGTTAGCATTGCAATTTAATAATTCTGCTTTTGTGTTTTTGTAGTGATAGATGTTTTTGGCTTCATTAGCCACATATTTATATAACAGAACATGACACAATCAGTTGTGTTGATGGCATAAAAAACTATTTTGTAACCTGTGTAACATAAGGGGGAAGTCTAAGCCCTTATTTTTTTAAGTATCACATTTCACTACAGTGGCAACCACATCAGTTTGGTTTCTTGAAGGAACAGGCTTACAGATGGAGCTGGATTAGTTTCTCTGGCTTATGAACACACAGTACCAGATCTTTGCACTTGGCACCAAAAAAAAAGTTATATTAGTTATTACACTTCTTAAGGGATAAATAAACATTGTAGGAAGAAGTCTTCGATATAAGATCTTCCATCCATGTGCTGTAAAGTCTCTGAATGTCAAAAGAGTTTAAGCATTTACTAATGAGATTTTCCTACAATATAACAGAACAGGAATATTAAAATTTGAGATTATTTTGAAACATATCAATATAAAGTGAAATATCAATAAAATGAACACCACGGTAACACAAATCGCACACACCTTTAATTTAAATTTAATAAGTACAAATTAAGTTTCCTTGGAGAATAATATTTACTAAGTTACTAATACAAAAGTTTTTATCAGTACTGTTAATAGAGATAGGAATAACTATGACAAGTTCAACAAAATGCAAACTGTAAATTGTGTCACTATATTGTCATGGACAAATGGCATCAATTTAATGCTGTCCTCATTACCAAATGAATAAAAGTCTCTCAGTAATGTAAAGAGAAAACACAGAAGCAAGAAGTTAAATGCAGAATTATTATTATTCAGCCCGATGTCAATTAACACTGAATGGTTGAGGAGATGCCCCCAAAATTTAAACTTTTCAAAGCTGCCTTACCCCCTGGGGTCATTTAATCATGGTTGCCAGGTGATGCATAATATATTGCATTTGAAGTGGCAAAGAGGTTAACAAAATACAGTCAGCATTATATTATGAAGCAAAATAAATAAAGTAAGACATGTAATCACTGCAAATGACGTAAAATAAATACAAGCACTTTTAGCCCACTAACAAACTTCATAAGAGTACAGCCCTTCTTCATAACCTAATAGTTCCTCAGCTGGTCAATAAATTCCCTGCATTTTATGGGACCCAAAGATTCACGACTGTTCATAAAAGCCCCACATATGTCCCTACTATGAGCCAGATTGAGTTTACACCCTCCTATCCTACCTCTTTTAAGATCCAATTTAATATAATCCCCATCTATGCCCAGGTCTTACAAGTGGTCTCTTTCTTTTGTTTCCCCACCAAAACCCCAGTATGCATTTCTCCTCTTTCCTGTACGTGACACATGCCCCATCCACCTGAATTCTCTTGTTTTGTGCACTCAAATAATATGGTATTTGGTGAAAAATACAAATCATGAAGCTTCTCATTATGCATTTTTCTCCAGTCTCCTGCTAACTCCTACCTCTTAGTCCAAAACATTTTCCTCAGTACCCTATTCTCAAATACTTTGAGCTTATATTCTTCCCTTAATGTGGGCAATCCTGCAGACTTTACTCTGAAGGGTGTGCAATTTGTGCTAAAGGATGGTACAGAAGGTACACAGCAATGTACACTGCATGTGCAAAACTTATTTGCTATGAACACATGTCCAATTAACTTGTCTCAAATGTACTTTTAGGTAAGATTTGATTCAAGAAATACACAGACTCAAATATTGGTGTATTAGCAGTAAAAACATGCAAGATTTTGCCTCAGGTTTAAGAATTTAGTAAAACAATATGGGATCAAATTTTCCTAAACAATACACATTTTATATACCAAAAGTGTGAAAGTTTCTTATAGCCAAAGTTATTTCTTTAAAAAAAGTTTGGTACTATAATTCACATACACTTTTCAGTATTATGCAGTTGCTGCAAACACTGGTGCTGCAAGAGTTAAATCTTAACATCAATATCGCCAACAAAATTAATGGAAAAATCAGTTACAAAATATGAATAATATTAAATAAATAATAACAAATGGATTACACACTTAATACAAAGAAGAGTTGAAGGTAGACTAAATCTTGGTATTCTCTCACTGCTCTGACTTTTACCCTATAAGATGGTAATAAAAACATTAATGTTACTAAGAACAAACTTTTGCCAGGAGTAGATTAGCATTTTGTGGTCTGGAACAGGTCTGTGTGAGACAGGAAGGTTACATTAATGTACCTTAACAACTGACATGTGTGTTCATACTACTTACACAGGAATGAGTGTTTATTAATTTAACTGATACATCATGGTTTCAAACAAAATACTTCCTGCACTTAAATCCCATTCTTCAAATTTAAAAGATGCAGAGAGTTGTAGGTTTGGAGATAAGAAAAAAAGTCATAGCTATACATATTCTTCAGCACATCCGAATTACAACTGATATGGTTTCCATTCCTCTAGCCCTCTCAACACTGTTCCTTTGGCACATGAACAGCCCTCGTGTTAAACAAATACACATCACAGATTGAAATGGTCCGTGAATAGTATGGACATACTGCCACCTGTTACTAATATAATGCTGCGCAAATAGTATAGACACTTGTTTACTTATGTGTGAACAGCCCTGTACTGAATTAGGCTTTCCCCTGTACTGAATTAGGCTTTCCATGCTTTATGCTAAGTACATTCATCACAGAGTTACATGATTCATAAATAATACTGACATACCACCATACAGTAAAGGCAAAGAATTAAAACAAGACTGAAGGCCACACATTTTCCCATACGTGCAGAGTTTTTACACTGTTTGTGCTACATAAATGTGTGCCATACATGAAACAGTCCCCCCAGCAGCATAGAAAATGTTACTAAGTATGTAATGCTTCAGTGGCCATGCACCATCAATATTATCATAAGTGTATACCTTAATTATACCAGTTTCAAGAAAAGTGCCACTGGCAACAAATTATAAGAACAATGATCAACAATAAGTCTGGGACATACAGTGTTATAACAACTGTTATAATTTTTAAATTCCATGTATGCTAATTAATACTCAAGTTAAAGGGGCATGTTATATAAATATTGCTTTACATACCAGCCTCCACTGGTGAGGTAGGAACTTCAGTTTGAGTCAACACATAACATGGAAACACTCAGCTATGTAAACCAAAAGGGCACAATGAAATCCATAGTAATGACAATGCCTCAACCACAGCTAAAATAAAGATTTTATGGCTGTACTCTACAACAGATATGGGAAGTTAATAAAAGACTTGAACAATGTTAAATATGAGGTTCTTAACAGTGGTGCTGCTAAAGATTGAGTCCTGGGATGTTAAACTGTGTAGACTGGTAAATAGTGCTTGGTGTTTGAGAGAATCATAGTGTCTTCATTTTTAGAGTCAAGCTATCCCTGTATATGAAGACAAAGCAGTACTAAAAGTCAAGAACTACTTGTCGAACACAGGGTAATATTCCAGAACACCTAGATCTTCAGACTTCAACAAGTTACAATACTTTGGATAAAACTTACAAACTGGAAAGTGATAATTTTGCTACAAAATGTCAGTCTTGAATTTACCTTACTTATAACTGCACACAAGATAAAGATAAAAACAAAGGTAAAAATTTTCTTAATCCAATGCCTGAAATATAACATAATGATTTTAAACCTGCTGACCACACAGTGGTCAGCTTCCTGATCATTGTCCACATAAGACAAAAATCATAAGCCTGTAGGTTAACAAACAATAAATTATGAATGACCATAAAACTTATTAAAAAAAACTTAACTGCACTTTCCTTTATTCACAATTTGTTAGTTGAAGGTACTGGGTGTTGTAACGAAAGGCTACTGTAATGTGAGAGCCAAAATGTTATTTTTAAGTGTGTTATTTAATGATGATATTTATTACTAGGATTATGCACCATCAATAACAGATGAATGAATGAGTGAGCAACATTTATTGACAGGGGAAATTCAGAGCATTCAGAGAAAATCCTACTCCACTGCCACTCTGCGGTGACCACAACTCCAACATTAACAGGCCTGGGAATAAACCCAGGCCTCTGTGAGGGGGCACCAACTACTAAGTGCCTCAGCCAAAGTGTCAGGTGGTAACCAAATTCAATACACAAAAACTCAGCACAATCAATAATTTGTCACTTTTACTTATTAACTGGTGCAATGAAGCCATATTATTGACATGAGGCACATTAGACCACATCCTCAAAACAACACTGCTATATACCTTGAACACATTCCTACACACAGTGAAATCCCAATAAAACAAACAATGAGTTCAAACTTCAAAATCGTATTATACCGCAACACTCTTACAGTTAGGAAAGTGTGCAATAATCTGTTTCCCTTGTGTTTTTTGCATTTCAACATATGAACTCTCCCACTAATCTACTATAATAATTGTAGCCAGCATTGGACTGTATGAAATTACAGTCTCACTCACTACATATGCTGGAAAAATAGCCTGACAAAATAAGACGTGCTCATACCTACAAATAATTTTCTACTGAGAAAACTCCACTGCTGCAATAAAAACCACAGATAAATCTCATGAGTGTTTCATGATGCCAGATTGTTTCCCATGATCAGTACCACCTGATATTTCTTTCCATGCAATTTCAACTGTAGCTTAGTGTTATGTCCTCAGTAACTACAGAAATCTACTTTCTTCCATTAACAACTATTTTATTGAGAGTAACTGGATACATATTTTGGCACAAGCTGTGTGCCATCATCAGACCATACCACACAGCAAAGACAGTAGTACACCTCAATATACCTACACGTGGAGTGTATTAAGGAGCAAGTGCATCTAAATGTGGCATAAGAAACACACCTGGGTTATAATGTGTGTTTTGGGTTACAGACATAAGTTTTTGAGATTTAAACTTACTTACAATTACAATCAAAACAGTCCTATATAAAATCACATTTATTTGTTGTTTAACGATGTGTTTTGTGTGTCTGGTGCTGGTCACATTGTAAACAGTCTATTGTAAAGTTTTATATTTTATGATACTTGGTGAGCAGATATTCAGGTAAAAATGCTACTGAAATACTGAATTTTGATAACACTCTCTTAATGGACCTAAAACGTTTTAGCGATATAATATCAAATAACTCAAAGAGATAAAAAATGCAGACCATCTCAGTAGAAAGTGTAGGGTATACAGTTAGATGTGCTATTCACTATGCATTTTATGATGTAAAATTACGTCAAAAACAGGTCTGGATACCTCCGTAGATGCCATTTAAATATGTATTCTTCAACACATATGCAACGTTGTCATAACTTGTTTAGTAATCTTCCTTTCTTAATTAATCACAAACCATCTCTTCCCTTAAAAATGATAGTATAATGGTGTGCTGTTCATATCCAAACTTTGCCTCTTTTATGCACATCAGCAAAATTGCAAAAAGTGTCTATTAGCTTCGTCATGTCTGTAAGTCCGTCTGCCTGCGTGCCTGCCTGCCTGTTGGGTCTGTCTGCATGGAACAATGTGGGTCCCACTGGACCAATATTCAAGAAATTTGGTATTTCAGTATTTTTTGAAAATCTGTCAAGAAAATTCAAGTACCATTAACCTCTGACAAGAACAACGGGTACTTCACGTGAAGACCTACGTACATTTACGATAATATCTCAATGAATTCTTCTAAACACAAGAAACATTTCAAATAAAAGTTGCAGAGAATATAAAAAAATACAAGCATATATGATGTACAATAATTTTTTTTTTTGAAAATCATGCCATTTATGAGATAATGTGAAAAAATATGGTACTGCCAGACAGGCCACAGATGACATATAATGCAGCACCAAACAGATGCAACTGCATGCCAGTTTACTAAGGCAAGAATACAGATACATTCATAACAAGTAATACTTGTTGCTTCAATACTGATTAATTCTGTCTGATCTCATACGTTTTATCATAAGAGTTACAAAAACTGAGAAAATGGGCAACAACTTTATGATCACTATAAACTGTTTAAACAAATTGTAGGTCTAAAGAACAGCATGTGCAAACAAATATTCTTTTGTTTCAGTGTTGCATTGGGCACATTACATGCAGACCTACACACATATTACTGTTGGCAACATCATACATTTGCCATAAAAGCACTGTTGTACGACACTCACTACTTTTAAACAGCCGACAGTAACATTTAGCCCAACAACACACACAGAATGCATTTTTGTGTTTCCACAGCAACAATGGCTACATTACACACATACTGCCTGTCTTTGTGTCTTATCCCGAACACTCTTTATTGTAATCTACAAACTTTAAAAACGGTTTCAAATTACAAAAATTCATACATTCATCCTCATTATATGTGATGGTCCAATGATGGCATACAACACATGCTAAAATAAGCGCTCAATTACACCACACAGAAAAAGTTGTTCACAGAAAACAAGCAGATTGTATCCTGAAGCATCAGAATAACTAGCTACATGTGGGAAAAATAATGGCAGCATTTCCACTCTTTGGTTTTTACATACAAATATTTCTTCATGTGACATATATTGCATTAAATAAAAAAAAATATATGTTTAGGCAATACAGTAGCTCCTGTCTGTCAGCAACAAACCTGAATGAAATAAATGCTTCCCTTGCAATGCAGTGTGTATTTCAAAGAAACTTGCAAAACAACATGTTTTTGAATTTATACTTCATAGCTGTTTTTGTAGGTACATTTTGACATCTCCTTATAACATCCACTTAAGATGATTCTGTACAAACAAACAAAAAGTTGAGGATTCCATTTTTCTCATACCATTGGATAATCAATTCCCAATGTTTTGAGACAAAACAGTAGCTTCATTTTCAAGGGCTGAAGGAGTTAAAGGTATTTATGATTACCTTGTACTCAGAAGGCTTCACACTTCTTACATGTAATTTGGTCACATATTACTAAGTTGCTGTTGTGTCCATTTTGTTGCAATTACACATTTTTCCAATTCCCCCCTCCCCCCAAAAAGCATTTACAGAGCTGTAACATGATGTTTAATAAAGAACACATAAATAGGATCACAGTATATTTGAGTGATTTTACTGCTCTCATTTAACTGTGAAACCTACACACCCCACTTCTATTTCACTTCTCAGCAGTGTGGGCTGTTCTCATATAATGGTTGCTGACTCCTGATACAGACAATAATTGTAAATGTTTGGTACAAAATTATATAACTATTGTAACTATAGATCTGTAATATGAGTGAAACTGTACAACAATGGGCTGTGTGTTTCTTTATCAGTCTATATATATATATATATATATAAACATTTTTCAGTATTTCAAAAATAAAAAATTTTGAATATCAGCAATACTTCATATTAAAAGTGGATCATATCATTACTCTTTATGCCTTAAAGATAATGAAATATAAACACAAAAGCACAGAAAGAGAATCACATATGCATAGCCAGATATATATCTGCCAGAACTAATGATGATGAAATACAAATGCATCTGCCAGGAAGCAACATACAGAATCAGCAGCAATATCAAAATTATACAGCCAAATATTTAACAAAAAGAATCACTCAGTGCTTTGCTTTCTACAAATAGAAGTGTACCAATTTAGATGACAAAGAAAAGCAAAACAAAATAATAAACTTAAGTTAAAAGTAATAAGGTTATCCTTCAATTTCCATAGGACTGCCGCATTCATTATATATACATATATATTTCAATCCCATTATAGGCCTGGATGGGCCCTGAGGGTTCCAGAAGGTTGAGGCTCCCAGATTTCAAGACAATCGGCACAAGAAGGTGGCAAAGTTGTCAGCCCTACGCCCCGGCCGCCTTACCCCCCAGGAAATATTCCTGGCACTCATTTTTGTTAGAGGTTGAGTCAACCCCAGGGCCATAGTGGGGCCAGAAGGATTATGTCAATGAAAAATTCCAGTGACACTATTGGGAATCAAACCCGCGACCTTCTGGTTTGTGGTGCAGTGCCTCAACCAACTGTGCCACTGCGTACCCCGCATTCATGATATTATTGTCAGATATTGAATGTTTTATTTCTAGACATTACAAAAAAGCAAATGGTGGGGGGGGGGGGGGGGGGGGGGGATGGGGACATATTCTGGGGTTCGGCCAAAAGAGGGGGAAAAAAAAAAAAAAAAAAAAAAACACA
>Ga0123352_10005365_pt1 | contig 19272 bp, 16 predicted proteins | sample TergutLab28metaG_FD_89700 | JGI IMG/M metagenome (GOLD analysis project Ga0123352, IMG submission 89700) | Labiotermes labralis P1 segment gut microbial communities from Petit-Saut dam, French Guiana - Lab288 P1 | ecosystem: Host-associated > Arthropoda: Insects > Digestive system > Gut ... | reverse complement strand
TTCATTTGACCAAGATCCTGTGTGATGTTATCCTCCCATCTTCCTCTTGGCCTCGTGGTTAAGGTATTCCATCTAAATATCTTCTTAGCTGCCCTGGTTTCAGGCATTCTTTGAATATGGCCGAACCAGCTCAGTCTCTGGGCTTTAATGTAGTTGACTATATTTTCGTGCTTTGTCAGTTTGTCCAGTTCTTCATTGTTTTTAACCCTCCATGTTTGATTTTCTTTCATAGGCCCAAATATTCCTCTTAGGATTTTCCTCTCAAAGACTAGCAAGTTTCTTGAATTATATTTCCTTTCAGCACCCATGTTTCTGATGCATAGGTCACTATTGGTCTTATAACCGTTCTATATAATTTTAATTTTGAACTTTTAGTGACTAATCTGCTTTTGAAGAACTTTAAATTTGCATAGTATGCCTTTACACCAAGAGCTCTCCTAAACAGGACATCTATTGACATAAAATACACATTACATATTTAATGATGATGTGTATTTCACATTAATAGACGTCCTATTTTCCTTTGTAATTGGGTCTCCCTGAAGATGGCTTACTTTAGGCCGAAACATGTAGGGGAACGTAAACTATAAAACTGTGTAACATATAATATTGTGTGTCAAAAACGTGCAATTGGAATTATGTATGGTAATTGTAAGTGTAGCGCACAGAATATGTGTAATATTTAATTTGATCTTCATGTAAAGTGGTGGTTATTTTAAACTAACGTGAGCCAAAAATATTAAGCATTCACATAATGCATCCTGAAAAACAATATGTAACTGTGTACTGCACAGGAGAACACTACTTTGTAATCAACCGTCTCCATGAATTTGATCTAGGTCTCTCTCCTTACCGTACAATGTTGCAGGATGTCTTCATTCTGAAGCTGATGACTGAGATAGCGAACCTGGAGGCAAGACTTGTCACGCTGGACGGACAGTTCAAACTGAAGGAGTCGGAGAGGAATAAACTGCGGCAGTCTGTAGCCGACGCAAATGCTGATCTCGAGGCGCTCAACAGAGAGCAGTACCAACTTGTGCAGTCGTGGAATAACGTGGTCATCAGCATACAGCAAAGTGAAGCAGCCTACATTAATATCATGCAGGATTACAAGTAATTCCAAATCAGACGTGTTCTAATCTAATGCAACTGAATTAATTTCAGGTATTAAGTCACTTTACACTGTCAGTCAGTCTTCCACTGAATAACTGACTGTGTCCTCAATGACCAGTCTTCCAGCCGTTCTCTAAATACGCACATATGCCACCCCCACCCCTCAATCTTTCACTGATGCACCCATCCAATGACACCCACCTAAAGTCTTAATAAATGTTTATTATATACCAACATATGCACAAATAAGTAGTGTAAATTTATATTAAAATTACTGTGACAAGTTTCGGTGTTAATACACCACTTCAGGGAGTTTACAAGTTGTGTTAGCTAGAGTTATGGATTATTAAAATGATAAAATACAATATGGTAGTGTGTTGCTATGGTAAAATCTTGGTAAATGTGTCAGCATATGTAAGTTCTGTAATTACTCCTGACCACCACCACCCCCCGCCACACACACACACACACACACACACACACACACACACATGCACGCGCGCACATGAATTACATATGCGGTCACATTTTCCAATATTTTATCAAAACAACACACTGCTATTTTGTGTTTTATCATTTCAATAATCCATAACTTTAGCTAAACAACTTGTAAAATCCCTGAAGATAATGTATGAACACCGAGACCTGTCAGATTAACTTTCATATAAGTTTACACTACTAATTTGTGCATACTTTAATATATAATAAGCATTTATTAATGAATATGCACGGTATGAACATAAAAATAACCACTGAAAATCATTCACATACTCTCCGATTCTGACAATGAATGTTCAAGATTACAAACTATTTTGATATTTTGCTGATGGTGCATCTCAGTATAATCTTAGTAATTAACCAACTTAATGCACAAAATCTTGTTCTATAATAAGTTTATTATATGCCTCTACATGTTTTGAACACTATGTGCTCATCATCAGGAGGTCAAAATTGTATTATACAGCATCTGGTATCATCACACTTGTAGGTGGCCGTCCGGTGCACAGGTTCAGAGAGGACTGTGCACAGGATGGCCATCTACAGGTGTGATGATACCAGATGCTGTATAATATGATTTTCACCTCCTGATGATGAGCACAGTGTGCTTGAAACATGTAGAGGCATATAATAAACTTATTATAAAACAAGATTTTGTGCATTAAGTTGGTTAATTACTAAGATTACAAACTATGTAGTATACGTCCCCTCTTGAACCAGACCTGAGTTAGTTCCTCCCAGTCCACATCACCATAAATTGTTTAACTTTGCAGTTAAGTGATTAACATTGGTGACCAAGATAGTTCATAGTTCTACTCAGTTCTTGCAAGCAAGTGCTGAAACAGTACTTTGAATCCAACCATGGCCACATCATTCCATGTAACTTCCAACTCGCTGATCATTCCACCACTTGATACTACATAGGTTGGGGCTACTGACAACATTGTTAAATGAAACAAGCAAAATGTGGAATCAAGCTTTGATTACCAGGAGAGGTAATATGGTTTTCTCTTTTCAAAAACACTGTTTTGTATCGCCTGTTGAGCACTCCCTTACGTTTTTGTAATTATCCTGTGAAGGGCATGATTTTCAGGGGCTAAAAAGAAATATGACAATGTCAAAATTACAAAAAATTACAATCATCATCATTATCATCATATATCTTTCATGGAGTTGGGCCACTTGTTGACCTGTTCCGGTGTAACGTATCCAAAAGTCTCTTCAAAGTTCTACCATGATTCCTTCTGCCAGTTGGGAAGTAGTGTTTCATTACCCTGGGTAATCTATTTTGAGGCATTCTATTTACATGTTGTAAAAAATTACAAAGAATTTTTATTATATCAACTAGGCATAATTTTCAAAAGACCTCTGTGTAAAGTTATCATTTGTGTACAGCTTTTAATATGCAGCATCCTTTTCTATTATTTTGTAGCAAAGTTCAGGAGCAATTTATCACTCTGAACAATGAAATTGAAGGCTTCAAGAGGGCTTCAAAAGATGAAATGTTAAAAAATGAACGCCTGACAATAATTCTAAAGAAGATCTGTTCAGACGAAGCGAATCTGAAGCGTTTGACTTCTGTCTGGGAGGAAAAAAGGAACACTGTAGAGATGCAGCTGTCAGCTGTGCACAGCATGCTGGAGCAGACAGATAAGGAGATGCAGGCAGTCATGCTGGTGAGTGTTTATGTGGTAAAAGGGCAGGAAAGTATACCTTTTTGTTTGTTTAACTCTGTAGTGTAGTGTGTTGCTGCCTTCCATAAATCCAACCCCTCGTCCGTACCTCGGGGTATCATAGATTCATACTCTACTCTACCCTGGGTCACGTGGGAGGCGGAAACGGTTGTGGAGGGTATATCCTGATGGGGGTTGCTATGACACATGCTGGCTATAAGGGCTGTACCCAAGCCAAGGTGTAAGGTATCGTACCAACAGCTGCGTGGCCCTGGGGTAGAGATAGCAGTGTCGTTAACGATCCCCCTGAGGAACCAGGCCGCACCCAATTGTATGTAGGTCTTCCATCTGCGTGGGGCTCATTGGACGGTGACCTTATGTTTTTCCTTTATGTATGTAGGAGGGCTTCTTTTTGAGGACTCTGGCAGACATGAATGAATGAATGAATAAATAGAATCCCCTTGCTTGGCCAGTAGCTCTGGTGACAGAGTATCCCTGTCCGTGGGGACCCTGTTAGGGAACATGGAGGGGGCTCCCTTACTGGGGACTCTGAGAGAAAGACAATAAGAGATATATTAAGAGAGATGTAAAAATGCCCTACAAGAGCATCTGTCTCTCCCTAGGGGCCCCATTGGCGAACCTGGAGTGGATTCACTTGCCGGGACTTTTTGAGACAAAAGGATAGTATATCCGGGTTCCTTTCTTGGACCCAGAGGATATTAAGATTTTAAGTCTGGAGGCCATCTGGAACTTTGGTAAAGGGACAGGGCTGTCCTGAGCTGATATCAGATTATGGGGCACAATGAGCCCGTCTATAAGGCCTAGGTGCATCGGAACCATAAGGGCTCGAACCCAATGCAAATCTAACTAACCCATAGTGTGTTGCTTAATTAAACTTGACACTGCAAATTGCTAAGATCATATACAGTGCCAGTGAGAGACGACTGAATGCATGTGGGGCATTTGCGGAATGATACTGACAGGGGGAAAGCCAGAGTACTGAGAGACTAACCTGTCATATCACCACATTGTCCAATGCAAGTTTCACATGAACTGGCTTGGGAATAAACCCAGAATCCCAGGCAGGTGTCTAACCACCCAAGCTGTTGCACAGCCATTGTTAAAAATCCCTCTTTAAACAATATTTTAAAACACAGGCACTTTACATATAACGTAATATTGAGGCACATTCATGCAACCATTGTTGTAGTGGAAGAGCAATGAGTATTACACAACTTCAGTGTGTGTATTTGTAGCCTTACATATACAGTATGCAATGCGCATGCACCATATTGTCATTTGTGGGCTGACCTGCTCTAAATATTTTTCCACAGTTTCTCATTTATGGCAAATATTTGAAAAAGTTACTGAACACAAAATGTGTGTTTTGATTTTCTCGACAAATTCTGTTTGAAAATTTCTCATTCTAAGAAGAAAAGAGTGAGACAAGATTTAAAAAAAATGTATATCGGTCTTCATGTAAAGTACCCAATATTCATGTCTGATTTTAATAGAATTTGAATTTTTTTGACAGATTTTTTAAAAATCCTCAAATATCCAATTTCATGAAAATCCATCTAGTGCGAACCATGTTGTGCCATGGGACGGACTGATGGACAGACATGATGAAGCTAATAGTTCCTTTTCGCAACTTTGCGAACATACCTGAAAATAAAGTTCCTAGATCAATACATCTTCTTCAATAAATCTATTAATCCTCATTAGAGAAATCTCTTTATAGCTAAGTGACACTCTGTACATGCAAGTACATTTTTTGGTATTTTACCTTATTCATATGCATACAGTAATTGTTAAAATTTAAGAAAATACCAACAAATGCACTATATAACAGTATAAAGGTCATACAATTGAAGCATTAGAACTCCAGTTCTAATGCTTCAATTATAAAAACTTTGTACTGTAATGTAGTGTACTTCTTGGTATTTTCTTGAATTTTCACAAATACATTGTGTGTACAGAATACAGAGTTATGTTAATGTTAGAGCAGGTAGTAACCACTGTACTTAGATATTACCACAGGTCATTTGACCACTCATGGTCACCCTGTTGCAGGATTATCACAAGAATGTACATGAAAATAACATGCTGCAGAAAAGGGTTCAGAGACTGTCTGGTGAGAAAGTATCTCTGGAAGACAACATCCTGGAGAGGCTGCAAGATCAGATTACACAGGACAAAGCAGCCAGGTACATGAACAAGGTCCTGCAGTCCCTCAGGAACAAAACCAGGGATCAGGTAAGATCATAGGTATGAGATGGATCAAAGTAATTTTCACTTTAAGGCAGTCTCTTGTTGGGCTGGTTCCGAGTATGATGCTTATTGATACTGTACCTGTGCGTTTCAATATGTGTTATTAGTGTCTTCACATAATGTACCTGTATGCATCATTATGTGATATTAGTGTATTCACATAATGTACCTGTACAATTCATTATGTGACATTAGTGTATTCATATAATGTACCCACACAATTATTATGTCACATTAGTGTATTCATATAATGTACCCGTACAATTCATTATGTCACATTAGTGTATTCACATAACATACCCATACCATTCATTATATGACATTAGTGTATTTACATGATGTACCTGTACCGTTCATTGTCACATTAGTGTAGTCACATAACGTACCCATACAGCTCATTATGTGACATTAATGTATTCACATAACATACCCATACAATTCATTATGTGACATTCGTGTATTCACATAAGGTACCTGTATGCTGCATTATGTGACATTAGTTTATTCGCATAATATACCTGTATGCTACATTATGTCACATTAGTATATTCACATATCTCTGCAGATTCAGTTTTGTTTTGTGAAGGAAGGGGAAGGCTATCCTGCATGACATATTTCTTATTTATCGCTACACCTAGTCCTCATTTACTGGGGTGCTGATAAGTCCTTAGCCCGACCAGGAAGGAAACAGTCTTGGAAGCATGTCAGGTACGCGTGCGATTTCAACAACATTGAGACACGAGCTGTCATCAAGTTTCTTTTATTTTTGCAAGGCAAGGCACTGAAGGAAATTCACACCATTCTGTCAGAAACATCAGCTTTTTTCCTTCCTGGTCGGGCTAAGGACCTATCAGCACCCCTGTGATTTTGGTGGTTACATTCTTGAAAATCATGACACAGAATGGAGCGTATTCTCACATAAGAATTAATTAAAATATCAGAGCGTCTGGTTGTTGAATATCCTGCCAACTACCACTGCAAAAAACTTCAATCCAAGCTTGGCCAAAATTCATCAAACGTTTGGTCATTAACAGTTGTCCACGTTAAGGTGAGGCAAAATTGTATGATGGCTGTCCTGTATTCTCACCGGTTGCCAAGATAATTGTTTCGACTTGGATACTGAACAGACTGCTACAACAGAAATACTATGTACTTGCACTCCAGAACCACCAAGTTCATATCTCAGCTTCCTTACCAAATACCCTGACTTGCAGAATTTTTTACGCCTACTACTCAGTGTCTTCACAGTGGTACCTTTGACGTTAGGCTCTTTTGCTTCCTCTGAGTTCCTATTTTCACACCATTCACAGCCACCATTCATGATCACATTTCCTTCTCATTGATGCTACAAGAATTTTTGGAAATTAAATACACACAAGCTGTATTGGTCATCAGTAGCAATGTATGAGCTTTCACACTGTGTCAGAATCACAACAACGTAGCATTCCGCTCAGAACGTACAGCCACTCAACATCATGTGTTTACTTTACAACTGTAGTTGGCAACCATTTTTCTGGTCAGCGAATTGGGCATTGATGACCAACAGATTAGCCTTCATTTATTTCTAATCTTACTGTGTGTGATTTATTTTTATGTGGTTGTGTCACAGAGGAAATCTGCCAATCAAAACCAAGAACACTTCATAACCTGTAACAACAAATTTAAGATATTTTTGGCATTCTTCCTCTTGACTTTTTTTAACAAAAGTGTTGAGTCTGTGTGTTGCAGGTTGCAGAAGTGTGTACAAAATGCTGGGGCCTGTGGTGAAATCTGCAACTAAATTGTAGTGTATGGGCCTTCAAATGGTTTAAGAATTGTAGCGGTATAGCAGTCGGTTTAGGTGATACCACCACCTAACATTATGTATCTACTGTACCATCAACCTGTAGACAGTACAGTCTCAATATTTGTGATTTATAGGGACAAACTGTGGGCCACAATAGCTCAGTCGGTATAGCAACTCGCTACGGGCTTGATGATCCAGGGATCGAATCCCAGTGGGGGTGAGACTTATGCACCCATCCAGCCCGGCCCTGGGGCCCACCCAGCCTCCTATACAATGGGTACTGGGTCTTTCCCAGGGGTAAAGCGGCCGGGGCCTGGCGTTGACCACCAACCCCAATCTAATGCTGAGGTTAAGGAAAGAGTAAAGCTATATCTCTACTCCCTCTTTGGGCCTTCATGGCCTGTTATAGTGTGAAATTAACTTTACTTTACTTTAATTGGGGAAAATTAAACCATCATGAAAATCAAAATCCATTTTCAATGTAAATGCCTATTTGGTTCCATGACTTGAAGAAATACCAGAACAAAATATAAAGTAGCTTCATAAGCATAAAAAGAATGGAAATTAAGTAGACTCCAGTTGAAATATGATGGCACACGGTGATGCATGGAAGGGGAAGTGAAGTGGAAACTGGTGAATGGAGTGGGTAGCCAGTACCCTTCACACTACCTCAGAACATGGTGTATTCAGCATTACTACCACTGATGCGCACACCTTGGCTGCCAGTAGTCAACTGAACTGATGCCTCCACCGATTTACATGGACTCGTCCATTTCACTGAAAGACAAAATCTGGTTTCTGCACATATGCCATCACATTTCATCTGGCCTCTACAAACAGTTATTGAAAGCGGACGAGGGGCTACCCAAAATTTCCGAGAATTTGCTCGTAATAACATGATTAATTACTTTAAGTCCTGATTTCCACCGTCACCTTCAAAGTAGTCACCTTGGGCTTGTATACAACGATCCCAGCGATTTTGCCATTTTTGGAAGCACTCATTGAAATCTGCCGGTGTTAGAATTTTTAGTACCTGTTGCGATTTTGCTTGGATCTCTTCAATGGATATGAAGCGCTGCCCTTTCAACTGGAGTTTCATTTTAGGGAAGACATAGAAATCACAGGGGGCCAGGTCAGGTGAGTAGGCAGGGTGGGAACAGTGGTCATGTAATTTTTTGTCAGGAATTCCCTCACAAGGAGTGAGGTGTGTGCAGGCACATTGTCATGGTTCAACAACCAGTCTCCGTTCTTCCACATCTCAGGCTGTTTGCGCCTCACATTTTCCCTCAGTCATCTCAAAACCTCGCAGTAAAAATTCCCATTGACAGTCTGACCAGGTGGAACAAACTCCATATGCACAATTCCTCGAATGTCAAAAAAAATGATCAGCATTGACTTGATGTTGCTGCAAACTTGGCGCTTTTTTCGGTCACGGAGAAGACAGTGAAGCTGCTTTTTTTCCGGGTCATAATTGTACATAATTTATCACCAGTTATGACCCTGGACAGGAAGTTAGGATCATTTCTAACTGCTTTTTGCAGCTCAGTGCACAACTGAACCCAATGGTTTCACTGGTCATTGTTCAAGACACAAGGAACAAACTTTGCTGCAATTCGTCTCATGTTCAGTTCATCTGCTAGAATGTGTTGACATGACCCGTATGACAGTCCAATGCGATTACAAACATCGTGGATAGTCTGTCGTCTGTCTTCTAGGATAACTTCATGCACTTTCGTAATCATTTCCGGAGTTGTGCATGTGGACCGTCGACCAGAATGTTTACGATCTTCCACAGATTCCCCACCAACTTTGAAACGTTTAAACCATTCAAATGTTCTTGCTTGGCTTAAAGCTTGCTCACCAAAGGCCTCCTTTAGCATTCGGTGCGTTTCAGCTGCAGTTTTGTTGAGCTTGAAGCAAAATTTAATGCAAATTCTGTGCTCCTTAACATCCGCCATTTTGATATTAGCAGACACACATGAAAATGGTGTAAAGAAAACAGCCAAAACTTGGAAGCACGTGCACTTATAAAGACACAAGTTGGCTGACTAACAGTTGAAAGATACAGCAAGAGGCGCCTAGTGGCGCAAGTTCGTAGCGCTAATGGTCTACGCGGTGTATTCAAATTCACGGAAATTTTGGGTAGCACCTCGTAAAATACCTTAAATTAATGAAAGGGAGTCTTGTTCCATAATACAAAATGTATATGTATGTTGGAGACCTGAAACACAGAAAAAATCAACTTCACTTAACAAAAGAGTTTGAGTAACAATGTTAATGAAAATCCAATTAGATGCAACAGTACGCAGATATTTATTTACTGCAAAGTCACTCTACATGTTTCGGGTGTCACAGTTCCCATCATTAGGAGTATTAAAAACTGTAACGGCAGCCTCCGGTACAGGTCATCGGTACAGTTGCTTCCCTCCAACGTGGCCTGATCGGGACTGTACCAATATTATGACCTGTACCGGAGGCTCCAGTTACAGTTTTTAGTACTCCTGATGGTGGGTGCTGTGACACCCTAAACATGTAGAGTGACTTTGCAGTAAATAAATATCTGCATACTGTTGCATCTAGTTGGATTTTTATTAACATTGAATTATGATGCACGGAACCATGAGCTTAGAAAAAAATTTCCAGTGACCTAACAGTGATCTGTTCAGTGGCAGAAGAGTGGAGGAAGCTGTCTCACCAGGCAAGTCCACCTATCAGTACCAGCCACAAAAAGTCAAAACATTGCATTAGAATGGGTGACTACGGAAGGTCAATATCCCGAACATCGATATTCACAGACTTCAAGGTCATGACTGTACATAATCTATGCAGTTGGAACATCATCACTAGATGCATTCATTCTACTTAGCTGTGTGGGTCCTGCCATACCATAGAGCACAGCCTATTATTACCAATTCACTTATTTACTCTCCTAATCCTTATGAGGAAGCACATTCCTCCAAGGAGGTTTAAATCTTGAAACATCCCAAAAGACCATTGTACACAATCACCCTATGTAACTTTGTTGTCCTGACGCGCTCAGTCTGGTAGGTGATCCTCTTACCAGCAGACTGGTGTAGTTCACCGAATCACATTTAGTTTTAGTGATTCTCTTTTTACGTATGTTTATTTATTAATTTTATTGTTGATATAAAATAATGTAGCGCTATATCCAGTTAAACAACTAGATCATTTCTAAGAAATTGACAGTCACTTCTCTCTACTCCCACTTACAGCACACTCGTATGCGACTGCTTTCGTACCAGACTGCTACCATCTGTTATCAGCTCCCAACCATTTTGCTGTTTAAATCTCTCCCCTCCTACCTATCACCAACGGTTCTGAATATACGTTGACAGATTAAACCCAAAACGTACGGCTATGAACCATCCGTAACTGACACCAGCAAACCTAAGAAACAAATATATCAAAAATGTTTGGCTACACCATAATCTTGTTACTCCTAACAGTAATGTCCCACTGTTGCAGGAAATCATGGCAGTGAAGATAGAAAACCAACTGATGCAGGCGAATAGGGATGTTGAGCATCAGAAGGGAACAAATGAGCAAACACATTTTGTCTTGGATGAGTTGAAAAAGCAGGTGGAAACAGAGGAAAATGACCTCAAGAAGCTAGAGAGTGATCTGCATCATAGCAAGTTTGAAGTACTCAAGAAGGAGGGAGCTGTGGACAGCTTGCTGAAGAAACTTGAGCAACTGACCTCAAAGACAGGGGTACATGTCAGCTAATCGCAGGTTGCAAAAGAACTGGGCCTCTTAGCAAGCTGTATCTCTGTGGTTCCTAATTCAACATCAGATATCAAGAATATGGACATAATAGCGGGTTTACGTCCACAAAACCCCATCCTTATGCGCGACAACCATCAGCACAAGTCTCACAAACCTCATGTTCCCCCAGTCTAAGTCACATAACATCAACTACTACATAAGCAGACAAGTACTTGCACCTCCACCACTCTGATTGCAGAAACACACCGATATATGATCACACAAATTTGTGCACTCTCCCAGCCTGTAACACATGCCTAGGTTCACTAATGTTACCTGTGCCTTAAGCTGGAGACTTTGTGGAACTACTCCTGTTACACACTGAGACTACAGAAAGAGGACCCACAATGTAACCCCCCTACATGTACCTCAAACTGTTACATTCCTTTTCTTCCAATGTACATTCATGTATTTCTGTCCAGCCATCTAGCCATTCTGTTCACACAGATGATAGTGTTAACCACGTAATTTTGTCGGTGCAAATTGCTTTGGCCCGTAACAAAGGCCAGACATGGTTGGAGGAAAAAACGATAGTCAGTAGCAACAGGGAAGCTTTGAGTGTCGTCTATGGTAGAGTCCAGTTGAAATGTGATGGCAAACGGTGACGCACAGGAGGGGAAGTGAAGGGGAACCTGGTGAATGGAGTGGGTAGCCAGTACCCTTCACACTACCTCGGAACATGGTGTATCCAGAATTACTACCACTGATGCGCAAACCTCGGCTGCCAGTAGTCGACTGAACAGATGCCCGCTGATTTAAATGGACTCGTCCGTTTCGCTGAAAGACGAAATCTGGTTTCTATGCGTTTGCCATCACATTTCAAACGCAGTTTTCTTCTTTCTATGGCTTCACTGTAACTGGATGATTGTTATAAAGATCTCTCCATGAAAGATACTGGCCTTCTGGGATGTGAAATTGTGTAATGTGTAATTTAATGTATCCTGACATTTCTAATGAACGTAGCACCTTCATTTTCAACTGTTCGTATGTAGCGGACCTACCAGCTTTCCCTTCCTTTGAAATGTCACAATACACTGAATTTCTCACCACGCAGTATAACATACTAAAACATCATCATCCTCAACACCAGCACTGCTGAAACCTCATATCTCGCAAGTAAATCAGTGTTTTAAAATTACCATCAAAAGATGTATAAATATCAGTATTTTATTGTGGCAATGTGTTGTGGTCTTATTAGACCATCTTCAGGTCAGCATTCAGAGATATGAGGTACAATCATTGTATATCATGTACTGTGGGATCCCATATTACTTACAGGGTGTACATAAAAAATAGTTTAAAATTATAAAAATTTGAAAATTGTATAAATTAAAAGTGGTTAAAAAAAGTATGTAATGGTATAAAATTTATATTCGTTAGGTTGGAAATAAATTATATATCAATTATTAGTGTATGGGTATCTTAGTAATTTGAACATGTTTGTAAGGTACTGTGATGCACATTTGAAGGTGGTGCCTCATATATCTGGGGAATATTCCAGACCCACAGCCTAGAGCAAAGTTACCATCCAACAGAACCATTTAAACAGGAAAAATATAATACAAAATCAGAAATATAAGTGTGAAACTAATACGAAATTAATTTAACTTTTTTACACTGTACACATAAATTTGAAAAGCATAAATATTCGTTCCCTAATGAAAACTATGAACAAACGTTCCCTAACAAAAAGCACAAACAATCTAACAAAGATGATGACTGACGCTCTAATCAAAGTGGGAAGGCCCGACATGTCATGCGCACGCACGCGCTACGTCGGCCGATAATATTCCTCCGCGTTCTTTGTAGCGTCTGTGTTCATTGTAGCATCCTGATTTTATTGATAAAAGCTGTTCATTGTAGCATTCATTCATTGTAACATACCCCACTGTATATGAGAACTGTAATATTTTACATTTGCCATTCTGGTACTGTGTTGTTTCAAGCCACATTCATATTTCAGCTAATATTTAAGGCAGAAGATCATAACATTACAAATATTCAAAACTTTGTTTCAAACATGTAAGGATCTTCCTGTTGCAGGTAGATCTGAGTCCTCAAGAGGTGAAGATTAAAGACCTAGAAAAGGAGATCACAGAAAATACAAAGAGATGTGACCAGCTGCAGCGACTGTGGTTACGACAGCAGAATCACACCGTTCGACTAGCTCACCAAAGGAATCAGCAGCTCCATAATATCAACCTGATACGCCAACGTAAGTGAAAACGGCAATATACAGCACTGTCTCGATCTTACTGATGAACTGGAACCAATAAAACCATCATGAACATACATTTTCAATGAAAACACCTATTCGGTTCCAAAGACTTATGACATACCAACAATAAAAAACTTTACCTCAAAAAGCATGAAAATTCATTTTTAGTACAATGCAGATGCTTTCTGGTAGCATAAAATACAGTGAATGATTGAGAGTCTGTGTCTGTCCATAAAGCAATAGTGCAATCAACCTAACTTAATGAAAGACACAGCTTAATTGAGTTGACAGTGTTCTATGCAATAGCGAGAGAGTGGCGACAGCCGACTCACCAGCACATGGGTTCTCATTGTGATTGGTTGGCACCAGTCACAAAAGGTTCATGATGGGCTGTAGCTTCAAAGACAGAGAAAAAAGTTATGTCAATCAGTGTGTTGACACTGACACTGCATCAGTTTATGTTATTTTGCAATTGGAGATCAACTGTGTGAAAATGGAGGCTGTCGGCAATGTTTTGGACATTCTGCCTGCACCACTGTGAGTTTAGGTCGTTAGTGACATACACTGTCAGAGCCCAGTGTGCTGTCCAGTCAGATTGATGCAGAACAGGCAGTTATCATCATCATCATGATCATCATCATCACAGTCCATGATGTTTGATGTGGACACTACCAGATGATAACTGTCATTGGTCCTTCACCAGACAGTTATCATCACAGACCATGTTTAATGTGGACACTACCAGATGATAATTGTCATTGGCCTCCACCAGGCAGTCATCATCACAGTCTATGTTTTATGTGGACACTACCAGATGCTAGCTGTCATTGGCCCTCCACCAGGCAGTCATCATCACAGTCCATGATGTTTAATGTGGACACTACTGGATGCTAGCTGTCATTGGTCCTTCACCTTGCAGTCATCATCACAGTCCATGATGTTTGATGTGGACACTACCAGATGATAACTTTCATTGTTCCTTCACCTGGCAGTCATCATCACACTCCATGATGTTTGATGTGGACACTACCAGATGCTAGCTGTCATTGGTATTTAATTTGAATATATTTGGATGATACTACCTCACTGATGAATGTTTATAGCCAGGTACAATAGATACAACTTCAAATGAATCGTATCTGTTGAAATTAATTTGTTCACTGTACCTGACTGCCAACAGACTTCAATAAAAAACACATTGAATGAAGGATCAACAAACGCCTGCAGACCAGAGCATCCAGGTTAGCACATGAACCATGATGACTTACCACATGACTGCAAACTCTGTTCCCCACAATCTGTGCTTACACAGGGCACAATGTACTCTGAGCGTCCTGTGGACGTAACATATGTTGTGTCACTCATCACATCAACCACTGGTAACAAAATCTGTGAAATGTTTGATGCACACTCCATCTTCACATGGCTGACTGCCCACACCTTCACTGCATACATTTGCTAAGAAGACTTTATTTCTTACCTTTATTTATTTTCCTCCCCAATCTGAAGTTCCTTGTGCAGCATATAAATACAGATTTTGTGGTCTGGGTAGCTCAGTCGGTATAACGACTGACTACAGGCTGGATGGTCCGGGATTGAATCCCAGTGGGGACGAGATTTTCCACCTTTCCAGACCGGCCGTGGGGCCCACACAGCCTCCTGTAAAATGGGTACTGGGTCTTTCCCAGGGGTAAAGTGCAGCCATGGCGTGCTGCTGACCACTCACCCCCTTCTAGTGCCACAGTCATGGAAGAGTAGAGCTATACCTCTACCCACCCTCTGGGCCACACCAGGCCTGTAACGGGATCACTTTACCTCTTTATGTACAGATTTTACTGCCTTAAATTAAAAGTGTTTCTCTGTTTGTACAGAGGTGCTAATTCTAGAGCAAAAGAACTTGAAAATTCAGCACGAGATAGATTGGCACAACAAGGAGGAGAAGGCAATAATTCGTTCAATTGCCTTACTCAGCAACAAACTGCTGTCGCTAAACTTGAAACTTTGCGAGAGGAAAGACTTGAAGGAGACCTTGGACAAGGACAACTTGTGTACACAGAACCATTACATGAACCTACTCAAGGTATGACTGTCCTTCAAGGTAATTCAAAATCCACCACTGTCTTTATGGTCCTGTCATTGCTTCACCAGAGTCAAACTGAGGGCCAGATGGCAGGTTAATATTTTGCATACGTGTCACTTTTAATCTACTTCCTGTATTATAGAAAGGAACAGACCTGTTTTCCACCCAGTGCAGTTGGTGTCCTCATCAATACCACAGGAAATAATTGAAATTAGAAAAAAGAAACAGACACTTAAATTAAGAAATAAAAGTTTTTTATGTTTTGCACTGTGCACTGTAATACAATTATATACACTGTAATATAATTATATACACCAACAAAATGCACATTTCCTAAATTAATACTTTAAGTATTTTTTTTTATGTCTTCTACATTTTCGAACCTGATGGTTCATCTTCGGGAAGACGAATGTATATACAATTATGGATTGGAACTTTTATGTGCATCAGTATAGGCAGTTTTGTAGGTAGAAGAGTGTGTTTGAACACACTGTTCTACCTACCCATCCACCCACCCACCGACCTACCCACCCACCGACCTACCCACCCACCCATTGATCCACCTACTTACATCCCTATCCACCTACCCACCCACCCACCTACTACCTATCCACCCATTCATCCACCCACACACCTACCTACCTATCCACCCATTCATCCACACACCCACCTACCTACCTACCTACCTCCCTACCCACCCATCCACCTACCTACCCACCCAACTACATACGTGCCTACCTACCCACTTACCTATCTACCTACCCACCCACCTACACACCCACCCATCTACCTACCCACCTACACACTCACCTACCTACCTACCTACCTACCCACCTATATACCCACCCACCTACATACCTGCCTACCTACCTACCCACCTACACACCCACCCACCTACCTACCTACCCACCTATATACATACCCACCTACCTACCTACCTACCCACCCACCCACCCACCTGGCAGTGTGTAAATATATGCCAACATTCAGAGGAACCCACTGCTTCTATCATCAGGGCAGATGATGGTGGAAGCAGCAGACTCCTCTGAAATTTTGGTACATATTTACCAGACTACAATTCATCACATAGCTTCATAGTCCCCAAGATGGGAACCTGAAGATTTATATATTTATATAACATACCATAATCAGTTAGTTTTAACCCTTATCCTGCTAACGTAGAGAATATGGTGAACTCCAAATAATGCCAGCAAATGGCAGATGGGATATAACTAGGAATTTAAAGAGTTAATGAAAGCACGGTTTGTTTGGAATCTTAAACACTTGATTTGGTAATGTCAGGGAATTAAATAATCTGGAAGAAGGGCTAATTTGTGGTTTATTAGTAATCAGTCACAATGGTGTGGCTGGGTGAAGGGGGGGGGCGGCACTGTGGCCAGCCCAGGGGGCAGGAGACTGGACAGCCAAAGGAATATATTAAATAAATAAAATAATTGTATTTTCTGCATTCTTAAAATTAAATAAAATATGTACTACATCTGTCACAACTATGTTTTTTTGTATTGTTTCAATTGTTAGAAACTTGTTTTGGCATGACTAGGCCATCATCAGGCCAATATTTATAAATTCAAAACTTACTACAGAGTAACACAACTATAGCTGGTATCAAGTATAAAGAACAATGATGGTTGTGAATGGGATCCCATGATATTGACAAGTTGTATTGTATGCACCGGCATTTTTAAGTTTTCATAAATATTGGCCTGATGATGGCCTAGTCAGGCCGAAACTAGTTGCCAACATTTGAAACAATGAAATAAAGAGATGTTGTATGCTTTCTTCTTCGTTACCCTCCACAGCCTGTTTCTGTACTTGGACCCGCCCCTACCCTGTCACCCTCCTTCCTGTTGGCTCAGGCTATTTTCAAGCCAAACCTTTTCCCGTATAAATACCCCAACATATCTCAAACCTAGTCATTCTTCATACCTACCTGCCTATGAAGATGGAACAGACAGAGTGTTCTGAAACATTGGAATATAAAATTCAAACACTGGGAAATTACCCAGAAGAAAGCATACAACATTCAGAACACAGCGAAAGTTTGAAATAAAAAATTAAAAAGTAGTTGTGGCAGACGGAGGTCATATTTGATTTCATTTTAATATTGTACTTTAAACACAAAGGGGATTTCTTCTACCAAGATGTATTTTCTGCACTAGCAAAACTTTTAAATTTGTGAGAAAAATAACATGAGATTCAATACACAATTTTGATTTTATTAAAGTTCATATTTTCTGTTAGGGGAGGCCATTGTGATTACTTGCCCCCAGCACCAAGAAACCTAGCAAAGACACTGATCATTCAGTATTCATAACTGAAATAACTGATTCTCATGTTGAAGAATAAAAGACCAACTTGATGTCACTTGCTATTTTATTTCACTTCTTATGTGCTCAACATGTTTTGGACATTAATATATCCATCATCAGTAGCTTGTGACTGTGCTGTTGAATTACCACATCAGTCGTTTTGTTCTTGGTTCATTGTGTGTTGGAGATTTGGTGTGGTTGGGTTGGAGTGGTATCCGTGTTGCAGCCTGAAGCAGTGGAGTTGTGCTTCAGCCTGCAACACGGATAACACTCAAACCCAACCACACGGAATCTCCAACACACATCAAACCAAGAACAAAACGACTGATGTGGTAATTCAACAGCACAGTCGCAAGCTACTGATGATGGATATATTAATGTCCAAAACATGCTGAGCACATAAGAAATGAAATAAAATAGCAAGTGACATCAAGTTGGTCTTTTTTCTTCAACTATCACAATGATGCACAGTCCAATAAACATAATGATTCTCATGTGATAATTTGGAATGCATACACACACATATTCCATGGATCAAGAAGTCACAATGACTATACATTGCAGTATCAGTTACAAAGTACAAAGCACACACAGAAGTGCTTTGCAGGATGTTGTTAGGTTAAATGTTCCACTAAATTCACTTACATTCAGTTATACTATTGATTTATGCTATGCAAGTACAAACATCTTTAAAAGGATTGTGAGAAGTTATTAACCGTTTAAAGACTACCGGTTTCTTTACGTACCTCCAGGATTAACATTCAAAAATTCTACATGGCGCTCACTTTGCGTTGAGTGTTTTGTACGGATCTCAGAATAGACAGCGACTTTTGTTGTATACGGCATTAACTAATTGGGTTTTATAACAGCGGTGGAAAGTGTTTACAGTGTTTGTATACCAAAGGGGGGTACATTACATGGGCATTAGGATTTTCAACAGTCTTCCTCCATACATTAAAGATATATCAATAATGTCAGGAAATTTGAAATTTACTAAAAACAATTCCTACATATACATTATTCTTACTCCATAGAAGAATATTTTCAATATAAATCTATTACAAGTTGGTAATGTGTCATTAAACATCTTTCATAAGACGAATATACTTAATACATGGTCCTAACAATCCATGTTTGTCACTAAGTTTCACAAAAAAAAAACAGTAACATTGTAATGTTAATGTTATTCATATGCGTAAATTTGTTGTCTGTATTCATTTGCTGTCTGCACTTGGCTTGTTTCTCTGCTTCTTTTACTATAGCCATATCTTTTGTGCTTTTGTTGTTACGCGGTTTTTGTACTGTCTGTAGTGAGCATCATTCATGTACTCGACTTGGAATCAGTTGTATTCCAAACATTTATACAATGTATTACTCTTGACATGTTCTGTATCCTTACTTACTTACTTACTTACTCCATGGTGCAGAGTCCTTCTTGAGAAGCTAACTGGTTTGCAGCTAGTCAAGAAATTCCCCACATTTCACGGAACCCGAAGGTTCATTACCGCACTCACAAG
>Ga0123352_10005364_pt1 | contig 19273 bp, 8 predicted proteins | sample TergutLab28metaG_FD_89700 | JGI IMG/M metagenome (GOLD analysis project Ga0123352, IMG submission 89700) | Labiotermes labralis P1 segment gut microbial communities from Petit-Saut dam, French Guiana - Lab288 P1 | ecosystem: Host-associated > Arthropoda: Insects > Digestive system > Gut ... | reverse complement strand
TCACTAAATGGCGGTTCAGTGCTCGGTTCTACTCTCCGGCAGCTTTCTTCGCAGCTGACTGAGCTTCCACTGCCGTAACAGTGTGGACCGGGTTGAAGTGACTCAGGAGGTGTTGCAACAAATAACGGACTCCTATAAACGCGGTAGTGTAACTACTGATTCCATAAAATGTACAGCTGTCCCTGTGCATGCCATTAACGCATCCGGTGAAATACCTCCGCCCAATCGTCATTCTTAAACTTGACACTAGGAGGTGAGTGGTCAGCCTCAGGCCTCTGCCAAATTCACCTCCCAAACCAATGGACAGGAAGCACGTAATGTCTATTGGATAAGGTGTGCCTAACTTAAGAGCCATGCCATGAGTCGATATAGTGAAGTAGATATAGGTTCACTTATTCTAACTTGGATACTAGTGTGAGGTTAAATTGTTAGCTTCACTCTCCGACCGCATTAACCTCAGGGAAAAAGCCCCCCTTCCCTGTATTTATCAAATAGGAAGCTGGGTAAACGTAAGTAATTCTTGATTATCTAACTAACTATCCATTTCTAAGAAGATCCCGCTTTCTGGAGTTACGTACAATTATTAAAATTCCTGACAGCGCTGAAATAAAGACAATTCTAGCCACGCTACGGCCTTATTCTGCACTTTTTATGATCAAGGCCTTGGTAAAATCAGGCCATGCCAACAGACGCTGCAGACTTCTACTTCTGTGGAGTTACAAAAGACAACTGCTCTTCGCCCAGATGAAGGGCAGTAAAAGACCTCGGTGTTTGACAAGAGGGGTTGAGAGGTCGGAGTTACAAAGGCACAGGAATACTGTGTACGGCTGTGTACGGTTTGGAAGGGATATGTTGTAATTTTTGATGATACGGCTGGCGTACGTTTTTACAGCAGACTGAAACACACACACGCGCACATACACACACACACACACACACACACGTACACACACAGCTTTTACGACACGCAGACTATAGCGTGCTGCAAGCGGTCTACCCTTTCTCCCTCAGACTTCGGACATTATTACAAACAGTGTGGACTGCGCCACACACTACCAGAACAAGCAAGTGGGTTTCTGTGTCTCGCACATTTTGGTTTATGAGGAAGAAGCACAATAGTAGGCAGGGTGTTATGTGGGTTACTTTCCATGATTACATTTCTTATTGCTTATTTTCTTTGTCTCCTCTTGCCTTCAGTTTCTTTGTTCCGTTCTGCCCCTTCCTCTTGTGGTCATTCTAACCCAGCCTGTAAACTTTATGTAAATCCATGAGACTATTCACACTGTTCTGTAGAACAGGGGGATCTATTCTGTTTCATATGAAAATGAATGAATGTAGGAACATAAAGCAGGCTTACCGAGTAGAGATGCGAAGGTGATTAGGGAGTTACGACTGAAATATATTTAGCGTCCACTCTGCAATTACAGTAACCGTAATCATAGTTCATTTTCCCACGGCACACAGCCCGTATTGGGCCAGGGTCTCCTCATTATAGAAGCTTCACGATCACAGATCATGTTCACGATCACACTCAGACACACCACAGTCAGTACGAATCCTCTGGATGGGTGATCAGCCCGATGCAGAGAAAAAGACAAAAACGGACATCCACAACCCCGGCGGGAATCGAACCCACAAACCCAAAAAACGAGCGGCAGCAAAGTCACACCTCAGATCGCGCGGTCACTGGGATCGGTCTGTGCCCATAATACAGTGTAACGGATTTTTAAAGTCTTGAGTAAAGATACTGCTGATGTTACAGTAAAATCCCCTGACATTCAACAAAAGCCTAAGTTTATTTTTTAATTATTATCAATAAAAACAAAAAGTGGAAACAATTTATTGCACTAACGGAAACGTAACCAACATACCATCGACTACTTCTTCAACTGTAAGCACACCTAACCAGAAAAGAAAGAATATTATCAAGGAAGATTTTTTTGGATATATCAAATTTCTTAACTTTAATCACAATTAAAATTCAGCGTATGATAATAATTTTCACAAAAATAAATAAATGTAATACGTGTTACAAAAAGTTGTATGAAAGAAATGTCAATCAAAATGACACATAATATTATATAATTATAATACTTATATAATTTTGTACTAATGTTCGCTCTGAGGATGTCTGTAATATGGTCAAAATATGTCATAAATGACATGACGCATTAAAATTATCATTAATATAGTAATATTAACGATGTGCAGTACCATCTATTAAAATCCTAAGCTTATTCCTTCCGCCTATATCCATCATGAAATATATATCGTACATTTACCTTATTACATACCTGCCGATGTTAAAAGTTCCCCAGTACCCAACACCGCAGAAGCGAAAGTCATTAAGTCACTTGACACAATCGTGAGCCAGTTCAACCTACCTACGTTCATGCCAATGGTTACGGCGACATATGAAGGTCGGCCGTAATTTGATGCTTCATTTCCTTACTGAACATCTGGGTGGAAGAGTTGCTACAAAAATTCTGTATCAAATTCTTTTTTTTTCCTTAAGCAATATGCATGTACATCTCAAGGTAATTTCTTACAGTCTGTTAACGTCCTTTTGTCTCAGAGAATAGCTAATCCAAACAGGCGTAAAAAAGATACTTTTCTCACCCTCTTCCATCTAAAGGTGAGAGCAGAGTCAGTTTAGTAAACTACTTTTATGAATGGCAAAAGATATGGAACAATATCCAAACAAGTAGTGCAGCGTAATATTAAAATGCACCCCCAAATCACAAATAATATCGATATTCAATGAAATTTTCTACCAAAGCCCCAGCAACATCCTAAAAATGGGGACGGAGTCAGTACCTGAAACGTCGAAAAACCTTCACATCCTAACGCGGCTGTCTGCCCGAGGAAATTTCATGTAATTCTGTCGCCGCGAAAGCTTCAACTCTTATAATTCTTTGTTACATGTATTTGAAAAGTTGACGTATTTAATCTGATAATTACGTCGGATGGGGCAGATTTTGGCTGGTTAATATATTACATACGAGAGATAGCAAGCAATGAAGTCACTTTAATAACCCAGCTCGAACAAACACAAATGTTCGTGTTAAACTGCTTTTTACTGCAATAACCATTGATGACTTTTGAATTCCTTCCTAAGACAAAATCAATACAACACAAAAGCATCACAAAAAGCCAAATCGTCGTCTCCTTCTTCCTCTTCTTCTTATTCGACTCGCAGTGTACCAGCTGTGACGTACCCTCTTCCCTTCTCAACCCTTCATTTCTTTCACCCTTTTCTGCGCTCTGCGTACGCATTGGTCAGTGTGGATCCTTGCTCGGTCATTAGCTTACTCTATATGTTTGCAGCAGATGGCACGCAATGCAGACTAGCTAATGCTCTTTTGGACTCTTGCCGCTGGATGAAGAGACGCGGACGGTGTGCCAACTGTATGACCATTTTCAAACAGAGATGGAGACCATCTCTTTAATGGGAAGGCCATTATGCCAATAGGGAGGGTGAAAGCTTACAGAAAACAAAATTTTTAAGGTCCGATTTTGTCTGAATGGAAAGGGGGACGTATTTTATAACTGCAGAATGATCGAGTAAGATGTGCATTCCAATCGTGAATAGAGAAGGAATAATGAAAAAGCTCAAATACTGGAAGTTCAAAACAGGCACTAAATACAAAATTTTTCCATGCAGAGAATACTGAAATCCTCATTCGAAAGGCCATATAAATGTTAGGATTCTTTTAATAAAGTTTTCCATGCATTTCAAAACAGAATATTCTGAGCGTGATGCGTGGTTTTTGTATACGAATCAGGTCTGCAAGAGGGTAATTTTCCGATATGAATCAGACCACCCTCCTATGCAGAAAGACTGTCCCTTCCCCCATACATGGGACCATCTGACATATAATCCCAGTCCAACTGGGCAAATTGTTTCATTATCTGAACAGGATACAGATTATTGGGTGGATATTATTAATGAGTTTTCTCACCCTCTGTAAGATACTGATCAAGATGTCAAGGTTATTAAATTACTTTCAGAGAGTTTACAGGATGTTTTGAAAACCTCCAGACCCAAGACCTGCATTTAGTTCGTAAATACTCTGCTGTTTATCGTTCAAAACAATGCCCCATGTATCTGATAATGTATCCGTTATTCATGGACTGAATTTGGCGCTTGTTACTCGCAGACTAAAAGGGAGCTGCCTGATGAATTTATTTTTTTTAATCGATAATGCTAACCCTTATTTCACAGGACATCCTATAAACCATTTCAAATGTTGAATTACTGGCTGAAATAAGCCAACACATGCAGTACCTGATCTCATAAACCTACTTAAAGGACCAATATTAGTGTGAGACATCTCGTAGTGACGTATAAATGAGAGAAAGAAATAATAGAAAATCTAGACCAGGGCTGGCCAACTTAAACCCAAAGCAGGGCCTCATAATTCATAGACTCGCCTCCGGGCCGCACTTGTGTATATATCTAAACAAGGGAGTAATGAATTAAGTAGAACACCGTTATTTACAAGAAAAATATAAGCCACGCTAAAGTATGGTTGAATGCAAGGTAGTAGACTTTATTAACTCGATGAAACAGAGAGAAATGCAGGTTTGTTTTGTGTTGTCTTTAAAGTGATGAGTTACAGTTTTTAAACTTTTTCCCTGCTAATAAAGTTGTCATGTCATGTTCTGTAGACTTGTTATATCATTTATCTCAGCAATTAACCAACTTGATGCACAAAATTTTTGTTTTACAATAAGTTTGTTTCATGCCTCTAGAGGTTTCGAGCACATGTGCTCATCATCAGGAGGTCAGAATTGCATTACACAGCCTTTGGTATCATCACACCTATAGGTGGCCGTCTCGTGCACAGGTTGAGAGAGGCATGAAATAAACTTATTGTAAAACAAAAATTTTGTGCATCAATTTGGTTAATTACTGAGATAAATATACTGAGATGCACGGTCAGCAAAACGTCAAAATTTAATACATCAGGTTTAACATACCTGATGTAATAAACTTTTATTGAGGGTCACAAGTGGTCCGCGGGCCGCAAGTCGGACAGGCCTGTTCAGGATAACGAAAACTACTTTCTAAACAATATTTGTGATTGAGGGCTCAAATTATTTTGTTTATTATTTCAAGTAATTTAGATAGGAGAAATACTAACTTCAAGACAATTTTAAAATTTCAATTACACCAGTATTACAAAAACTTAGTAGTCCGTTAATGCACTGTTTCTGTCGTCGATAAACCATTTCAATCTACAGTAAATGCCAGGGACAGCTTTCCATTCTAGACTACATATTTACACTCCAAACGCAGACGCTACAGGGTTTTTGGTTAGAAAGGACAACAATGTATAACTGAACAGAACAGACTCTGTGACCCGCTGCACATTAACACCTCAACACACAGACAGACACGAAATAATACAGCCAGGATTGTAGAACACTCAGTTCAAAGGTTCTGATATGAGTGCCCGTGGAATGTTGTGCGCTCCACATTTATGGAACGCCAACAGAATATGCAGTATCGTTTCTAAAGGCATTGCGAATTCACGAGAAATATCTGCAAATGCAACAGTGTGCAGAACAAGGCAAGCATAGTTCAGGTAAGCCTTGCAGTTCATTCGGGTGGTATTAAATCAGACAACATATAAAATGAGCGTATTACGTAACACTGAGGCTCGCTGGGATCTTTGCCTCCCGGATTCATCTACGAGGTTCCTACTTTTAATTCACAGGGGTTTCACTTGGTTGCCGTTCACAAATCTCTCCTCTCTCTCTCTTTCTCTTTCTCTCTCTCTCTCTCTCTCTCTCTCCTCTCCCTCTCCATATATGTAGGCTATGTATATGCACTCAACACCTATATAGCGTATTCCAATATAGCGCCCATAAAAGTGGGTAAACAGGAATTCCCTATTATCCTGTACACTATTTCGAAATAAAGCGACCCTCGATGTACCGTCACAAATTGCGGTGGAAGAGGAGTGGATCGATATCGGGGATTGACAGAATGTTGTAAAATATTATACATATTATTAGGGTCTGCTACATTTATCTGAAGAACCTACTGCATACGCATCGACACAGACTTTGTTTCTGCAGTTTATAATTTTCAGACAACCCAGCAATTTCTCTCCCTGTCGACATACTTTTTGACTTATGACGTAACAATTATAATTCCTATGCAATTTATACATATATTTATAGTTTCTAAACCTACAAAATTTCATATTTTGCTGAAGCAACAAACACTACACATTTTGATCAAATAGAAAAGTGACGTCGCAAAGAAAGATTAGGTCACATGTTATGACGTCGCACTAAAACAATAGGTAGGGTAATTACAGTCAATGACACAACAATGTATATCTAATTAATGTTTTATTAGAAAATGACAAAACTACAGTTTCGGCCAACGTTGACCATCATCAGGTTCTTCATCCGGAAGATTTATACGCTGTGAGAGTGTTTATATAAAGCATACAGCCGCCTATATTTCGGGTGGTAAAACTGATGATGGCCAACGTTGGCCGAAACATGTACTTTTGTCATTTTCTAATAAACATCAATTAGATATACATTCTTGTGTTATTGACTGCAACTACCCTAACTATTGGTTACTACACACAACGGGGATGGCACATTTCAAAATTAGCACGGCAACAAATTACAATCTAGCGTTAAGTGGTGACATACTATTCCGTAATTACACTCACGCGTGAAGAAATAAGTGCTGAACACTACAATCTGACTACGTCTTAACTATTCCCAGTACAAAATGCGTCGTGACTTCAAATGTCATCCTGTCGAAAAATACGGGCATTAAGTATTAAGGCATTATCTATTTTTGCCTTAAATTCTTGCCATATGCAGCGAAAATGTATCTCGCTGTGACGTATTTTCCGCAATTATCTCAAATCGGTTCGAATTTCGAGAACAATATTATTACCATTATCATTATCATATCATAACTTTCATCATCAAGTAGTCAGTCTTAAGAGAGGTTCATACCCTACTCCACAGCGAGTTCTCCAGTAACTGCTTACGACTTTTTCCTCGTCTTCTCTCCTCCCATCCCCTCCTATCTTCTTTCTAGTTTTCCTCCAATAACGTGTTTTGGAAGGCAGATCCTACGCAAGATGTGGCATAACCAATTAGACTTTCTTCATTTTATTGTGCGTAGGATGTTACTTTCCTTCTTAAATGTTTGTAACATTTCTTTATTTTTCACATTAACTTTCCAACTGATCCTCGAATCTATACATCTAATTCGAAATATATGATTTTATTTTTCCTATAATTTTGTCTAAAACTTTTCATAACCCAAGAAGATTTCACCAACGTACTTCGTCGTCCACGTAAAATGCTTGAATTTTTGTTTGATCGAAAGCGCAACTGCATTCTGTAACCGATCTGACCTGAAGCCCCCGTATAACATTTCATGAAAATCCTTCCAGTGGGAGCCGAGTTGTCCCGTGCGGACGGACGGACGGAGAGAGGGATGGGCAGACATGAAGAAAGCAATAGTCGCTCTTTGCAGCGTTTTAAAAGAGCTTACAAGAATGATATGGCGCAATGAGAAATAGTAAGATTTGAAGGTATACGTAAGTGTACAAAGAAGATAAACACAAGATGAAGGAAAGAAAGAATACAATATGAGAAAGAAGAAGGGGATGACAAAACTATGGAAGAGAAAGAGGATGCAAATATAGGGAAAAAAATTGCGTAACAGACAGAAGATACGAAATAAACTTAACAAGATTAAAGAAATAAAATACAGGAGAAACAAGGAAACAGCGGAGGGAAATTAGATAGGGAAAAGGGGGAAATATATAAATGAATAAAGTAAAATAAAAGGAAATCACAGGAAAAAGCCGGTAAGAAATTTAAAGGAAAAAGCAGTAGCGAAGAAAGCATATACACGAAATAGAAACGTGTAGAAATAATGTTCCTAGTTGTTGGAACACTTCGCACTTGGCAGTCCACTCGTCCTGTAAGTGACCGGATCCTGACGGTACTGAAGTTTGCAGTACCCTTGATCAAAACTGGTGGAAGCAATTGTGAGATTCCACAGCATTATAACAGAGCTGACAGCAAGCCAAGTACTGGATGACATAAATGAAGAATGTGACCTATTGACCCTGAAATTCTCCAGGCTCCTCTTTGTTCGGCTGCAGACCGTACCAACAGGTGGTGCTAATAATTCGAGGTTGTACTGTACATGACCATGATGAAGCAAATTCAAACCCTTTCAATGTTAAGTCCATATCGTTTGACAAATGATTCCGTGTGTCACACCCCGATGGATACGATGATAGTTCATTCTTGCGTCATGTTATCGTTAGTTCATCTTTATTAATGTACCACATGGGATGATTGGAAGTGATTCTGTGTTTCACCGTGATGAGCATAATTATAACCTGACGCCACGCACCTGATACAGTGTGTTTAAGATCCACCGTTCCTGACACTTCAATTAGTTTTAACTTGCCTTATGTAATGTGTGATGTGTATTGTCAATTACGTCAATTATGGATAAATTGAAACTAAACTTTGCTGTGTATATCGATAACGTTTTGGACTATTTTATTATTTTAGGAACATAGGGAAGGCGCTTTGAGATAGGCGAAATGGTTCTGGAATAATATTCCCCAAACATTACTGAACATTGACTAAAGCTTACGAATCTTTTCAAACAAATCAGATTTATTGCAAACAAAGTGAACCTTGATGGGTTTCCTTAGATTACTTTGGCTGTCCCCATTTAGTGACACCTCACCATTGTTCTGGACACATTTGTTCACCTATTACTAACTCTCTGTAATCTTAACAGTTGGTACGATTCCTATACAAAACGCTTCCTTCTATCTAACGTAGCTCAGTCCCTAACTGGTCACTGATTGAGGAACAAGAATTCGACTCCCGGCGTTGATACACTCGTGCTCTTCTCTTTATCTTCTTCATATCGGGGCACACATGGTTCCTAACAACTGCGTGCGAAGACGCGTTTCAAGAGTTAAAACCTCCGGAACTTGAAGCTGACCACTGATTTCTATTTCACATACTGGAGAAGTTAGTTGTGCTCTCATTGTACACTTGCCACAAGTATCATAGAGGATACTTAAGGAAAGGATTTCAATTACTGTAACATGTCAAATTCAGATCCTTATTCATTATTAAGGCTCTTATTAGGTGGAAGTTAAGGTGGGAAATAAAGTACTTAACCAACGCCTAGTAAAAATTCGAATAAAACAAGCCCGTAGCCAGACCATAAACACATTGGGCGCAGCGGTTTCCAGTGGGGGTTGCATCTACACATACAATGTGAATATATATATATCTTATATGTACAAGCGTAAAAAGAGCCTTTGTCAGGACCACAAAACAGACAAGTTGATTACATTAAAGTGCCCTACATAACTGCCCAAAACAGGTTGCACGTACATACACACACACACACATATATATATATATATATATATATTGAAAATTAGTTGTTTCTAAGCATGGCGGTTCAACATAAGAATCGCGTGAGTGCGATAGGGCCGCGCGTTTCCTTAGCGGGCTGTACAACATGTTTGTGATATTTTGAAAATTCTGTTCGGTGTGTCCAAATTTGTAATGGGTGTACTGCGCTCACTTGCACCTCCTTGCCTAGGGCTTTCACTCGACCGTTTCTTTCCATATTTCTCGCAATTCGTCATCCACAGATATCACCACAGTGAACGCCACAAAATGTTTAACACCATTTCATAAGGAAAAATCAGACAATACCAATAGTTGTACCGACCTAATGTTTCGGAACCTTTTGTAATGAATTCCGAATCTTTTCAAAGCTGAATATTAAATTACTTGCCCAGCTATTCCATGTCTCCCCTTCAACACGACAAATTCCTTTCCGTTTAAAATTCCCATCCTTCTTCCATTCCATTTCATAGACCACTATTTGTGTAGAGGCAGCTTTCCCCTTCGTAAACAAGAAAGTGTACCGCCTTGCATACCAGTGTAGGGGCAAGATCAGAGGGGCGGCATTTCCTCGTTTTGCTACAGCGTGTTCCAAACATCCTTAAGTCAAGCTTTGGAAACAAATATAAAAGCTAACTCTCAACAGAAACATACCTGCCTAAAGTACATTTATAAATCCTGTATTTTCTATGCAATGTGGTGCGTTATACTTTGGCAAAAATGTGTTGCAAATTCTGAAGACTTGGATTTATTCGCTTTTATTTCAAGATTGGTTTCCTCTCTAAAAACACATTCGGCTTCTCCATTATGAAGACAAAGTGGTTAACGTTGCTACAATTATGTTCTGTTTATAATGGACATCATGCAGAACACATAAATATACTCAAGCGCAAAAGCAGCGTCTTATAATAGTCAATGTGGTGGCAAATACGCATGTAATAACGACTGAATTTAAAATGTTCTTTAAACCGACAAATATGTTCATGCTGTTCACATTCTCATGTTGATCGTAGAGATACAACGCGTCTGCTTCAGGTGAAAGCAGAAGAACAACACAGACGGGTTCTTGAGATGGACTAAAGTCTATAACCGGACACAAATTTGGTAACACTCACAGAACATGCACTGTAAATGTCATAGGTCAAAAGTGGAAGGTTAGATTACAAGAAGACACCAGTCTTTACCAATCACACAAGTATACATGTAACCATAAAAATAACTTCAATAATCTGTGTCCCGATTCGGGCGTCTGTAACAGGCACTCGATCTTGGGCTTGTCACTTTAAACATTATACCAATATTATGATGGATATCGGCATCTTCTTTTGTACAATGGGCGTACATAACATTTCGAAAGTTGGTCCTACTCCTTCATCGAGCACTTTTCCACTAGGTCCTGTTCCAAATACAGCCAAGATTGCGTGATTTCAGGCTTCCTCCGCGAAGTGGATGACATACGCGCCCTTCATTTAAATTACACAGCTTATAGTGGAAAATATTTCCCTGCGTTTCGGGACAACCTGTAGGTCCCATCTTAAAGGATCAAGAATAAAAAAAATTGACCCTTGAAGATGGGAACAATAGGTTGTCCCGAATTCGGTATTGAATTACCACCATAGGGTGAGCGATTTCCCATACGATCGCAGATCTCAACACCAAGAATCTTACAACAAAAAATATGCAAAATATCCGTAAGTCACTACAACTGTCGTTAGAGCGACTCACTAGGGGGTGGATAGTCCGGGGATCGAATCCCTGGTACGGCGAGATTTTCCGTACCTGTCCAGATCTGACCTGAGGCCCGCCCACCCACACAATGGGTATTGGCTAACTCCAGACAGTAAATCGGCCGGGGCATGGCCTTGACCATCTACTCCATATGACACTGAGTTTAAAGAAAGAGTAGAGCTACACCTCTGTTCCCCCTGTGGGCCTTCCGGGTCTGTTCTAGGGTTAACTTTACCTTTACCCTTACTTCTATGTCAGTAAAATTACAATCAGTGACACGCGAACGATTCTCTCAGTGCCCAGTAATTATATCGCAGACAGTGAAAAATATCCTACTCATCAGCCCAAGTTATGGGCCTAATAAAAATTTCCGGCTTTTGGGGAATCTGAATATTAATTTAGTTTTGACAAAACCAATGTACTGTAAACAAATTCAGTTTAAAATAGGCCTACAAGGTTCTATCGTATCAACACTTTCCTTCTGACTACGTTACGATTTCCCAAGTGACTTCTTTCTTGGAGAATGGTGGTTAATATTTTGCACTAATTTTCATCTCTCTCACGATAGTTTCATGCGGTACCCATTTAATTCTGCTCGATTTAACAAATCTAATGTAATTACATGCAGAATTGAGAATATAAATCTCCTCATTACATAAATTTCACCAAATCCCGTCACTTCTGTGGTTCTAATTTTCTCCTCAGTACTTTGCGAACGCATAAACGTAGCCTGTGTTTACATCACAGAAGTTAAACATCAAATTTCCTATGTGTACAAAAGGTAAATACAAAATTTAAGTTTTATATTCCAATTTTAACAAGTGAAGAATCCCCACCGAAAATTAAATTGTTAGTTTCTTCCAAAGAAAAGCAATTAAACATATTTATTGGCCGTCTGATAATTTCTACAGGGTCGTTGTAAAATTAACTTTACCTTTAGATACTCGGAGCTGCTTATGTGTGGGAAAATATACACGTCAAGGTCACAGGATGAGTGCAGCCATCTGTCAGACACCGAGTGTAACTTCAGGTGAAAACATCTACACAACGATATCATGATACGATTAACGCGATCTATCGGTCACTCGGAATAATTACGTTAATGATTCATATACAGAATTAAATCTGGTGTAAGATGTACGAAGGCCGACTGAGTGGCCGCGCTGTCTATGGCGTGGTTCTATGTCCACTCGCTTGCTAGGACTGCAGGTTCGGATTCTGTCTAGAGCATGGATGTCTGTCTCTTGTGAGTGTTGGTTGTTTCAGGTGGAAGTCTCCGCGACGGGCTGATGTCTCGTCCAGAACAGTCGTACCGAGTGTGGTGTGTCTGAGAGTGATCGAGGAATATCGTACAGAAGGCCTAAGCCCACTAGCGCTCTCGAGCCACAAAAAAAGAATTACACATATTATGTTGTTCTACACAAAATTCCTTTGGAAATGTAATTTTGTATTAGAGAGGGGCGCAGTCTGACAGTGACAAAAAAGTTGCAATTTTGAGTTTCCTAAATAAATGGCGAGTGATTGAAAGAGGAGCAATCGAAAATATTTCTGTCTATTGAATAGTGAAGTAAACTTTCAAGCTCAGTGATCAGAAGAAGATTAGAGCATTATGGATCCGCTGATCAGCAGTTAGGCACCCTTGCTGTGTACCGCCACGTCACAGATAATTTCAATCGGGTGAAAGAGACTTTGAAGGCATTTTCCAATTTAAAGTGTGTGGTTATCAGTCGGTCACTGGACAGAACAGTGCAGTGATACCGGAATGTTGTCATGTAAAATGGGTTCCCGTGTATTGTGTTCACACATTCACAAAAGCCAGCCAGTCAGTCGGATGTAACAACACATCCACAGCGACCCCATTATGTTAACGTTCGGTTCACATCTACCACTACGCGTGTGTGTATTCAGCCTTCCGGACATACGGACGGCAAGCTACACAGTTAGTTGTAATCGATTTCCAGGCGGAATAATTTTCTCTGATAATTCTACAGGTAGTGTGTAGAATCCATGCTATCTGCAATTCTACACTGCGCCCAATATTGCAGTCATTAAAAATTTCACTCGCTGCTATTCAAGTGATAGTCACAGAACGTAATGCATAGACCTATCCTTTGTGTAACTTTTTGAATTCTGATATTAATAAAAATAACATTTAAGAAGACAGGAAACGCATGTATAACGTAACATTGAAGCGTGTTGGTGCAACCACTGTTGCAGTGGAGAAGGGATAAGTATTACATATTCTGAGTGTGCGTGTGCATGCCGTATTATATTGTCATCTGTAGCTTGTCTGGCTCTACTAATTTTTTCTAAATTATTCCATAAACGGTACGATGTTCAGGAAATGTTTATTAAACGTAAAATATGTGTTTTTATTTTCACTAAAACTTTTGTCTGAAAAATTTCTCATTCTGCGAAGAATCAGCGAGATATAAAAAAATGTGCTAAGGTTTTCATATAAAGTATCCGTTATCATTTTTAATATAGCATAAATTTTCTTGGCATATTTGTTAAAAATCATCAAATATAAAATTTCACACAAATCCTTCCAGTAAGGGCCTATTTTGAACAGACAGATAGTTCGACATGACAAAGCTAATAGTCGCTTTTCACAATTTTGAACACGCTTTAAATCTTGATTTTCACTCAGAAAGAAGCACTGTTTTCATTAAGATAACCGTAATTTTTAGACAAGAGATCCCCATTGTGTATTATAAATGTGTATGAAGAGAAGGATGCAGAAACACAGTCCAATTACAGAATATATTTGGGCTGTGTTTCTGCATCCTTCTTTTCTTATGTATGGGGAAACCATAAGGTTAATGTTTTTAAGGCAATAATAACATGACGCATACATCTGCCAAAAGTGTAGAAAAAAATAAATTCTCTTTTGTGTACACTAAACTATTACATGATGATAGCCAAACAAACAGGCCGAAACGTGCGGTAAAAATATACAGAATTTACTACATTATTATCAGTTGTGTTTTTCTGAGCATAAAATATTGAATCGAGAATGCGATTTATTAATGACCTAAACATTATTCTTCATTTCAATAACACATTTATTTCATATTTCGTACTAAATGTTGTGTTCATTCATACGTCTTCCACACACACACACACACACACAAAGTTGCGATAAAAAATAAGTGACTTACCATTTTTGGATTATCACTTTTGTCAGATTGAGTCAGAAACTTGTTATGGCAGAGAAGTGAAATTTAGGTGTCCTGCGATCAGCTTACTGAACAGCTGTAACGTGTTAGAAGGGCGTTAGTGCTGACAGGTGTGATAAGGGATTTTAAGAGGTTGTAAGATTTATGTATCACAAGGTTACACAATTCATTTATGTAAATTATTGAAAAAGTCTCTGGTGTTCAGATTTAGAAATATTAACCAGAGGTACCTCGAACACACCAATCATTTGCCAAGTAAACAGAAAGAAATTTAAAGGAATTTTAAATGAAAGCTGGCAAGCCATTTCATTCATTAACTATCTACAATAGTCAAGGTAGCTTAGTCGGTCTACGGGCTGGAAGACCGATAAATCTCATTTATCTTTATGTGTGACATCCCGTTGAGCCATTCAAAACGAAAAAGAAGAAAAGGAGGGCAGCCATTCAGAGTAACACCTTGCACACACTTGCACAAAGAACACTTGCATTAAATACGTCAAAATTTCAGTAACTTAAAATTGTGTGGTGTTTAATTTTTACAGGATAAAATAAGAAGCTGCCAATGTGCTGTTGGCAGGGAGGGCACCGCTTCTTTCCTTTCCAATCCGCAGTTAAACTTCGACCAATAAAATTAATGTTGTTGAGTTTCAAACACATTTCTTTGGATGTGACTGGTAAAACCAGGTTTTTGCCAGTTCGTGTCCACTATACTGCTAAAATATACAGTTTGCAGTGTAACTGATTCCGTTTTGAAAATTCTAACCACATCTAAATTATTCTAAACACTAAGACATTTACTAAAAAAAAACCTTCTCCCTCATCTACTCTACACCGTGTAGAGATTTTTTCTAGTTGGTGTTTCTGTTGCATTATAATTTGCAAGGAATTTTTACCTAAAAATTGCAATTCTGCAGTCTTGGCACAACGGGTTATTTATTTATCTGCCCTTTTTTCAGATATACATAAAACATCGAATATTCAAACTATTTTGTCTCTACCCATGTGTCCCTTTACATTTCAGCAATAAGCATATATCTCGTTCTCTTCTTCATTAAATAGCGGGTAGCCGCCTTTCTCTACACCTCTTCTGGTACCTTTCAATTTCCACATGCCCAATCAAAACCATGCTAAATCTGTTCTCTCCTTCATACCGCAAAGGCCGTTTATTCAGCATCAGCAAAATGTTTTGTCTTCTCCAGAATATCCAAACGGGCTCCATTGCTCACCTGAACTTTTCTTCAACCTAACGTGGACTGTGATTGCGCTCTTCTGAGTTATAATGCAGCAAGTGGTGATAATTTATTACTGACGTTTCGGAACAACCTATCAGTCCCACTTTCAAGGGACACGAATCCTCTTTCATTGGAGCTTGAGAAACCCGAGCGTTAAGCTGTCCACTCGCCTTCTTGGTGCCGAGCTTAGGGAAGTTATAGCACCTCCAAAATCTTTCATTCCTATCGGCGTACCCATAGGCAAAGAACAGAATATCGCTTAAAGCGCTTGTACAAGGAAGGGGGATATAAGTAAATGTTTCCTTTATTTAAGTACAGACTCAGCAGCACAACAGCGCACTAAAACCAGAACACATGTACATGGAGAAAACGACCATATCTAAGGAAAGGGTAAAGCAAAACACAAATGTAAAACAAAGTATTGAAATTAAATTCATATTTATATCAAACTTAAAAACAAAACAAGGATAAAGGATTACATATAATTATAAAGAATAATCTAAAATCATGAAATGGATATTTTCGTAAAAATAAAACAAATTTAGCTCAATTTAAAAAATTATTATTATATAATCCAATTCATTATTTATTTGGCAACAGTAAGAAAACTAATTTGCAGGCCAATAAGGAAATGCTGGCTGCACAACTGAAGCAAAATTATGTCAATAAAAGAGAAAAGTAAAATAAAATAAAAAAGAAGTAAAAATCACTCACAGAAAGACAAGTAACTTTAAGAAACCTTTAAGTATATCTATATTTATTTATATTCTTTAACGAAATACTATTAGCGTTAATGACAATATAACAGTTAAAAATGTAATCAACATTGCTTATAATATTAATATTACACCGACATTTCTTTTCTAAACGAAAGTACATCTTCATTCGGCTACTAGACAGAATTTCTGCTTTACGTTAAACAGAAGACTTATTTTCATAGTATCATGATATCGAGATATCTAAGTTCTCGTTGCAGTGACCAAGAAATTTAATTTCTTCTGGTTTGCGACGCAGCAGTGAGCAGACGCCTACGTTGCTGAAGAAGGTGCTGTTTCCGTGCTCTACCGTGAATAAGGACGTAGCACCCACCTTTGAATTGTTGGTCCCTGTCTACCAAACTATGGAGCTTCGGAACCCAGAAGATAGCAATCTTCATTCTTTATTCATCATAGTGTTCAAAACAGCTCGTATCCAATTATGCCACCAAAATCAATTTCAGTAAACACCTGAGAAAGCGTTCAGGAAATTGAGATAACGTTCCCTGGTGTGGTACAGTAATGTCTCGTGTACTGGGTGAGCATTATGTCTCTTGGCACTCTGCACATTAAACTTGCATCCTAATAAGCATAAAAGGGAACTAATGTCGAAAGCAGAGCTTTTTTATGTCACCACAAGTTTCATTATCGAAGTATGTTCAATTATTTGGGAAACCATAAATGCAAATTCACAAGTGTAATATCAGTACGTTTGTGGTCAAGTGATAAAACCATATTAAGGAAAGAGTTAGGAGAACAAGATTCATTCTGATAATAAACTTTCAGTTTTATGACCTAAGATATTGTCTTGAGACGTAATTTACGACACGGAACAAAAGAGGATAGAATATTATTGAGCCTGACTCAGAATGAGAGATCGGAACTGCAGGCTATTCTGAACACGAAAAACAATGGAAATGAATAAAGACGGAAGAGCTTTAAGGCTCTTCCTAATAGACGAGTTAACACAATAAGCCTGTGGTACTTTAAGAACTTTGATGTAAAGTTTTAGTGCAGGGGGACCAAGTGATTTCATTTCACATTTTTCAAGACATATACAAGTTGCACGAAGGTTTCATGTCTCTTTTCCTGTGCAACGTTATTTAATATCATTCTCAAAGTATAGTTAATACTCTGTGGTTCCGCGATCTCTGAAATCTTTTATGGCTTATTTTGATGTGTGTCGCCAACTTTCAACATAAACTGTTTCCTTCCTCAACAATTAGGCCTACGATTACCGAAGGAGAGTACCCGTTTTCTGAAAGTCTGAAGTTTCGGCCCGTTCCACAGTCGGAGGCAAGTTGAATGTGATTAACACGACATTGGAAGACCTGTGTCTGCTATGAGCACTGCCGATTATATAGAAGTATTTCATTTGGCAGAGTATGGAAAAGTACGTGCCCTAAAAATAGGTGCATTTTATTAAGCACATTAAATCAGGCTTAAATAAACTTTCGTTACTAAAAAAGCGTTAGAGAAAACATTTTTATCAGCAAGAGAATATTAACGTTATAAATAAATTCGAGGACAATGATAATAATTCCTTAAAGTGTAATATAACGGACACCCTCAAGGATGACTTCATGCATCTTTTCCAGTTGTCGTCAGTCTGACATGAACGGTGGGTTAGCCGAGCGTTTAAAATACACTCGACCCAAGTTTGGTCACCTTTGAAACCTGAATGCCTTTCAAAGGATTGTTCTCTACGCATTGTGTTATTGCGAAAGGCATCGTAATGAGTTCGTTTATTTGAAAAGCTCTTGTGTAAAGGTAAAAACAAAACTTGATACACCTTCTCTCTTCCTAAGACCTACCAATCCTCTGGGCTACACTGATAGCAGTAGCACTCAGCACAAACACAATTAAGTGCCAATCGCACAGAAACGCAAATTTCTCTTACAGTCGGACTCACCACACTAATCTATAAAAAAGAGACCCAGTGGCTCCCAGCGTTGCACAGCTGCATTATACTGGGTTATCTCTCCACGACACCAGTCCGAAAATTTTGGATCTCGACTCGTAAAAAAATTAGGCTTAACGATAACAAATTTATTCATTAGTTAGTCAGTTGATGCGAATAAATATCACTCTTATTATACAGATTCAGTAAATGCAAAACAAATACAAACCGTTACGCAGTGCATGACATCTTTGCTTAATGGAATATGACGGGTCGACATAGCTTTCATAAAAAGCTCTCATTGGGTATTCACATAAGCTGGTTTAACTCAGGCCCCACACTCATATTTACATGTTCTTTAGCCACTTTAATGCTAGCATTATCCTCCCATTTACACCTAGTTCAACCACATTACCTTTTTTTCTCCAAGTTTCGCAACTAAATTTTGCACAATGTTTCTTTGTATTTTGTGTCCCGTCATCTTGCATAAAAGAGTAGAAATTTTTAAATTATTTCCACACCTCTCTCATTTCTGTCTAAGTTCGAAACCGATATAGCATGCAGCCTTTAAACATAGCATGTCAAAAGTTTTCATCAATTCGCAATCTACACACGAATACTTTTGAAGAAATATGTCATTATTCATTAGCCAACTTAAGTGACCATTACGAAGAAAAATTACAATATTCCGGCATATACTAAGAGCTCCTTGCGTGAGTTACAGAATCAGATTTGTACCATCTACCACCTATTGTCACACAATAAGTCACGCTAATGCTGTGAATATCGTGCGGGTGATAAAATCGAGAAGAATGATATGGGATGGGCATGTGGCGCGTATGGGTGAGGAGAGGGGGCGTATAGGGTCTTGGTGGGGAAACCGGAGGGAATGAGACCACTGGGGAAACCTAGGCGTAGATGGGTGGATAATATTAGGATGGATCTCCAGGAGGTAGGATGTGGGTATATGGACTGGATTGGGCTGGCCCAAGATAGAGACAGGTGGCGGACGCTTGTGAGTGCGGTAAT
>Ga0123352_10005362_pt1 | contig 19274 bp, 18 predicted proteins | sample TergutLab28metaG_FD_89700 | JGI IMG/M metagenome (GOLD analysis project Ga0123352, IMG submission 89700) | Labiotermes labralis P1 segment gut microbial communities from Petit-Saut dam, French Guiana - Lab288 P1 | ecosystem: Host-associated > Arthropoda: Insects > Digestive system > Gut ... | reverse complement strand
TATCTGGGCTCCTTTATTTTTGGAGCGGGAGGACATTAACAGCATAAGCCTGGGGGTCATCTGGAACTTCAGTAAAGCAACAGGGCTCCCATGATTTGCCATGGGGCACGAAGGGTGTGTTATCTAAGGCCTAGATGCATCGGGACCATGAGGTCCTGAACTCACATTCGATAAATAAATGAATGAATGAATGAATGAACGAACGAACAAATCAATCAATCAATCAATCAATCAATCAAATCAATCAATCAATCAATAAATCCATCAGTCAATCGTATATGCACCATTAACTCGACAAAACTTGTTTTTGCAGTGTACGAGAATCGATTTCCAAATGGTAGTAAGACGATTCTGTATAAGAAAACAAAACTGGAGAAGTTTGCCCCCCACATGCAGGAGGACGGGTTGGTGACTCGAATTACCACTTATGCAGATTATGACTGGACTGTTCCTGAATATGTGTATGAGTATTACAGTAATCGTGTAGACTGCCTTCTGGAGGTCAGGAGAAATCTGCTTGAGAATTCTGTTGTCGAGGTCTTCCATCAAGGACGTGATGACCGTCTCAGAGGTACAGTCATGGTGTTCTGCTTGCAACAAAATAAAATTGTTATGCTAAAACACATAATTTGTAAGCAAATAGATGTAAGAGGTGGCAGGGGAAGTTATTGCTCTTGTTTGTCTTTTTGCTACCGATGTACTTCTATTTTCACTTGTGTTTCAAAGCAGAGCCAACTGCTGTTTTCTAGACTGCCTCTTTTCTTTTTTTTCTGGGACTATCCTCTGCTGCAGCTCTATATAAACTAATATTTCACGCACCTAAGTCCAGGTTTTTCTTATAATAAAACCAACTAGCTGCACTAATCTCTCAAATTTATTTTTGGAATAAAACTCTACATGTTTCGGACAGTTCCTCTGTCCATCATCATGAGTTTTTCACTCTACACACGGCAATGGTATATGTCATACAGGTCTGCTGGCAGCTTGCTTGCATACAGTAAAGAACTCCTGATGATGGACAGAGGAACTGTCTGAAACGTGTAGAGTTTTATTCCAAAAATAAATTTGAGAAAATAGTGCACCCAGTTGGTTTTATTATAAGAATTTATCACGATGCACGGTCACCTGAACGTCATATTCCAGGTTTTTCATTCATTCATTCTTCCTTCCTTTAAATAGACAGATGTGCAAATAGGTAAACAAAAGATTTGAAATTGTTTAATGCCTAATTAAGCACCACACCATGAAGACATGCTTGTGTGCGGGTGTAAGTTTGTGCATTTGTAACCGGAGAATTGATTAGATGTGAGGAGTCTGGTTCATGCCCCAGCTGATTTATTCCTTGCTGTTCCATTGGAGAGGAGGCTAGGTGGGCCCTAGCACTGTACTGGAGGCTGGTTCCAGAGAGAAATGTCTGCTTTTACCAGACTCACATTCAGCCCAAAGCCTAATTAACATACTGAATGAACATTCCTAGCTCTTTGACAGATGTGAACGAGTATGTGTGTAAAGGACTGTTTTTTTTAGATTCAAATCTTCTGGGATGTTACGTTGTGTCATGTGGTATTTATTTACCGATGTTGTGAAGGTAGTGCGGTTTTTCAGAATGTCAGTAACCCTTTACTAGTCCATACAGTGTGACAGCCTGGAAGACTTCAGACTTCAGCATTACTGCTATGAGAACCCCAAATCTCAAATATTTATTTATTCATTATTAATTAATTAATAAACAAATATTTGTTGTGTGTATATATTACTGGCAAGGCTTATGGTAAAATTATTGGTCTGAGTTTAGCTAAGCAAGATGTCATGGCGTTCACCCTGGTAACATTACTGTCTTACAGCTTGACTGAAGTTGATGAAATTAGTTTTTAACCCATCTCACCCAAAAACCCAACATCTCACTCGGAAACCTAGTTCTCTTTCATGTTACTTCGAGTAAATTTATGAACTTCTTGCAGTAATTAGTGGCTGTTCAGCTGTTCTTGATATGAAATCTGAACATCAGTCACATTAATGTATCATACCACATCATCAACAAGCTCGTTAAAGATTAATGTGTTTGCTAGATGGTACCTTTCAGGGTTTTTTAACTCAAAATTTGTGAACAATTTTTGGTTTATCATACCAGATTATCATAATTTCTGGTGATGAGAACAAATTATGGAGATGTTATAATAAAATATTTTTCTTCATTCCCCCATTACTTCATCATACTTCACTTCATGTACAACCTCAGCACTTTGTTCCTGAACACCCACCAGACTATATTAAATTTAATTAGTCAGTCTTTGTTTACAGAACATTTATTCATTGTGGGACGAACTGGAGTTGAAAATAAGCGAACGATGTTGTTCTACCACGTGGCTCGTCACGATGGTTTGGAGAAACTGGAGATGGATCCTGTTTATCTTATACAGCATTTTCAGGATCGTTTGGACTTTCTATACTATCGTAAGGTGGATTATCAGCCAATAGGCCAGGACCAAGGAGAAGAACTGAAGAGAAATGTACTGGTAGGAAATATATTTGCAGTTGTGTGTGTATGTGTGTGTGTGTTGAATTCACTTTTTGCCAGGAATATGGGAAATGGAGAGATGTGTAGAGGGATTGCCCAACATTTTTCTCACCTTCGTGTAACAGACTGTTGTACTGTGGATTTGCTACCTTCTGTGCCTCTCCCAAATACTGATTTTTAAGATGCAGGCAGTACACACACATCTGTTAAATGTTGCTGACCACCTAGTGGACTGTATGTGGTCATTATGTTTTCACTACAGTGCCAGCCCAAGAGCTCACACAGCATAATATGTGTGGCTAACAGTGGTGCAGGTACAATACACTGGTTGTTACAGAAACTTACTGAGGAGTTCCATCGAAATTCTGAGAAGGATGCTGACAGTGATGTTGCATGTCGGACATTTGCTGTGGCAGATAATCACATCTTCCTGAAGTTCCACTATGCACCTGGAAAGATCACAGCAGCTACTCGCGAGTTCATTAAGCCACCTATGATGGAAATATCTGAGAAGCTTACTTTCAATCCAGAGCTTACAGCAGGATATCAGGTGAATTCTGGGCTGTTTAATTTATTTGCTTGTTTTATAAGACTACACAATCTGTGAATAGTGTATAGCAATGATGAATTTTGATGTGATACTACTGAGTAATGAGTTAGGAGAAACATCTGGCTGGGGTACTGATATTAGTAGTAGCATTTCTTGTGTTTTTTGGTTTGGCAAGCACGACAGTGTCAGTGTTCATATACTGAAAAACACTAGGTGTTCAGAGTGAAAGATGAAATTGTGCTGTAGGAGAGACTGTGCTTGGGAGATATTTTTACTTTTTGTAACCAATTTTCATAGTTTTCGTTGTTTTACCATGCATCTTGATATTATCACGTCTTTATTTGTCCAACTGAATGCACAATTAGATTGTTCTAGGAATGTTAAAACTTACTCAATTATTACACCAACTAATGCACTTATATAAAATTTATATATTAAAACACTAAAACTGCTCCGACATGTTTCGGTCCTAAGACCATCAGTAGTTTTAGTGTTTTAATGTGTAAATTTTATATAAGTGCATTAGTTGGTGTAATAATTGAATGACTCGACAACATGCACAGTGTAACAATGAAACTAGTTAAAACTTACATTAAAATTTACACCAAAATTCTCCTACATGTTTCAGTTTAACAAACCATCATCAGGGAGCTTATTGTTGTGCTATGCTAAAGTTCTAATTATTAAAATAGTTAAAAACGTCGTTATGAATCAGTTCAGTTGTGTGGCTGCATATTTATCCAGTCCTTATTGGTGTGTGTACAGTGCACAGTGCAAAGTGAGACTGTGTACCATACACACACCAATAATGACTGGATAAGTATGCAGCCACACGACTGAACTGATTTGTACACCGTTTTTAACTAACTATTTTAATAATTATAACTTTATCAAAGCAGGAAAATAAGCTCCTTGATGATGGTTTGTTAAACTGAAACATATAGGAGCCTTTTAATGTAAATTTTTATGTAAGCTTTTAACACTTCTAGAAAAATCTCTTGTAACCAAATTTAGCCTCTCTTTGAACAAGTGTTCTTACCAACGTACACAACAGAATGTACTACATTTTTCAGACACATCCTACAGATCTTCCCCCCACGCAGCTGTACTTGTTTCGTTTGCTGCAAGAGCAGCTGAAGGCTGAAGAGGATTCTCTTCTTTCTGTAAGGCAAATGGAAAATGAAGTAAGTTAAACCGCAGACATGTTATTTCTAAATTTAGGTTTCATAACCTGTTAAGCCATTATTTCCTTGTGGTATGCTGTGGTACTTTGGGCTAGGAGACTACAGCATGTGTAAAAATAGTTAGCATTTTCCTGGGGAAACTCATTAGAAAGTGAGAAGGGATTGGTAGTAGTACTCTTTGATGGCTCTTATGAAATAAGTTGTGAGGGTATGGGAATTTGTGGATCTGACTCAGGATCATCCCCAGTTATAGGCTTTGGTATCAATGGTGTTGAATCTTCTGGTCCTACAACCAAAGAGTTAGTACACCATAAAATTAATGAGTAGCAATTCATTCAGTTTCTTCTCAGACACTGCATTACATGCTGCTTCTCTCTTGTTGAAGCATTTCCAGCATGCTTTCGAAAGTGTATCATTGTTTCTGTCCTGGGGTTGAAATGAAACTGTGCATGAAGCTGGCTGCTGACCTTAATGTAGAGGTGAGGTCTTAGAATACGTGGAGCTTTACCTCCATGTCCATATCTGCCTTCACTGTATGCTGTTTAGGCCTGCAGCTTTACTCTGTATGGTCTAGGTGTGGTTCGGACAACTTCAGCAAAATTCGGTCCGCATGTGCGGGCAGCACGAAATTCAATGCACAGGGTGAAGAAGAAGTAAGTATATAGATATATGTATATAACAATAAACGTCCATAATTGCTGACAAATTTGTTTTAGTCATGACAAAGACATACCACTAACACACCACAAGTGAGATTTTTGATACTGTCAATTCAGACTGTGTCAGTAGTGAGGTTTTCTCTCACAGCTTGCCAGGAAATGGGAGAAGTGCTTCATTGTTCAGTCTTGGCTTTACTACAGAATGGGTTAGATGATGTCTTCTCATTGAAAAATTTTCTGCAGCAAACATAGCACTGGGTTGCGCCCAGTGCTATGGTGCCTGCAAGCTGTGGGTTGACTGGGCCTGATCTGGGCGGTATGGGACAAATTTTATGTTTGGTGCATTGACAGGAGTGTGTGGTGTGAGAGCTTTTCAAAAGTAATTTGGTGTCCAGGAAATCCAAATTGAAGTTATATTGGTCAGTTATTAGACCAATTGTAGTTTATGGCTGTTAAACATGGGTTCTGAAAGAAAATATTATACAAAAACTCTCTGTGTTTGAGAGGGAAATATTAAGGAAAATATTTGGGCCAACTAAGGAAGCCAACGGTATTTGGAGAATTAAAACAAATAAGGAGTTGGATGAATTAAGTGAACACCGGTACATAACAAATTATGTTAAAGCCCAACGATTGAGTTGGTTTGGACACATAAATAGAATGCCCGAAACTAGCATAGTAAAAAGAATACACAAATGGAAACCATTCACAGGAAGACCAGCTGGAAGGCCCAAGTCTGGATGGGAAGATGATGTCAGGAATGATCTGAAGAAGATGAAGCTTATGAAGTGGGTAGAACAAGTATAGGACTGCCTTAAATGGAAGGATGTTGTCGAGAAGGCCAAGACTGTATCGGAGTTGTAGCGGCATAGAAGAAGAAAAGTGTGGTGTGAAATTTGAGGTTCTCACAGTGGAGTTTCTGTAGATTCAAGTTTTCATTGTCGCTGGGCAAGTAGTTCTGACATTTCAAAGACACTATGATCCTTCAGAAAGTTGACACAACGTAACATCCGAGAAGGTTTGAATTTTATGGAATGTGTGTGGAGTTTTACTTTACTAATGCATAGCAGCCAAACATAAATGGCCTGAAGCATTCATTATTTCAGCGGAATTTTCTGTCATTCGTACTTTATTCATGACAACCCTTTTTTAATTCCAGGTTAGTACGATACTCCAGCAGCGTTCCTCAGAACTGTGCACTCCACAATTGAAAGTCTCTATCTTCAGTATAGAGAGGAATGAATTGGCAAAGGATGGCACGGAAGGAAGAGTAAGCTATGGCAGCATTTCGTTAACAGAATTCAAATTTCCACACCTGTGCTTATGAGGATAAGGACCCATGTAACCAGCTTTTTTAACTGCACATAAAGGTTTAACGGTTTTATAAACAGTACCATATTGTGTAAATTTATTGCAATGTGAAATATTTCCCTTGCAAGTTCTTTAACGTCAACTCGCAGCGTTGCTTTATTTTTGTAAACGCTTTATGACGTGATAGAGACACAGAGTTACCAGAGGTTAGTTACCAGAGGTTAGTTACGCTGTGCAGAATGCGACGATTCCTTGTCGTCCTCAGGAGCTTCTTCCATTCCTCTCTGTTATGTACTTTTTCCTGCCACCCTTCTCCACTAACTATTCATCCATCCTCTCTCACCTCATCTTGCCATCTATTTCTTGGTCTACCTCTCAATCTTGTTGTTCCCAAATTCATATATAATACCCTTTTGGGAATTATATTTTCTTCCATTCTCTGTACATGCCTAAACCAACGTAACCTATTTAACCTTTATTGTCTCTATTATAGTAGGTTTTTTTTAACCCTTGCGTACATTTCTTTATTGTTTGATATCCTCCAATTTTCTTTTTCATTGTCATATACTGGGCCTGACATTCTTCTATACACCTTCCTTTCAAAAATGTTCAATTGCTCTCTATCTCTCTTTGTTAGTGTCCAAGTTTCTGATGCATATGTTAACGTTTTGTCTATTATTGTGTTCTTTAGTCTTAATTTTAGTTTAGTTACATTGTCCTTTATTTATTTATTTATTAATAGTATTCCAAAATCCACATACAGGAGTTCGTCCAGTGGATATAGGAACAGTCAAAGAATAAGTAATTTGGCTGTATATAACAGAGAGCCTGCCACTAATATAGGTAGTCTAGAATAATTAATATAATGGTACAAATTTAGAACAGAATTTCAAATTAAGTAAGTAAACACAACAGATTACAAATTTACAAATATAACTTCAAAATAAATTAAAATATAATATACGTACATATAAACTAACTAAAATACATACAAACTGCAATACAAAAGTTTATAAATTAAAGAAGTAAAGGAACAGTGGATATTGAATAAGTACAGAGAAATTTAGTGTAACTGTACAGTGTAAGAATATAGGATAAATAAACACAGTAGGAGTTAAATATTACTGTTTGCTAAAAAATTCGTCTAAACCGTAAGATGAATGTGTTAGCAGATAGTGCTTTAGAGTTATTTTAAACTTTTTAGGCTTGCTGGAGATATCCTAAATTGTCTTGGGAAGACAGTTAAAAATTTTGATGCCTGAATAATATGTAGCAACAGGGATGTTTAGGCAATGTGCTTTGAAAGTACAATTGTAAGGTTCTTAATATAGCGATAAGAAGTGTAATGCTGTCCCTGCACACATTAAGGAGGCATGTAGGAAAAGCAGACCCATAGCACTGGGATGTGAGTGATCAGCTTCATGCCTCATCTGCTTTAACCCCAAGGAAAGAACCAATGGTAACAGTTGAATAGGAGGCTGGGTGGGCCCCAGAGCTGGTCTGGAGATGTTGAAGAAGAAGCAGATCACTTTCCCTTGCCAGGATTCAAACCCCGGATTGTCCAGCCCATAGCCTAGTCACTACAATTCTCGATCAAAATTCATATGCGGATGGTGTGTCTATTTCTAGGTGCTCAGGTGTTGTCTTCCATAAAACATTTAACCACATAAAGAATTGTAGAAACTTCTCACTTTAAAAATTTTCACGTAAGAGCAAACTTCTAGTGATACAAGAATAAGTGCAAAGATATATCAGAATAAACACTTGATTCTATATCAGTTCAGTGATGTTAGGTATTGTTTCTTGCGGGCAATGAGAGGGCATTTCCAATCTTTCACTGTATCCGAGAGTTTCCCATGTGTCCCGATATCAGGAAATAAACCATTAATAAGTAGCAGAAATTTCAGAGCCTTTTCAGACACAGAAAAGTTTGTGAATTTTTTTTGTGCAGGGTCCTTATTTCCTCTGACAGTTACGTTTTGTCTTACCTGCTGCTACTTTGCTGCCTGTGTGGGTGGTGAACTGAATGGGCTTCATTTATGGGACAAACAAGGTGACAGGAATTTGCCAATTTATAGTTTTCGTATAAAATAATGGCCTCTTTTATGAAAACACCAGTGTGCCCACATGACTGTCTCCTGGGAGGGGATGGGACCAGATAAAAAAAATCCAAAATTTTCAAGTTCAGCCTTTTGAAGCTTGTAATCTTTTATTCATCTGCTTTCATTAAGAATTAAATGATTATTTATGAAAGAAGATCCTGATGTGTTGTACAACTGCATAGTGTGAGAAAAAGCAGTAAGAATATAAAATTTGAAACTATAATGTAGATTTAGTTTGCACTAGTTTGTTAGATTGGAATGGTTACATTTAATGTAGCATGCCTGTGACACATTCTGTGGTTGGGCGTTATTTTAAGAGATTTTGTCTGATATATTTGTGCACAGGACAGAGGAATGCATACTGAAGTTGCAAGAGAAGCTGAAACCCATGTTGATTTTTTAGCTCCTTATTTTGCTCGTATTGGTAATCCAGAACAAATATCCTACGATCAAGCTCTCGAGATCAGTCAGAACTGCACTGCTGACTTCAGACAGCTGCTTGTGGACAGGATCAACAGAATTCAGCAGTATGTTGAGGAGGTAATCATGACGTTGTTGCTGGTATCTGCTTATCACTTTTTCACCTAAGCAAGAGCTTTACCGGGATGCTGATAAGTTCTTAGCCCGACCAGGAAGGAAACAAGCTCAGAAGCATGTAAGGGACGCACACTATTTCAACAAAATCAAGATGCGAGTTGTCAACAAGTTTCTTTTCCTGCAAGGCAAGGCGCCGAAGGAAATTCACGCCATTCTGACAGAAACATTAGCTTGTTTCCTTCCTGGTCGGGATAAGGACTTATCAGCACCCCCGTATATGTTGTTATGGTAATTAAATCGAGAAGAATAAGATGGGCAAGACATGTAACATGCATGAAGGAAAATCAGAAATGTATGTGATGGACAAGACATGTAACATGCATGAAGGAAAATCAGAAATGTATGTGACATTTTGTTCGGGAAACCGTAAGTGGACAGACCATTTTGGAGACGGCATAAAGCAGTGGTGCACGAATCCCGGACAAGTAAATTTCTTAGCATGGTACCGAGTATTTGTGTGTCCTCAGTGTGGAAACTGCCTCAGGGTCACCATTCTGGTGCATACAGTTTTGAGCTGGTAGTGTAAAGTTTTGGAAAATTTGTGTACCTCTGGCACAATTGATGGGAAGGTAATACTGAAATGTATCTTAAGGGAATTGTGTATATGTGAAATGCTTTCAGTTGCCATCAGACTGTGCATTTATGTAGTCCAATGACAGGCTTGCCTGAACATCATGATACAATGCCTTTAAGTTCCACAAAAGTAGGGAATTTCTTGAAAAACTGAGTAGGTAACTAACTTTTCAATTAGAATTCTGTGTCATGGAATCAGTTAGCCAGTTACCATACTTACCCAAATATAGGACTAGAATTTTTTCCTAGATCATCACCTGAAAAATGGGAGGTCACCTTGTAATGTTGCACAGGGTGAAATATGTTCTGTAGAGATATTTTCCTGAAAATTTTGGGAGTGTGATAGAGGTGTCACTTTATATTTCGATATATATGGTAGCAGAGTGTATGTCAGTTAAATTTGATGCTTACAGGGCCATGCATATTATTTCTATAGTAAAACCAACTAGATGCACCAATGTATCAAATTTATTTTATTTTGGAATGACACTATACATGTTTCAGACGGTCTTTTCGTCCATCATCAGAAGTTCAAGACTGTACATACAGCAACAGGCATTTGTCAAACAGATACTGCTCTCTGCTTGCTAGCGGGTACCTGCTAGCAAGCAGAGAGCAGTGTCCATTTGAAAAATGCCTGTTGCTGTATGTACAGTTTTGAACTCCTGATGATGGACGGAAAGACCGTCTGAAGCATGTAGAGTGGTATTCCAAAATGAAATAAATTTCATACATTAGTGCATCTATTTGGTTTTACTATAGAAATGTATGTCAGTTGAAAATATAAGGAAGAAAAAATCTATGTATCACTAAATAGCATCTCTGATGAGAAAAAGTGCATGCATTTTGCTTCCATGTTAACTTGCACCTGTGACCCACAATAGGTGCTTATTAAATATTACTGACATAATTATGGCAACGTACATTTGCTTCCTTACATCAAGTTCAGCAGGTCTTCACTGAGGCGTACCATTGCAATATAGGACATTTCTTGAGTCATAACCACCATACCTCAAGGCTTTGTATTGCTGTTAAACAACTTTACCGGAGAGTAAACCAAGCCCTTGTTTTATGGCCTAGTTGTGTTCCAGAAAAAGTAAGTGTAAATTAAGCTAACGGTAAAGCAGCCCCGTTACAGGCCAGGAGGGGCCCAAAGGGTTCAGGAAGTTAAGGTTCCCAGATTTTGTGACAACAGCACAGGATGGTGGTAGGTTGTCAGCCTTACGCACCCGCTGCCTTTACCCCCAGGAAATACTCCTGGTATTCATTTCTGTTAGAGGCTGAGTAGACCCCAGGACCATAGTGCGATCGGAAGGATTTTATGTCAATGAAAAATCCACTGACACCACCTGGGATCGAACCAGCGACCTTCCGATTTGTAATACAGCACCTTAACCACTGTGCTACTGCAGTAAGTGTAAATTAAAAAGATGCAAATCAAAAGTGATGTTACCATACAAAATGATGGATTGCGTGCAGATTAGTGTAATAGAGCGCAGCCAATGAAGGGGTGTTAAACCAAACATGAGAGGGCATAAATTAAGAAGTGGTGTATATTGGCGAGGGGAGTTAAAACATAAGGGCATGAAACAAGTTGTGTGTATGACAAATTGCTATGTGTGCATACACCTGAAGAATTTTTCATTATTGTCAGGTGGGTGGTGAGATTGAAGCTAACAATAAACGGTACGCAGAGGAGCAGGACAGTGTGGCAAAAGTGGTAGAAGATTCATATCTGAAAGCCAAGTCTGATAAATCATTCCTATTCCATGTTCTGCAAGTTCGGTTGTCTCGCTTACGTGATCTTGCATCTACCCAGTTGGAGGCACTTGAAGCCTCTCTTCGCTCAGACAGTCGTCTCAGTGTTCTGTATTGTTAGCAGCTGCTGGTCACACATTCACATGTGACTCCACAAATGTATTTCAGAATTTTATACCAAACTGCTTCATACAGTGAACCAGAGATCTTCACTTCTTAAATGAGGTACGTACCTACATAAATTATGTTTTGAACTTAAATTAACATAGCTGTAAAGTAAAGTTCACCTTGGACCAGGCCCAGAGGTGGAGTGGAGGTATAGCTGTTTTCTTTCTTTAACCTCAGCACTAGGTGGGGGTTAGTGGTCAACACCACGCCTCATTGCTGTACTTCCAGGAGAGAGACCTGGTACCTGTTGTACCATACAGGAGGTTGGGTGGGCCCCAGGGCCAGTCTGGACAGATGAGGGAAATCTTGCTCCCACCGGGATTTGATCCCCGGACCTTTGAGCCTGTGGTGGGTCCTTATACCAACTACACAGTACCAGCCCACTTAAACATAGCTGAGTGTAGTTACAGTAATGATTGCATTGCTTTTTAACTGTACACAAGAAAGTTAATTTTTGAACTGTATTTATAGAATTTGCAGGTGTTTTCGATTTTCAGTCATATGGTATCTGCTAAGGCCATACAATATGGACTGAGGTATTTGACTAGTATGTGACCTGGAAATAATATCTACCAGTCAAGCCATGAAGACATCTGAAGAACACACACCTTCAAGTAAAGAAAACTTACGATGCCTTACGTCTCAGCAGGTTGCACAAGTCTTTGAATTTGTTATTCTTTGGACTTATTTGAAAATTAACTCCTGCAAGAAATGCTTGTTATTACCTGTCATTTTCTTTCGAGTAATGTATGTTGAACTTTCACCTGATGCTACAAATTATAGGAATTCAGAATATTGACTTCTTTGATAGATTTTATTCTCACTGAAACTATTGGTGATGTCTGTGCCTTGAGTTCTGAAGTGGGACTTGAGCAGGCTTTTTGAAAATTGCTGGTGAAATAAGATATTGTTAAAAACTGCACACTGGCTGTTTGTAGAAAGTGAGAAAATTATTGCAGTCCAATTTTCATTTTGTATTTTGCCAGACTTGGATTAGAATTCTCACACTTGAGTAGATTAGATGTCAAAGAAAGCATGAGGTATCAGCATCAGTTAATTTCATGCACTGTATCTGACATGTCTACCATTTAGTGCCAGATGAAACAGTCATCTGGTGATAAGAGATAACATATTATTGCATATTTGACATTCAGGTGACCGTGTATCATGATAAATTCTTATAATAAAACCAACTAGTTGCACTAATTTCTCAAATTTATTTTTGGAATAAAACTCTACATGTTTCGGACAGTTCCTCTGTCCATCATCAGGAGTTCTTTACTGTACGCACAGCAATGGTATATGTGATACAGGTTTGCCGACAGCTTGCTCACATACAGTAAAGAACTCCTGATGATGGACAGAAGAACTGTCTGAAACATGTAGAGTATTACTCCAAAAATAAATTTGAGAAATTAGTGCATCTAGTTGGTTTTATTATAAGAATGTTATCGTGTAGTTGGAGCTTTGAAGAATGACACAAAAATTTAAAAAAATTCTTCAGATAATTAGGGTTTGCAGGACTGGGTTAAAGTTATTTATGGCAGATGCCACTCGCCGGTTGGTTGCTGTCACAGTGACCAGTTTCAGGATCCATGAAAGTGGTGAATTTATTAAAATAAAATGAACAAGTTTTGAGGGAAGACCCTACACTGTATAATTGGCTGTTGTGAAACAGTTTGTTAAAGTAAGAAAATGTATGCAGAGCTTAACAGTTGTGATGTGTTGGCCACCATTTAACATATTAAACATTTTATTAACATTAAGGAGACAGTAAAAATTAAGGCTTAATTTTTTACTGTTCTAAAAATGTCAGAAAAAATTTAAATGTGTGTACACTAAAAGTTCATTCATCCAAAGTTTTGCTCATTGGCAAGTTTGCTCTAATGGCATATTGTTCTGTCAAGTCTGTTGTGATTTCCCAATGTATTTTTCCAGTATTTAACTTCAGTAATTAATAGATTACTTTTTCTGGGAAACAGTTAAGACAGTGCTGCATATTTTATTGTTTTAAAAGTTTTATAAATGTTTTCCTTTGTTTTTTTTTAATCACAGCTCTCATTAAAGTAATTTGTGTTTTACTAACTTTTCTTTATATTGGCACACCGTATTCCCCAGCAGTCTTGCTCGGCCTACTTCTGCTATTCCTTGTGTAATATGTACTTCAGCACCATAATGTTGTAAGTTACAGAATCAGGATGATACAGTCACCCGGCAAGTTGCCTTAATGCATGATCTGACTAACTTGTATTTGGGAGGTGCCTGATGTGAAGTTGGTTGGGACTGCAACTATTCTGATTGCTCCCCCCCCTGCCCCCCAAACCCTTCCACATAAATTTCTGTATAATGGTATGAAATAGACAACAGCTGTTTTTTTCAACATCTCTACAGTCCGTTATTTGCAATACTGTAACATGAAGGAACTTGCAGTTTGTTCAGATTCACTTACTTTCCTGTGATCTTGAAACGGACTGTCTTGATTATTGGAGTAAGTGTTGGTCCCATTAATCGAAATGCCAGTGCTGCTGACATAATGACATCTTATTGCATTCATATATGGAAATGTAATAAGGCTTCATGAGATATAACGAGGTGAGTACTGATCATATAGCATGTGACCAGACTTCGATATTTTACTATGCCCGTAATAATTCATGTGGTGTTAGAACAGGGTATTGGAGCCTAGCCTGTGAAGGTGGTGATGATGATGATTGTAATTCAGATGACTATACAAAAAAGATATGTTCTGATATATGATTGCAGCATTCAGAATGCAATAAGTATCAAATATTATACCATTCCTTACCTTCCAATCAGTTTTCTCTGAGACTGAAAGTGTGCACTTTGAAGGCTCAGCTGCTGTTGGGAGTTGAAGGGATCTCTTTGTGGTCCAGGGTATATTGGTAGATATGTCGGGGTCATATTTTTGGTTGGGTTCTGCTGAAGCTGCATCTTTTGTAATGAAGCCTCAGGTAACTCTCAGCATGCTTGTTTCAGCGCCAGCACTAATGAGTGCTTGATATTATGTAAATCGTATTTCATGTGCTGTTTAATGGCACTGTCACTCACTAATGTATGACCTTGGTTGTAGATGAGTGAGATAGGAATATGGAGCATTTGGGGGATGATACTGACAGGGGAAACCCGAAGTACTGGGAGAGAAACTCTGTGTCAACTCCGTTCTGTCTACCACAGATTTACGAGTATAGTAGTTTTATTCACCGATGTGGAAGTGCCTTCCGGTCAGGTGTTAATGCCTTTGCGACAATTTATAGCTTATGAATCATATCAGTTCTGTGTTCTGCAGTTGTCACTGTATTTATACTTCTAGCCCATATTCTGAGGACAAAACAATGCAGTACACCTGACCTATACAGTTGGACAATGGGTGGGAACCAGTTGACACTCTCTACTGATGTTTGTGCAAATGTGAATTTCAGAGTGCAGATACATTACCCAGTCTATGAAAATGGGCTTTAAGTACAATAATGGGTTAGCTGCCACTAGAGAATTGCAACAACTCGTTCGGGAGGAAGGATTGAGGTTGTGTCGGAAACGGGTAGTTCTGTTAATGAATAAGGACTTGGCTGCATGTACAGTATGACACAAAAAATATACACAACTCGTTATGTCAGGCAATGTAAGGCAGTTAAATTTTGTGTACAGCACAGCAAAAAATGTGAAACAGTGACCAATATTCAAGATGCAGAGGTGGCCTACTATGGCAGGTGGCCGGCCTCCAAGTGTGACCAACTTAACAGGGTTTTACTGTGTATACACATTACCCCTGTTTTGTAAAAAGGGAGTGTTTCCCTTTTTGATATACATTGGGATGTCCACTTTTTACAAAAGAGAGGGATTGTATACCTTGAGATATCTAACAGTCTACCCTGCACCACAAAGATTTGTGTTTGACTCCAAGGAGCAGTTCAGCCTTCCAACTGCAGACTTCATTTCCATTGTGCATTCTGACTGGAAGGTAAGGAATTTATAATGTATGTTTCTGTTCTCTCAGCTCTTTACAACTCGGCGCCTGGTCCTCTCCCCACATAGATTAGGATGTATTATTTTTTTTGTACAGGACATGATTAGAGGTTTGGTCATACTAATACTCATATTAAAAAAAAAAGTAAGAATTAATTCAACCATATCATTTCGTCTCTACTTGTATTCTATCTTTTATGAGATGATAGGTGATTCATATGTCCACAGTAACAACACATGGAATCTGCCACCAAACTACTACTAGTTTTGACAGACAGCATGGTTAAAGTTCTACAATGTAGCATAAATGAAGTATTTAAATTCACAGATTTTCTCACAATAGTTGGAAGGACCGAGGGTGGCTTCATTTCCCTCCTACCTTTTTATACTGCTTAACATGGGGTTGAAACGCCATTTTTGTTATCCACATGCAGGTGTGAAGAAATTTGTATGTTGGGCCTGTTAATTGTGACAGCACTGTATCAGGCAGAAAGGGTAATAATTATGTTGTTATAGTAATAACACTGCTATAATTAACTCCTAGGAAGTTTCATGAAAAAATATTTGTAATTGGGATTATAATTTGTGTTTTATTTTATGCAATAAAAGAGGATGGATGACTACATAAACCGAAAGGAATAACGTATCTGTTGGGACACATTTAGTAGCAATCTGGCTTCCTATGCCAGCAGCCTGTGTTCGATCCGAGCGGAGTGTGGTGTTCAGTATGATTGAAGTGTTGGATTGAGCTTGTAGCAGATTTGAAGGAGGTAGAGAAGGTGCTGTAGAGGTAAGCAGTTGCCGAGGGAGGTCGTGAAATGAAAAAGGATTGTGTGAAAGGAGGCTGGAAGCTGAGGAGTAGAGTGAGGCGCACTGTAGGAGACCAGACGTGAAATCTGAGTTAGGATGCCCCTTTTCCAAATTGAGTAGAATTGTAGATAATTTTGTTTCCTCTGAGTGAGGTAGATTCTAAATATTGTGTACGTATTTGCGAAATGAGTAAATTAATATTTAAGTGATAGTTTTGAGGACATGAATTAAATAAATGTGAAATGGGGGAAAATAGTGTTCGTATATTGGGGTTTCTGCACAGCGAAGTGTATACTTGGCAGAAGATTATTGCATTAAAACTTAGAAAAGGCAGAGTTCTGGTAAATGTAATTTTGGTTGAATTATGTAAGCGGGAATAGGGGAGATGTAACAATGTTAGGAATAAATGTTTGCCTGCCATCTGTTAAGACAATTGACGTCTACGACCTCCCGTCGGTTTCGCTTGCTCAGTCGTGTTCGTAATGAATTGTTATTTCCGTGTTACAAGTGCGCGAATCGGGATGACCCATCGACTGGAAGCTTTATTGCAGCGCTATGTTCAGCCGTATAATAGGTATATTTTGATGTGAGCTCACAGGAGTATTTGCTGTGGTACTGTCGTATTGCTACTGAAATTAGTAATGAGTTGTTATGTTTGGATGTTCGTTCTGTATACAGCCTCTGTAATCGTTCGATTTGTGTTGTCATCTCTGTATGGCGGGAAACATGAATCGATTATCGATATATGAAACCACAATGGTTCGCAGATGTCATGTTCGTAGTACTGGAAACTGAAGTGTCTTTGTGTTACTGTGTGCTGTGAATTACGAATTTTTAATGTGTGAGCGTAACGTCCAAGTAGCATATTAAGCAGAATTCATATTATTTGTAGGTGTCAGGAGAATGTCGGATATTAAATCTGTAATCTCTTTGCTCTGTAAGCATCTGAAGCTTTCCTTAAATCTGAACGTGAAACCAGAGCATTTCAGATTGTCGAAATTCAACAAGACTGAAGACAACTGTGTAAGTTTAGATAATTATCTGTGTGAATAGTAGGTAATTGTGCTAGCGAAAACGGCGTTTGAAACCACCTTAACCAAGACGTAAACAATCCACACGACCTCTGTTATATAGGTTACCCGGTTTTGAATAATGGTCCGTCACTTATATATATGTTTGCTTGCGTTGCAGATCACTCATATGTGGGAAATTCTTTATAAGATGTGTAAGGAATTGTTTCCTGATCATCAAGAAGGTATAGTGAGTACCAATTCTAGTGTAGTGTTATTCTAGAGTTACCATTACAGGATTTCATTTTGTGATGTATTCACTTAGAGTGTCAAAACACGTAATATATTTTTAGAATGAGTGACATGTTGCCTTTCTGTTGTGTTCTGTGAAGTCGGAGTAAAAGAGTCGGTTACAACAGAAAATTAGAATTATAACCGGATCTGAATTTAGTACTTGCAAACCACTATTTCAGTCATGGGAGATATTTGCATTACCTTTGCAATAATACATACTATCCTTGACGAAATTTTGTCACATAACCGGGAAATTTATACATTTAACTTTACAGTTCGTGATATTAATACAAGAAATAAATTGCAGTTGCATAAACTGACAGCTAATCTTACACTTTACCAGAAGGGAGTATGTCAATGAGTATAAAGATGTTTAGTGAGCTACCTGAATGTATTGCAGAATTAGTACATGATAGAAAACGTTTTATATCAACTTTGAAAAGTACTTAGTTAACAAATCCCTTTATTCACTTGAAGAATTCATTAATAATTAAATACTGATACAACATGGAGCCTGATGATGTTGATGTAACAGCAGCCTTTTAGTATGCTGAGTTCAGAAATTTATAAATCAATTGTTCTTTGCATAGAATATTTTTTTATTGTTGTATGATGTTTTAACTATAGTCTGTATGTATTATTAAGATTGACCATTGATTGTTATAATCATAACATACGATGGACGTATTTCTAATGTAGTGTCCTTTATGGGTGCTTTTATGGATTGCTGAAGTGTATCTCTTGTATCATTATCTTTACATGTATCGGGAATGAAACCATATTTAAGTGACAGGTTATGGCATGAGCTTGATTTTTGTAGTAGTCATGTATAGGAGTGAGACACAGTTACAGGTGTATGTGCTTACTGTTCTGTAGATGTGTTCGTAAATTAAGTTATGTTTGAATCAGATACAGGGATGGTGTTGTTTATGATAAAGACCAAAACCATGTGTATTTTATTTGAACAACTTTTCTGCTCTTGATGTAAAGGCTGAGTTTAATTGTACTTTTTGTAATCGTGACGACTGACTTGTGTAAGGCCAGCTAATTTATATGAGAATGTGTGTGTTTTAGGAGACACCCAAAAACGAATATCTCTTTACTTAACAAGCGTACAAGTATCTTATGTCTCAAAATAAATTACAAGCCAGGAAAGACGTTTGTGCAAACATTTTGTTATCTTAACCCGCTGCTCTGAATATGTTGGAATATCTAAATTAGTAAGAATCCTAAACTCCACACAGCATTCATCACAAGATTGAGACATTATCATCTTCACTGGTAATTAAAAAGAGTTTTCTTTATTTTTTGCTAATGACATCATGTGTAAAATGTGACTAGTACTGTTCAGTTGATAGGCAGTATACATGTAGAACAAGGATGTACTCAGTTTATGGCCTTCTGGATGCTGACACAACATAGAATTGTGGTTTGACAGTGATTTTAAAAGAGGTATCTGCCTTGTGTAGTTGAAGGGTGATATGATTACGTCTTGATAGTTGGTGCAAGCATGTGGTGAAGGAAGTAAAATAACCACTGCCACCGGATGACAACCCAGTTGCAGTTGATAATAATAATAGTTAGTAAAGATATGAATATGAATAATAATATTATATATAATATAGTTAGTATAGCTGGCTAAAATCTGGTGACATCAAGGGAGAAACAGGAAGTACAATAGTGGCAGCTCAAGACCAAGCAATTAGTACAAACTATTTTAAGAATAAAATTTTGAAGCAAGAAATTGAGAGTAAAT
>Ga0123352_10005361_pt1 | contig 19275 bp, 7 predicted proteins | sample TergutLab28metaG_FD_89700 | JGI IMG/M metagenome (GOLD analysis project Ga0123352, IMG submission 89700) | Labiotermes labralis P1 segment gut microbial communities from Petit-Saut dam, French Guiana - Lab288 P1 | ecosystem: Host-associated > Arthropoda: Insects > Digestive system > Gut ... | reverse complement strand
GTGTTTTGTATTTATCTGAGAACAAACAGCGACTTGTGCCACTTACAGCATAAACTGATTGGTTTTTATAACCGAGATGAAAAGTGTTTAGAGCGCGGTACAGACTGGGTCTTTAAATAAAGCAGTCTGCGCTTCGTCTTTAAAGGGTTAACTTCATAACAATCATGAACTGAATGTACATGATATTTAATGCCAACTTGTTGCGGTGTTCTTAATTGTTATTTATTGCTCCGACATGGTTCGGCCTTAGCTAGTGGCTCCTTGAAAACAGCCAATATCCAAGGATGAAACACAACGGAGCAATAATTAACAAATAAAACCATTGTGCATCAATCTCTTATTAAATATTACGTATATAATATAGATGCACGGAACACGAAAATATTAAATCATGAGCTGCGTCCTCAAAGAGAAAAGAGCCAAATTTTATACAATTTTCAAAGCAGATATTTCCTGTAAAGGAAAAATAGTTCAGTGTTTAAAGTTTTTTAATAAAGGAATATAAAATTCGTAGAAGTTTTCTATTCGGGATTACAGATTTTTTGAATAAAATGGGAAAAGAAAGAAGGAGGTAAATGAATGGTTTATTTCCCATCCATTTTCGTTCGCATTCCATCATGGCAGAATAGCCATTAGGCAAATTTTTCCCCTTCTGTCAGAGTTGCTGTCCACAACGAACTTGCGATAAATGATAAATAATAGAATTTTTACAAAATAATTTAAACGATTATACTCTATTATAACCAGATTAATCTTAAAGTTTACTTGTAACCTATTTCAAGAGCCATAAATCTCACCAGGTTTCAAATCTGTTATAAATTAGATTCGTGCTTTACATGTGAAAACATTTATAGCAATATTTAAATAACATGCATGTTCGAGTGTAATTATTAAACCCTTTATTCTATATGAATAAAATATCACACTGTTTAAATGGAAGAGTTTACTGATCGTGTTTATTTGACAAATAATAACCCAATGTCCAAAATTCGACAAAACCGTGATTGAAATATGACAAGACCCTCAGACAAGACCTCAAAATTCCTAAAATGTACAATCCATACTTTTGAAATGTCAAAGAGAATGGCTGCGGGCTTACTATGAATCAGTCTAAGAATAGTAACCTCTACCACCAAAAATACGGACAGCAAACAATGATGAGGATTTATAGGTACACTGCGTGTCGATGTCAGCATTTACAAACAACTAAGCAAAGTGTACCACCTGCACACAGAGCGATACAAATGACAAGTGGCATTTAGATTACAGTCCTGTGAAACACGTTGCTGTGTCGACTGACCACTAGTTTTCGACGTTATGAACTGAAAACCGACAGAAAGAAACATCGAAGAAGACTATACAATATGAAACAACAAAATGTACCTTTTCTAAAACAGTATATTAATTTATGGTGTCTTCTACATGTTCCGAACCCGAGGGTCCATCTTCAGGAAGACGGTTGTACATACAGGGGTGCTGATAAGTCCTTAGCCCGACCAGGAAGGAAACAAGCTCGGAAGCATGTCAGGGACGCGCGCGATTTCAACAACATTGAGACGCGAGCTGTGATCAAGTTCCCCCCCTCCCTCCCCAGCAAGGTAAGGCGCCGAAGGAAAAGCACGCCATTCTGACAGAAACATTAGCTTGTTTCCTTCCTGGTCGGGCTAAGGACTTATCAGCACCCATGTACAGGTACTGAGGTCTAGAAACTTCCTAGACCTCAGTATCGAACACACTCTTCTACCTACTAGACTGCTTATACTGATGCATGTAAAACATATTATAACATACCTGCAGGTACAACCGTTTTCCTGAAGATGAACCCTTGGTTTCGAAGCACGTAGAAGACTTGAATTAAAATAATAGTTTAGAAAAGGTGAATTTTGTTAGTTTATAATGTATATTTGTATTACAATGTACAGTGCAAAAACATATAAATCCAAGAATAATGTAATCTTTATCAAAAACGATATGAAAACTTCAAATCACATAAGTTGTACATACTCATTTGTCAGTAACGCAAGCAGTTCATATTCCTGCACATATGTTTGTGCTTGTCGTTCGTCAGACGGTTAACTTGGGGCGCCATGATAGTGTTGATATTCCAGTATTGATCTGACAGAGAGAAACATGAGATAAATGGAATTATCAGGGTGCATCTCGTCACAACCTGGCTGTATGACACAACGAAATCGCTCAAAACATTTCCTTTTTTGGGTGAATGACAAACATATGAATCTTAAAAGGACGAAATATATCCCAACCAAGGCGAAAGCAACTGTTAGTGAACACAGCCTGTTTCTATGCTATGTTAAACGCTGCGTTTGTCAGAGAGTAGAACGCTCTCATGTTCTTATCTTGGTACAGACCGACCGGTGACACCGGTCGGCAGCAAAATCGGTGCATTGTACCAAAAGCTGTATATACAGCCAAAAAGTGCTGCAGAGGATGGGCGAGTTTGTCGCCCGAAACATGTAGAGCTGGTTTAAAAGGATCAATGAACGGAATTTGTTGCATCTTGTTGGTTGCTTACATCATCGTTCTAATGATGCACGGTCTCACAAACATCAAGCAGGAATCAAGGACTGACATTACGTAAATTGCAATAGTACAGAACTCTACAAACAGTCCGTTTATTTTAGTTTACAATTTCATACTTCAAATTTCTTAATTACGCTGTTATATAATGAAAATATTCCCACATTTCAAGAGGTGTTAGGTTCCCCACATTTTTTTAAGTAAAATTTACTACGAACTCCTTCCCCGTTTATGTATATATCCGTAATATCCTCACCTTAGCTATGTGCCAGTCTATTCTAACACTACAGATTCCATTACACCAAAAATACTACGCGGTAATAATAATAATAATAATCACAGTAAATCTGGCCAAACAAACATTTGTTAATCCTTTGTTAACCCTTTAAACGCCGAGTTAAATCCAATCTGCCATTTGTTGCATTATTAGGAGTTCACCATATTTTCCACGTTACAGAGTTAAGGGTTAATTCGACATTTTGGCCTAGAGAATTTTTATCTAATCTTTTATTCTCAATGTGTTTATCATATTTAGCGTGTATTTGGGAGTTGGGAAGGTTTTGGCAATTCTAACTACTGTGATCTTATTATCCATAACACACCGAACATGCATCTTTTGAAGATTAAAAACGCTAGTCACGCCCAAATCTACAAGTACAAGTATTTAAAAAGAAAAGCATACTGTTATAACGCTAATATACACGTATTGCAAAGGAGAATTTTTACGGGATCATGTTACTCCCCATTACGCCAAAATTAAAATTATCGAAACCTCCCCAGGTGCAAAACATACACACAAGAAGTTACACACCTTGAGAATAAAAGATGAGATAAAATTTCTATACGTCTAAATGTTTAATTAACGCTGTAATAAACAACTGTTGCCTTTGATTGGATGTAGCTTGATTCTTATTACCCATGGTTCAACGGGGAAGAATCTTATTAAGCCCAGTACGCTCCCTGCATACATCACCAAATTTTTCGTTATATAATTTCTTAATTTACCTACGCCATTCTTCTGAGGATTAAGAATTTTCTAGAAAGTTTTTTAATCTCGTATACAACAAATGGCAAAATTACGAGTAAATGAAATACTAAGTTCAAATTTTGAGTTGTGTTGGTGACTCTGATTAAATTTGTTAACAACAAATTAGTATAAAATTTAAAGAAACTTGAATATTTATATCTACAGGACAAACAAACCAAGGCACATGTAGAATCTGACGTTCAGGTGACCGTGCACAGTGATAAATTCTCATAATAAAACCAACTAGATGCATTAATTTCTCAAATTTATTTTTGGAATAAGACTCTACATATTTCGGACAGTTCCTCTGTCCATCACCGGAGTTTTTCACTGAACACACAGCAATGGTGTATGTAATACAGGTCTGCTGACAGCTTGCAAGCAGGATCAGGACGGTTCCATCCTGATCCTGCTTGCAAGCTGTATGACATATACCATTGCTGTGTGTACAGTGAAAAACTCCTGGTGATGGACAGAGGAACTGTCCGAAATATGTAGAGTCTTATTCCAAAAATAAATTTGAGAAATTAATGCATCTAGTTGGTTTTATTATAAGAAAGCACATGTATAAATATGTTCAATCGCATGTTCATAAATGTGCATTGGTTTGTTTATCCTATAAGTATATAACATTCTTCAACGCACGGATATAAAAAACACAAATTAGAATTTTTTTAACCAGAATAATTACCATCAGCTTCTGAAGGAGGACTGACCCCCAGTGGACTCGGTTCCGGCTACTGTTCACCGCCTGTAAAGTAGGCAATTATTCGTATTCTTTCGCACTGCGGGTTCCTCACACCACCGGCCGCGTAATAAAGCAGACCTTCTACGGCCTCCAAATACATCTAACATGAACTGCAAATATCTTCGCTGTACTGTAGTTTTATTATGATGACTGTTCATTTGAAACACTAAAGTTAATGTCCCGTCACTACAGCCCAACCAGTCTTCTGGCGTATCTTATCGGTAGTATAATGTCCCCTCTACTTCCAGGAGAAAACAGTCGTAACTGTATACTTCAGCGTTCTCATGTTGCATGTTTATAGTGTTTGCGTCCACGTTTAAGTATTAATTTGAGTGTTCAGGATGATCCGCTGAAGTATAAAGCTGAAATTCTAACCTACTAACACAGGATGTAGCCCATATAAATTAGTGCCTGTGACAGGTAAAATGGAATCAAATGGCGCATTCCAGTTGCTTCCCTCTTGCTCTTGATACTAGTGCGGATCGGCCTACAAATCAACTGCACGAATGTTACAACATACAGGATAGTAAATTCTACTTAGTTCTAGCAGTACGGACGTTATCTGTCTTCTAGATTTGATGCAAGTGACCTAACGTTCCGGAAATTAGATATGTTCCATTTTTCAGTCTAACAAGGAACTTATTATGAAGGGTAGACTGGAAACAGCTGACATCAGGGCCTCGAAATAACACACAGACATTTTCCTTATTAAATGTAAATTTTTCCTTGTGCCCGCCATGAGCCGGAATATAGCTCCATTCGTTAACCGCAGCAGCAGTTGGATGTGACTGTCAGCTTGACGCCTTTGCCGATTTATCCCGTGGAAACGAGGCAACGGTAAACATCGAAGAGGAGGTTGAGTTATTGAAGATGCGGAAAGACGAGGAAGTAGACGTACGCAGCTACTGGATGATTTTCAGGAAGCGAGAATGTAATGGAAATTCAAAAAGGAGGCTCTAATAGTGCTCTCTAGAAAACTCGGTTTGGGCGAGAATACATACCTGTCGTAAGACAGACAACGTGACGATGATATTGTCCCTCCACACAATTTTCGAATTAGTTTTTAGAAGCAGAAAATGAGAGCGTCCAACTTGCCCAATTGTCCAGTTCAGGATTACTTTTAAATGTACAAGCCTACAATTGGATTCTAGGAACAAGAAATGCTGATCAGTTTTCAGTAAGAAAAGCAGCAACGTACTGATAATAAATAAATCAGCCAACAAAATATTTCAGCTTTAGATCACAGTTGTTATTTAAAATGACAACGTCACTGAACAGACGAAAATTTCACGTGTTTTAAGAAACTCGAAACTTCGCTAGACAGTCCAGCCATAACTGGTATATGTCTAAATTTATAGAGCGCGTCTACATCCTCGCGCCCATTTCCTGATCAATTGTTTTTAGGCTTATCTTACTTCCCTTCATAAAGATGTCTGCCTAGCACTGATTGTCACGAGTTTCCGTACATTTTTCATCTTCCTTATGCCTACTAAAAGCACAACCCATAATCACACAAATTATATTCTGTGAAGATTACAAATTATGAAATTCAGCATAATGTAATTCCATTCTCCTGAACATACAACTCTTGTTGCGACGGGTTTCAATTTTGTTAGAATCAGACAGTTCTCCGGAGATTCCCGCGGAACTGAACCAAAACCTCATACCCAACAGCGAAGAAGCAGCGAGCAGCTACAGATGAAGCATTCGCTTCACGTACAGAGCACAGAGCGACCTGACATTCTGATGTTAAAGAAGCAGCACAAAAATGTTTAGAACGTTGAGTCAGCAGAGAATGTAGTACAGTTCCGTGCATAGCGGATAGAATCATCATATTCAGCAAATGGAACTCTGAGTCGAATAAGTAAGGAAGGGAGAAAGTACAAAGACAGAGAGGAAATAAAGAAGAATAGTAAGAAATAATAGAAGATAAACGGAGAAAGGAAATAAAGGGTTAAAAATATACTAGTAAATTGCTTGAGGGTTGTGAAGTTCTCATAATGATAATGATAAATTTTATGGGATAAGAATCTCTGTACACCGGTAAACAGTGCCGACGATACGAAACATCTTTCTGTCTCCATTTTCATGGTGGTCTAAGGCAGGCCAAGACAGCTAACCTGAAGGTGGAGACAGGTTTCATCTCCGAAAGATTTCTTTTTCGTACCAACGTATATGAAGGCATCCTATCACCCTGTCACAGAGCATCCAACATAGAGCAAACCAAGGTATGTACAATTTCAGATTCACAATACTAATGAACACCAACAACACATCGAATTACCAATCCACTAATGAAACACACTACACACAAGAGAACACTGCGATCACCACGCACAAACGATCACAACTATTAATATTAACAGATACACGTTACCAGCTACAACAAGGCGACAAAGAACTTCACACCGAACACACACCACTAAGAAACATAAATGTACATTAACGCTAACCCCTCCATCTTTACAGAACTAAACGCCCAAAGTGCTAGTCAACATCATAGTCGCGAGCTCCAGATGATGGGCAGAGTAGTGCCCGAAACATGTTTAGCGTATAAGAAGTACAATAAAATAATAAGTGGCATCTAGTTGGTTTTTTTATTCTTCAATTATCGAAATCATCCACTAAGACATATCCGTATCCCAGAATACTGACATCATCTACTGGATTATTTCTTTCAATTGTAGCCACGCGTGCCCACAATTACACACGCGCGCGCGCGCAAACACACACACACAGCTCTTACTGTCACAACGTCAATCTAGTTAAGAAAAATATCAGTCACAAAAATTAATGAGGTCTTCGCAACCGCGAAAGCAATACGTGGACAAACGTCGCTTGTAATAAGAACGGAGCCAACAACAGGAACGACTGCTTTACTAGTCGCTGGTGGTCACTGAAGACAAAGATGTAGGTCAATAAGGAACATGTTCCTGGGCAACATCACTGGTCATTGTCCAAAGAAATTCTTTCGAAGTCTTCTTGATTGATTTACAGGCCTAGGTAAGTTGCGCAATAATGCGAGCTTCTTCAGGAATGTACAATATGGATTTCACATAACAAAAGTTTATTTCCTGCCACAACAATTTATTGGACCATAAAAATGAGGTTGCGAAATAAGGGTAACATACACACATTCGGTTCAGCAGTTAAATTAAACGAGCCCATTCCTTTCTTTTACCGTCTGCTGGATATACACCTCGCGATTGAATCTTATAGGACCCAAAAACAATCTTCTTGCGTGTGTCACATAACCAGGACGCTCAACATATCTTAAGAATCCAACTAGATGTCACTTTTGTTTTATCCTTTATTTCTCTTTTACAAGTTTCTCAACATGTTTCGAGCAACCATGTGCCCATCTTCAGGAGCTGACGACTGCTTATTGTTATCGCCACGTTTTGGTATTTTTCTGTAACAATGAGTGGTATTATCCAGATATGTCTATCTGTTTGGGTCCATATGTTCTATGTTTGTCTGGTTTATGGTAAATCTAGTGTGAGCGGGCTGTGTGTGGTTATGTGGGGTGTTGTGGGTGGTGGTCTCATTGTTGTATGTAGGTGTGGTTCGGTGTGTAAGCAGATTAAAGAAACACACAGCCCGCTCACACTAGATTTACCATAAACCAGACAAACATAGAATATATCGACCCACACAGATAGACAAATCTGAATAATACCACTCATTGTTAAAGCACAATACCAAAACGTGGCGATAACAGTACGCAGTCTTCAGCTCCTGAAGATGGGCACATGGTTGCCCGAAACGTGTAGAGAAACTTGTAAAGGAGAAACAAAAGATAAAACAAAAGATAAAACAAAAGTGACATCTAGTTGGTTTCTTATCCACACTGAATCACGATGCACGGTCAACCACACATCAGATATCTTTTGAATCTCTTGTCAACAAAGGCTTCTAAGACCCAGATAAGTATTCCCATTCAGTGGTCAGCTCATTGGATCCGATCCTCACCTTCATTTACACATACTTCAAGATTATAGCCAGTCTTACTTTTTAACGCACTTTCTTTCTTGTGTGCTCCCCCACCCTTTTATCAGCCTCTGAAACAATAGTCAGATCTTCATGAAGTTCGGTATGAGTGTTACCTCATCACATGGCACCCCAAAGTCTGAATTTCAAAAGAAGCGTAACGAACGCGCAAACTTGTGGGCTGAAAGCGATATTAGCTACAATTAATACACCTATAATGCTGTCTATTAAATAGTAGAGGTGGACCGCCGTATCCACGGGCAATACGTTCCAAGACCTACCGCGGTTTCGGTAACCGCGGTAGATCTTGGTGGTGAATTATTTTGAGATATGGACATATCTCAAAATAATTCATCGATCAAGTAATATATGGGCCCTTACCCAATAATACGGAGATCAACATAGACCATTTAGTCTGCAAGAACACACGGAAAAGCCACCAATAAATAACTAATCTTATGGGAAGTGAAATGTCTTCATACCTCCTCGTCATCGAAGAGAGATAAACACAAGTTCCTCATATCACCGACAAAGCAAGAACACGCCTAATGAAAGTTCACAATCTAAAAACTAAAAGTAAAGTCAAGTTTTTATACACAATTTGTTTTAATATACCACCTTCTCAGATAATTTTAACCTTTTAATGCGAAGAACGTCACACAGATTTCAATATATATAAACTTATGTATTTTACATTCCTATAACACAATCTGTAAGCATCTGGGATCCCCCAGTGCATTGTAATATAGATAGCTCTTGGATCTGTTTCCCCAGAGGGCCTGAAGATGACCTAATAAAAGTCGAAACATGTCGCCCTGAGAATATACTATTTTTATTTTTATTGTGTATAAAATAAAATGTTGTGTTACTGACTGGCGCAATTTTATCTACCAGTGTAACGTAGTAAATATCGCAAACAAACACAACGACATGTCAACATATTGCATATTTTTTTACTTGTTGCTGACCGTGCATCTCACTATATTTATCTAAGTAATTACCCAACTTGATGCACCTATAGGTGTGATGATACCAGAGGCTGTGTACTGCAATTTTGACCTCCTGATGATGAGCACATGTGCTCGAAACATGTAGAGACATGAAATAAACTTATTGTAAAACAAAAATTTTGTGCATCAAGTTGGTTAATTACTGAGATAAATATATTGCATGTTGACATGTCATTGCCTTATAGCTGCTATTTGTTTTATATACCTGATAATGAATTGTTTCAATCTGAAACACGTAGCCAAAGCCTATGAAAGAGAATATAAGTTGTGTTTAGACTGAAGATGTATCCTTTTTCCGTTCTATTCTGTATTATTAATTTACTGATCCAACAGCCAAAAGCCAGCTACAAGGACAGCAAAGGAACGTACGAAAAAATACATGAAATAGCTAATTACAACTACAAAAACTCGAAGACAATAAAACGTAAAAAATATGAACACAACAGATTATAGTACATATAATAATAATTATTATTATTATTGTAATCATAATAATTAAGCGGTAAGTCTATCAGTTTATGTAATAGAGTAGTAGGGGTTGTGAGTTCTGTTCAGAGCTCCTTGTCACATCTGTTAAAATTAGTTTACATTTCTGTAATTATGAAATTCTATCCTATCACCAATATACTGGCGATGAATACATCTAATGTTCTCCCTTACACAAAATGCCACGAGGGGCTTCAGTTACAATTACGTTGTTTTCCGAGAAATTTCTCACAATTAAAATTATACTTCATACGGCCTCCACAGATTACCTTAATGGAACTCTAAGGGCTTAAAATTGGCGGTAATACGTTCGATCGACTTGGCACTCCATCTACGCTTAACTCTTTCACGTGGTTTTTTACCCTCCTATTTTTAACTAAAATATCGAATAATTTCTCATTTCTCTAATACGTATAACATATCCAACCAAATCTATCCGTCTTCAGTTTATTCAGAGTAACGAATCTTCTCATTACGAACTGTTGTGCCTTCTCTCGTTACCTATTTTGTAGTAAGCTCTAACATTATCTTCGAGCATTTCATTTCAATAATCGTCAATATCTTTCCCTCTTACTTTGAAAAGATGTTTATGTTTATGGTTCCGTGCATCGCTGATCTGTATTAATAATTGTCCAACGAAATGCAACACAAAGCAGTCTATTTATTATTCTGCAAGTTCACTCTACATGTTTCGGGTGTCAACCACACACATTATTAGGAGTACACAAAACTGTAACGACAGCCTCCGGTACTGGTCTTGTTTTTTGTGCAGCTACCTCCCTCCAAAATGGCCAGGCTAGCTTGGCCACGTTGGAAGGAGGCAGCTGCACAGTACCGGAGGCTGTAGTTACAGTTTTGTGTACTCCTGTTGATGGGTGTGGTTGACACCCAAAACATGCTGAGTGAACTTGCAGAATAATAAATAGATTGCTTTGCGTTGCGTCTCGTTGGACAATTATTAATATAGATTTGAAAGAACAATTTCCACTGTCAAACAAAATAACAGGTATTTCGAGTTGAATAATTGCAAGTGTATGTGAAATAATAAGGTTTGTCACCAGTCAAAGAAACACAAATAACGAATGCACAGGATAAAAGTTCAAGTAGAAAGGCTCGATTTAAATTCAGTCTCTAAAAATGCAAGCTGCATGAGACTAATATACAGTAAAAGATACTGAAATTATAATACATTTTATTAAGTTTGGAAATATTTGGTTTGTTGTTTGGGAAACACAAAATTTAATAGTTATTTATAAGACCTTAATTTAATAAGTTAGGTTTTCAGATTATTACATTCAGATAAATGTTCTCGTGCGCACCCAAGAAAAATATGCGCTCTTTTCCATAATTTCTTATTTCCAATTGGTATAATGCGAAATATTCTCCTCAGCACATAGACTTTACAAATTCTCAGTTTATGTTCTTTCTACACAGCAAGAGACTACATGTCACAACTTTACTAAACTTCCCTTTTTGAAAGTGAAACAGCAGTAACTCTTGAATCAGCTACAAAAGAATTGTCTACTCTGGCTCGTTCTTGTTATGTTTCTGAAAATTTTAATACATTTCTAATTCAGCTTCACGCAGAATTGTTGTTACACTGATGCACTGCGCGGAAAGATGTGATTTTTCCCCACAGCCTTTAATGTTAACACTTCCTGTCGTATTAGCTCGAAAATCTTTTAAATTATGGGAAATATGAATCCTGCGAACCGAAAGACAGCGTACCTCCTACGTCCAATGTGGAGACAACATAGGCTGTAACACGGAGTCAAACTTTATTAATATTATGTTGAGAGTCTACGTCAATATGATCCATCTAGCATTATAATAATCTGTTTTTCTTCTTATGGGTTCTTACAGCTACGAAGAACACTACTATGCCTCTTCCCGCACTGGGCTGCAAAATGCGTTTCTTTGGTAAGTTATTATTGCAAGTAAATTAGAGACTGCTTCTCAGGGCAAAAGTTTCTTTATCTGCTTCCTTAATAACTAATTCGCTTTCTAGAATACCAGAGCCCTTCTCGCTAAACGCTTTCCCGACTGGTGTCCAGCTCACTCTACACGCGCAGTCTATCATTCCTACTCCAGCAGCCTGAGAGCAGTGTTTGTAGTTGACAGGGTGTCACATGCCAGAAGATTCTGGAAGCCATTTACCAGCCAAGAAGCCATAGGGTCTCAGAAGTCTCGAATCTTCATCAACACCACTGTCTGAACCCCACAGATAGCACTTCCTCTTTCATAAGATCAAATGACCTTGTACGACGGAGAGGGTTTTGATTGCGACCTTGTGGATTGTGACTACACACTCGTAAATTCTAGTCAACGGATAAAACATGCAGGAAGAACACCGTGCCTCAGTATTGGGTCTGAAAATAGTGGAAGTATGTCTCTCTTACAAGCTTATACGTTATTACAAAAGGCGATTTCATTTCGCATGTTTTTTTGACAAATTTCATGTTAACATATCTGTGACGGTTTCTGTGAACCCTCCGGACCTTTCCCTCTCTACTGGCCGCCAGCTTTCTTGCAACGTATGCTCATGAATCCATTTGAAGCTATTTGAAATTTAAAAACCCTCTGCTTTAGGCAGTAGTTGGAATTTAATACTCAGCGTCACAAAAGTTTGTAATAACAAAGTGCGAGACCATGCACTAGGTTCATCTACCTCAGATTGGTTTGTGTGGCGATATTTAAGGAAGATATTACCTTTCTCAGTTCTAACCAAAAAAAATTTACCCATGAAATTTTTGTCCTGTCATGGTGAAGTGAAAAGGGTGTCGGTACAGAAGGACAAGAGATGGATGTCTGGACGGTGCATGTGAACATATGTTTCATGTTACAGCCCTTTTGTCACAAAGAACAACAGTCTATAGTTAACGCCGGAAAACATACAGCCCTCAGCAACAACAATAATAATAAATCAGGATTTTCATATTTTAAGTGAAATGTATTGTAGTTGTTTCTAGGTTGTTTCCTGGTATATGAGAAGTGAATGCTTGCGTGTTGAATTGAGATTACATTCAGTTTCAGCTCATACTGTCTTATGATTCGTTATTAAAATCCACGAAAATACATATATTTTGCAACTGCTCCTTTCAGCAATATGCAAATACACGGAAGCAACGATACGAGTCTGCAGTACACACAGTCCACCAAACAAACGTAAATCGGTAAAATTTTTCACACTAATAAAACTAAGACCTATTTCAGAATCACATGAAGAACATTCATAATGAGACAGAGAAACTAAAAGGAACTGTCTAAATTTCAGCAGTGTTTGGTTTTAATTCTGGGTCATTTCTTCCATTTTGACTCATTCTGGCCACAACTGCTTCCTCTCCAATCCCGAACGATCGATTAAACATGCTGTTTTACCACATCATAACTTAAATATCAGAAGCCGATAGCAAGGCTTAAAACACTGTAAGAAAGGTACAGATGCTTTTTAGGCCATGTAAGCGTATGAAAGAGCATGGGTATAGCTCCGTTCATTCTTAAGTTTGGCATTATATGGAAGTGAGTGTTCAAATTTCAGTCCCGGTTGCTTTACCACCAGGGAAGAAACCACAGTACTCCTAAGATAGGAGTATAGGTAGGCTCCAGAACATGTCTGGACCTACTGCAGAAAAGAGAAGTTATGGTCTATGCAGCGGCTAAATGTCGGGAGGTTCCCCCGTGTAGAGTAGTCACTGCACCGAATATGCAATCTCGGTTCCTGTAAAATAAAGTAATTCATACAAAAAATTAAACACTATAAGATTCGGAAAAAAACATCGTTTCCTTCTGTCTGTCTTCTTGCAGCATCGACTGTGACTAACGCACAGCTTTACGATGTGGCCCGTTCACGGTTGGATGTTTAGTGAAGTTTTACTGTCTTTCCTGTTACTTTTATGGCATAATATATCCAAGATATCCTGCAAAATAAAATATAAGGGCTACTTTAAATCCTTACGTTTTTCTACGCCACGGGGGAACGTGACATACTGTTACTCAAGATGTCACGTGGACTTCGGACGTGACCTGCAACAAGTTTCGAGTTTGGCAGGCTTGCTGTAATAGCAAAGAGATGTTTAGCAAATATACTGCTGAAATACATAAATTCCATATGTTACGTCGTGTTTTATGGGGAAATATTAATCACAGTGTCACCATGTACGTGTTGCTACCCTGCCAGTTAAATCATTGGCGGAGTGTTAAAAAATTCGGTACAAAATTCATACCCGCTGGAGCCCACGGTGGCTATGTAGTCGTCGTCATCGTCGTCGTCGTCGTCATCATCATCATCATCATCATCTGTGGCCACAGCCCAGGTATCTATTAGCAAATTCCTCTACTCATGCCTGTCCAATGTCATTGAACACCAATATGCGTGCCTGATCCCCATAGATCTAGCGTCTTCGTGCACCTCCTATAATCATTTTGTACTTTGCCTAGCAACTTTCTTCTGCCATTTACCTGGACTTTCACTAGCCTCTTCAGAATTTCCATTCCAACCATCCGTTGGACACGTCCTACCATTCGCAGCCGTTTCTTTCTCATATATCAAACAGTTCTTGGTTCATCCATGGAGTCATATAACTCGTTACTGTACCTGTAAAAATTATGTACTATGTATAGAACACTGACAGCAGCCAACTATACGATCATCGCACTAAGTCCAACAGTTCAAGTAATAAACATTAACATTTTTACAAAGCAGCATAAACGGCAGCTGTAAAAATTCTGTGTACACACACACACACACACGCATATATATATACATATATATATATATATATATATATATAGCAGGGTCAAAAGTTTTTCTGTCCTCGATAACTTGCAGATCGACTCTGGGGCCCACGGTCCCTACTGTTTAATACCTATCAGGGTTCCGTCCCAGGGATGAAGCGGTCGGGGTTTGCAGTCAACCACTCATCTCCATCTAGTGACAAGTTCAAAACGAATAAGTCTATAGATCTATTCCCCCTACACGTCTTCATGAAATAGAACAACAAAACTTTAAGTTGACCTTTACCAGACGCTTTGATGACAGATATGCATCATTCTCATCGCAATTTTTGTTTATATGATTTTTGTATACTAATATTTGCAGACATAAGGGAACTTAAAAATTTTCGGGTTATAAATTAAAAATTTTGAAAGTATCACGGGTCACTAAGTTGCATAATAATTAAGTTCTATTTCTTTTGCTAGCCTTTCCACGTAGGTCCTATATTCTAATATCTGAGAAAAGTATGCGTTATTAAGTCTTCCTATAATTTTTCGTTTGATTGAACTTGGGTTCGGGACCGCACTGTCCTAGTGCACCTAGGCCTTAATAACGGGCCCTTTGTGTCCAATTTTTCGTTTGGTTTTTTCCCAGTATTTGCCACTCACAAATCTGAAACACACGCACCGCCCTGCCGCTGCCTGTGCTGGAGTCTGCTTTGTTTGTGCAATGTATGTAGGAACTACGGACCACGTGAACACAAATACTGAGCAAGTCACTACACATTTCCCTGTGTAATATTCTAGCAGACAGGTAAAAGTATGGCCTATAACTGGAGTATCAGCTACACCTCACTCTTCTAATTATGTCACTTCAACTCCAGAAGTCAGGCCTGAGACTCCGTCAACTTCAATTAGTGACATTCTGTCATTCTGCCAAGCTTCTTCCTTTTGCTTTTAAAAGCTAATAAGATTGGCTTCGTCATAATTCACCATACAAGGATTCCTCTTCAGTAGGAGTTTGCGAATTGTGGACCGCAATTCTCAACCGTCAGTCTAGGTTTACATCAGAGACGGCCAAACAGTTGAAGACGGCCGCTTTCTGTTTCTGTAAGCATTTTTGTGCCGCCTCAATAGATCCATAGCTCTTCGTTTGATAGTATTTTTTGGATCAACCAGCCTCTTCGAAGAAGCCTTATCTCAGGTTAAGTTAATTAAATCATGATACCGAAGACGTCTGTCTGATGAACATAAGAAATACTGCCTTCATTGTGTCTAAGTAATTATGAACCATCTTTCAGCAATTTATCGCAAGATATGCAGTGTCATGCACCAGCTCCACAATAGAAAACTTTAAAAAAGCACCTTTCAAATACAGTATTTTTAGTTGGAAAATATCAATTTCTAATTAATGAAAAAATTGTACTTTAATATGATTGATATTATTATGCTTTTTGCACATTTAACTAACTGGCCTAATATTTATACATTATGAGTATAATAGTTCGCGACAGATTTTCTGTCTTCAAAGTACAATACAGAGTCCAAAATCTGGCCATCTATGGATTAAGTGCATCTGTGTGTTTGTTTGTTCACAGTTTTCATACTGCTCCCAAGGCACCGGAACAGATCAGCTGATATAGTAACTAAGCAAAATGACAGAGAAATCAGAGCTATTCTTCCAGTGATAGCAAGAGATTCTCTTCTTCGCATCGCCCAGTAAGAGCCCTGGTCCACGTAGCTTCCGGTCCACTGGGCACCATGGGGTACTTCACCCAGGCAGGGGCATGAAGTTGACCATTTACTGGCATACGCATGTCGTACAAGGTTAAAAATTTATGTCGGCGAGTTCTACATTAAATTTCTCCATTAGTCTTCATGACGTAATGTTCAATTAAGTGCAAAAAAGTACCTACTTTAACCCACAGGCTTTTTTGACTTCATTGTATGTATTTATAACACAACACACTACTTTCTGGGACATAGTTGGTCCCCGTCTTCAGGCTCACTTCTTCCAAAACAACTGCTATTAATAATAATTATTTACACTGTAATTAAACCCGGATTAACATTGAATTAGGAAATAAAATATATCCCAATAACCGTTTAGAACATATTTTTGTGTGAATTTCATAAGATACCAATTACACAAACTACATAACTGGTTACTGTCACTACTTCCTCTCACTAGACAGCAGCACTGTGCAAGCGAACCCGCTAGGCGGAACGTTTATAGTAACAGCTCTTCTTCTTGGCCTGGGACTGCTGTGTGGCCAGACACTGTTTTATTTCCCTGCCTCTACGCCAAGTACTCGCCCTCGTTTCTTGAAAGATCAGGTAGATTATTGAATGTTTCTTCAGTTGTTCCTGGCGCTTGGGTTATTTATTTATTTATATATTTAGGCTTTCTATAAAGGGGAAAGGGACATTAAAGAATCAGGGTTACCTATTTTTAAAAATTTAATTCTTGCAAAATAAAGATTTCTGGTTATTCATAATATGCAGACGAAATTAACGAAATTTACAGTTTTTTTTTACTTCTTCCCTTTTCCTCCTGCTCCCCCTTGCCTTTCAGTATCCTTGCTGATATTAACGTGAATTTAAACGGCGTAGTTTCTATTTTCGTTCCATGCCCGTCTTCAGGATAAACACATATTCAAAACCTGTACTCTGAAAATTCCCGGTAATGTATCCGAACTGGTAGGAATATAAAGCTCACATACTAGTGGATGTTACAAGCAGATTTTAAGTATTTCTTCACATTCAACGACCTTATTTCAAAAGAAGTAATTTGGGATGGTAGTGAGTTATAAATATACAATTACGCTGCTTTTTTTCCAGTAACCTCATTTATTTGAAGAGCGGTCATTTAATTTATTCGTATTCATCCTCGATCCAGACATGTGTCATTCTTCGTGCTTCCCTAACAATGTAGCCTTTTTCAAAATAGTTTGTGTTTTAAAAATAAGAGGAAAAGGATGAGAAACAGAACTCATAAAATACCATTTTACTACTGTTTAACGTTACTCCAGCTAGATCTGTAGATCTGGAATCACAAATCACAGCTTGCTTTCTATCTGCAGGATTGAGCCTACAGTCATTTGCAGCAAATAAACAAATCTCAGCGGGGAACTGAAAGCGTTCTGTAACAAGCAATTTATTGAGTGTTATAACACAGACAACGCCACCAGATCAAAGAGGTACATACCTCTCGAATGGGAAAACAATAAGTTAGGGGGGCAGAAAAACGTAGTTGGTTGGGACAATTTTGGGGAAATGATCACTTGTAAAACCGTGAAAAAAAGGGGATTAAATTATTTAAATAGGTTTTTTTTCTAACTGAAGTGATTTTACCTGAAATGAATTAACTTTTGATAGCAATATGCGACAGACCATTAGAAACATATTAATTATAGGGTCCATATATTCCAACAACCTGCGTGTCAAAATTCGTAGAGAGAACATGTAAGAATATAATAATAATAATAAACATCATAATAATAAGCCAGTGTGTGAAGAGGGAGATGTCACAGTGTTGAGGAATCAAGCAGTACACACAGACCGAGAAGTTACAGCAAATAGGCCAGATATAATAATTAAAAATAATAAAGAGAAAAAAGGCACACTGATAGATGTGGCAATACCTGCAGACAGAAATGTCGTGCGAAAGAAAGAAGCGGAATTGAAGTTAAAATACAAGAGTTTATATGTAGAGATACAGCGAATGTGGAACCTGAAATGTACGATTGTACCAGTAATAATTGGAGCCACTGGAGTAGTAACAAGAAGCTCAAGGAAAAATTTGGAAACTGTACCAGGAAAACATTTGATAGATTCACTACAAAACACAGCCATACTTGGAACATCACACATAATACGGAAAGTACTGCAGTGTGAAGCTTGAAGCCTGAGCGGTGGGGAACACCGCTGGTTCAAGAGAAGTACCAGAAAGAAAAGGCCTGTGACAAGAGACATCCATATCGTATAATAATAATAATAATAATAATAACAACAATAGAAAGACAGGAGGCAAGTAAAGGCAGAGACTAGAACATTTCTTTTATTGCATCTCCCGATCTACAAGTATGTCATTCAGAAAGCCATTACTCATTAAAAGTTCTTGAATTTTAAAGTGATAACAGAATTACTGTGGGTCCAAAGGTCTTCAAAGAAATTCATAACTTTTTTTTGGTACCACGTGAATCAGTAAACCAAACTATAAATCTTGAGAAGATACAAATAAAGCATTTCATTAACATGCACCATAAAAGTGACCATGAAACATAAATATGTACAAATAATTCACTTCAACCATTTATTTATAAATGTATGAATATCAGTCTATAGGCTATAACTTGTGAAACAGACTTTTACTTTTTAAGATCCTCTCGATTCATCATTTGTTCAGAGTCGATTTGAGCAGTCCTTATGCCTTGAATATACCCAAGGATGTGTTATGTCTTTGTATATAAAAAAACCAAGATATGGATTACTTCAACTAAGCGTAAAGTGAAGCATGACCTCTGGGGTCTGATTCGTATTCTAGATGTCCTAGTTCCAGACCTCTACCTACAGCCTACAATTCGGAATAATACTGTCTCTTACTGTACCATTCCTTTGCCCTTTTAAACAAGTTCCGGAATTTTCATTGTTACACCGTGCATGTTGTCGAGTCACTCAATTATTATACCAACTAATGCACTTATATAAAATTTACACATTAAAACACTAAAACTGCTCCGACATGTTTCGGTCCTAAGACC
>Ga0123352_10005358_pt1 | contig 19280 bp, 10 predicted proteins | sample TergutLab28metaG_FD_89700 | JGI IMG/M metagenome (GOLD analysis project Ga0123352, IMG submission 89700) | Labiotermes labralis P1 segment gut microbial communities from Petit-Saut dam, French Guiana - Lab288 P1 | ecosystem: Host-associated > Arthropoda: Insects > Digestive system > Gut ... | reverse complement strand
CTGGGGAGACCTAGGCGTAGATGGGTGGATAATATTAGGATGGATCTCCAGGAGGTGGGATGTGGGTATGTGGACTGGATTGGGTTAGCCCAGGATAGGGACAGGTGGCGGACGCTTGTGAGTACGGTAATGAACCTTCGGGTTCCATGAAATGCGGGGAATTTCTTGACTAGCTTCAAACCAGTTAGCTTCTCAAGAAGGACTCTGCACCATGGAGTAAGTAAATAAGTAAGTAAGTAATGTAATGCAAATAGGACCAAACAGAGTTGGCAAAGTAGAACATTTCGTCTACGTTGTTAAATATCGGCCTAATGTATCCTACATCACAACCGGTCTGTTCATCCTCCTGTACTTCCACATGCCATAGCGATATGCTGAAAGTTACAGAACTATAAACATAGTTTTGTGAATTCGTGTGGGATTTTAGGGGGTATATTTCTTTAGTATTATTCACACGGAAAATCAAAGCACTGAATTGAATCTACTTTAAAACATTTCCTGTTTCTGAAATCCCACATGTCCTTCGAGTGCACCGACTACGTTTATATCTATCCATTAATTTAGTTCTTCCCACACACACTTCACAGCAGGTGCAGGGATCCTCCGATTTATTTTACGTTCGACACGTGTTCATTACAGCCTTAACCTTTACTTGTAATATATTTCTGCAACATGCCGTCTTTTGGCGTAAAACCTGGTGTACTCGGAGACAAAATATTTCTATTTATTTTTATATATTACAAAATTTCTCTTTTCGGAGAGAAAAAGAAGATAATTCGAAAGCCAGACATATTGCAGCATAGTTGCGACCCTAAGTGACAGGTTTTCTGAGCTCAGTGTGCCTGAATTTAACTCCAGAAATGCCGAGATAAATACGGGCCGAAATAAGACATCGGCTTGACATCGTATCTTGCCGCGACAGGAGCGTCTGCAAGAATATACTTAAAGAAATATCTTACCCCAATATTTATTGTCATGTTTCATTTCACTGTGTAAGTCTATAGTGGTAAACAAAATATTGCCTTTGAAACTTTAGAATAAGTTTGTAGGGAATCTGTACTGAGCAAAGTGTGGAAAAATGTTATTAAGCAGTGCCTGTAAATTTTGTGGCATCGTATTTGTAATTAAAGTAAGTGGACATTGTGATTAATGACGTATGTACAAATGCTACGAATGTTTCTCGAAAATGTGTTTATTCCAAACTGCACAAAACTTTTCTTTTTTCGTTTGCCATGTGCGAAGATTCTAAAGTGTTGAATTGGGTCCCATCCAGATGGATAATTGAGATTTTTGTACTAAAATATCCATAATACTATGTCGCTTGAAATAGTGTTAGAGCAGGAGAAAACTAATTTTAAAATTCTGGTATATTTCTCTGGACGATCGATCGGCCCGACGCAGAGACCTCTGCCTGACAAAAGACAACACTCACAACAAACAGATATCCAAGTTCCCGGAGGGATTAGAACTTACAATCCCAGCAAGTGAGGAGCCGTTGAGCCACACCTTAGACCGCCTGGCCACTGGGATCGGCTTATCTAATTAGTAGTTAACTTTATTTCAGGAACTCAAAAAAAATTTCCTGTACGTGGTTAGTCTTCATTAAGAGTTAGTGAGGAAGGTAGAAATACCAGGAGTATATATAAAATAATCATCGAAACAAAAAAGGATGGAATTATGTGAAGAGTCTTGGAAGGAGAAAATAACAGAGAAACTGAAACGAAGCACAAGGAAGAAACGAAATCCTTTCATGTGATAATTGAAGTGAGGCGCGAACAGTCCTGTAATTAACTTCACATAAGTCCTGTTCTAAAGATGTATAAACACTATAGCAAAGGAAAAATAGATCCTTTGTAATGCGCAATCATTTAGTGCTGCTGTAGCCGCACTGGTTCATTTTGTTGTTACAAAATGTACTTCTCTTCCTACTGTCGAGTGGTACTGTAAGGTTCAGAACGAGTACTAAGATCACAGTCATTTCTGCCTGGGCTGACAGGTCGTTGCTCCATCCTCTGTGTGATCTACTTTAACACAGGAATCTCCTTTAGTTCTTTCATAATTTTAAAATTTTTCGGATTATTTTCGAAACTCGCAATGCAGCAATAATTTTTTACTTCTCACAAAGAACACCTTTAATTTTGTTTTTAGCCTAAACTGTACAGAGTGTATTTAAATGCCGTTGCCAATCTTGTAGGGCTTGTGAATGGGTTTAATATGTAACTCGGAAGTTCTTCCTCTCTGCAGTACCGGCCGTTGAACTGTCGTTAGCTCTCCAAGATTAGAAAATCTTCCTGTGCTGTCCTATTAGGACTGATGTTCATGATGATATGAAGTCATCGTCAAGAGAGGGGCAGATGAATGTACACCACCGATCCATGATACAGACCATCTGGTTGTCCTATCGAAGCAGGGTTGGCAGTCGCGCTGTCAAGAATATGGCAGGTGTCTGACTAAGGTAATTTCATCGGCCTGTATCTCGGTGAAGTATATAAAAATAGATTTGTCTGATTTTGTGTGTGTTAGTTAAGGAGGAACGTGGATTGTTGCTTATCGTCTCCAACAGACCAGAGTACTGCTGCAGTAAATGACGGTGACAGCAACTGTACTTTAGTTGGTACTGCAATATGGACTCGTGCCGAGAAGTTGGCATGGCGTTCATCTGGAAGGAAATCGTGATTTCAAAGATTCTCTCAATGATTGCAAAATCTAATAGTGAATCAAAGCATGAGTTTTTTTTCTGGTCACGCACTTTTATTCCCTGAAGATTCAAGCAATATTTTCCTCTGAAACACCGGTATCTTTCCACCAAAATACAGTGTCACATTTCTTCAGACAGTATTCATAATTTTGACAAAAATTTAACGCATAAAAGCATTCGGAAATGAAGGTAATAGAAAAATTCCTACTTCTTTTGACAATACATATAATCGCATGGCCTGCTGCATGTACCGGTACAACAATGTGCAGCCAAGTTGTCATGATTCATCGATTCTTAGGGGAAAACTGGCACGGTTGTTTGTCTTGAGCCATAATAGACGTAACTATTTCTTATTGTTATTCAGTTTCTTTGTTAGTGTTGTACTTTTTTATGACACTTTTGTTTTCCATTTATTGCATTTGGGCCCAGGAATTGCCACATTTGTGTCATCTCAGGTACTAAAGTTTTATGTCGTTATGTATTTTCTTCAGGACTCTTTGAAGTTAAGACACTGACTGTTAGATCGGTAACAATGTAGTTTTTATCAGCGAGTCTTATATCAGCATTTCGATGGCTTATATTTATTTACTTTCTGTATGACTTTACTGTTGCGAAAGGGAGCGAAAGAACGACAATAATACTAGTGCATTTCCCTATAAGAGACAGTGAAATTTGTTCTTTGTTTTCCCATAAATATTTGTATAACCTTGTAAGGATGTTGACAGTGCAAACCGCTCATTACGTTTTCTGTCTTGGCCGATTTCAGGAAGAATAAACCTTTTCATACTGACTTATTTAAAAATAAATTTTACCTTCATTAAAATCGTCACAAGACATTACTTGCTCATACAAGTGAAGAATGAAAAGTAAATGTTATTAGAAACGTACGTACTGTGTAAATATACGTTCCTACTGACAAAAAATCTATCAAATCCTAACGTCTTCCCCACACAGAGTAATATGGCCGCGTGTGAGGAGAAGGTCATGCATCTCCGTGGTGCGGCGTCTGATATAAAGTATAAACACATAATTTATATTTGATCAGGCCAAAATATTTCGACATTTTTAACGTTTTTTTTTGGCCGTGCGTCCCTGTATAATCATGTAAACAAAGCCCACTTGGTGTATAATTTTCTCTTAGTATATTTATTCTTAGTATATTTATCAATCTCTACATGTTTCGGGCGAGTATGTACCGATCATCAGGAGAAACAACTGTGCTTATGCGATAATTTGTACTTGTTATTCTGTGTGGATGACTGTCTGGTATGCAGGATCATATGCTCCTGCTTACCAGACAGTCATCCACACAGAATAACAAGTACCAAGTTTCGCATAAACACAGTTGTTTCTCCTGGTGATGTTCACATAGTCGCCCAAAACATGCAGAAAGTGATAAAATACTAAGAATAAATATTCTAAGAAAAAACCCTGCGCCAAGTTGGTTTTATTTACAAGATTATTTCTACATTCTTATCATCGATAAAAGAACAATACCAAAAAGAACACAGGTTTATTGTTAAGAGAGATTTTGCTTATTCCGAAGGGTGGAAATTAATGAATATGCATGTTTTCTGAAAGTCAAAGTTATTCCTATACACGCCATGAATGCATATAGGAGGAGTGGAGTTATGGTTCCACTCATTTTTAACTAGGTGGACGTGAGTGTTCCTTCATCTCGTCCCGGCCGCTGTACCTCTGTGAAGAGAGCTGCCGGTACCTATTGAATGGGAGACAGGTTTGGCCCAACAGACGGTCAAGCCTCCTTGCATAAACATTTTTTTACCCCTAACGAGATTCGAATCCCAGATCGTCCGGCCCGTAGTATAGTCAGCATAGTGACTAGCTGTCTAGGCTTCGCATGTTTTGTACCACGTTGTAACAGTAAAGAGGTTAAAGTATCTCTTTATCCTGTTATTTGGAATGCTTGTTGTAGCTATTTTTATTTGTCGCCATTAGTGTGATCAGTCAGACAACATCTTTCGGACATCCTTATTAGGCGCGTTCGCAACACTGCGACTATTAGCTTTGTCATGTCAGTCTGTATGTCCGTCCGTCCGCATGGAACAATTCATCTCCCATTAGACGGATTTGCATGAAATTTGATATTTGAGAATTTTTCGAAAATATGTCGGGGAAATTCGAGTTTTATTAAAATCTGACAAGAATAACGTGCACGTGACATGAAGACCTGTGTACATTTGTGATATTTTGCTGAATTATTTTTAGAATGAGAAATGTTTCTTACAAAAATTGTAAGGAAAATGAACACACACGTATCATGCCGTTTCCTAAAATCATGCCGTTCGTGAGATACTGTGGAAAAACATGGTAGAGACGGACAGGCCACAGATAAAAATATGAGGTAAGCGCACTGCATGAGTCTACAAATACACACTTAGAATAGGTAATACCATTTTTCCACTGCAATAATGGTTACTTGAACGCGCTTCAGTATTTCGTTAAACGCACATAGCCTGTCTTGTTCGAGTAAGCAATATCAAACGAAAAGATACCCAATGACTTCAGTTACATACTCTTAACGACTGTGTGCAGCAGTCCATGGTGTCCAGTAGCAAGTAATAGTTTGTCGTGAGTAGAAGCTGGTGTTGTGTTGGGTAGTGTGGTAAGGTATGACTCATGCAGTCACCGACATCCTCCCCCTCCACGTCTTCCCATTTTCATGTTTGGAAGAAGCCGTTCATGTTGCAGAAAGATTGTGCTGTCGTCTGCTGGTCTTGACTGTTGATTCATAGTTCGGCACTCTTACCGTTACATCAATTGTTTAAAATTGCACAAAGTTTAGTGTAGTTAACTTGTGCGGGTTTTGAATGTGTGTTGCTGTACAGTTGCCCAATGTTTGAAGTTACACGTAGTGATTTTAATATCAGCGAAGTCACTTGTTTGTGATGAGCCAGTGTGATTGATTTTCTTCCCAGTTTGATGACAAACGGTGCGGTGATATGGATGTACAAGAAAGGTAAAACTTTGCTTTGAATACAATACAGAGAGAGTTATTTCACTTATGTGTCGGTTATGATTCTTCACGACATATCTGTGTAAATGACTACCGGAACATATCACGCGTTTCCTTTCTCACAGACATAACGTAGTCTACATACAGTGCTGAAAGTTATAAAATATTTAACGAAAGTAAGTTTTTGGAATTATGAATCCGAAACTGTTTTGGAAGATGGTACCCGTGTTTTTTGATCACGTGTCAGTTGTGCACTCCGTGGTTGGAGGTTGGGTGCTTTTCACGCAACATTGGTACATGTGTAGGAATATAATAACCTACAAATGAATTCTACATTATATGAGCGCTGAAATGTACAATGATCTTGTTTAACTAACAGCTCTTACTTGTTTCGTTGTAGGCTTAAGGACTTTTTATTTCTATTCGTTTTAATAATTGTGTGTGCACAGCCTTAACCAACAGCTTATTATAGTGTAGTCTTTGATCTGAAAAAACAAATATGAAAAATATTGTGGAATGAAATATGAAAAGGACTGTGCAAAGAAATTTTCCCCATTTTACTGCGCAATCATGATTAGTACGAATACATATTGTGGAATCGAAAGTTGAACATCCCCATTGCCAAAGCTAGCCATGATCCAGAACGATATATTCCGAAATCTAATCTTCACGAAAACTCATTATGCTAAAATTTCCTAAGTTGTTTTCCAAATAAAATTCTCATCATCATAATTTAAATGCATTCTTATATTTTCGTGCATGATGTAGCTAAGGCCCTGTTGGAAACGTTCGTGCAACATCTCTGAACAGGCCCTAATAAAGTTTGGTGTCTAATTATCATTTAGTGACTGTGTTTTACGGGTGTTCACCTTTAATGCGAGTTGTAGGAGTAGTGGGAGACCGCGTAAATCGGACCATATCCTACTTGGAAACATTGCCCTAAAAGTTACGAGACACCATTAGCAGGAAGCCGAAGCCTCAGTTGATCTGAGTCATGGAGAAAGATTATCAGTGTTGCTTGTTGTGGCGTGCATTCCTTAGTTTTATAACGTGCTTAATCTCATTTTTCACTTCCGCTTCTGCTTGCGTGAACGGAGGGCGTTCAACCGAGATAATTTCCATCTGTAAATAGGGCTTTCAGCAGTCTGTGAGAGTCTTTGGCGAAAATAATAAGACCGTGTACCCTATGGTGGATCGGCAGATGTTTCCTACATTAGAACACGTAATTTCAGGAGTGTACCCACCCGGGGAGGGGGGAGGAGCTGCGGGGCTACAGCTCCCCCAAATCCCCCAAAATTGAAATTTAGGAAACTCACAATGATATCAAATGTTTTAAGTCATTTACCCTTCAGTCGATGTCAGCCACTGAAGTCGGCTGATGACTAGTATATTAGAATTTTTAAAAATAAATTAATAAAGCAAAAAAGACAACAAGATTGGACACTGTGTTTGAGTCGTGTATGTAGTTGCATTTCTATACAATTAAATGTAGTTACAATGTTATGTTACATTTATATTTACGACATGATTTTTATAACAATTTTTACAATCACACTGAACTTATTTTTAGCCGCAGGGCCAGCGCCTCCCATTGAAAAATTATGGAAGCGCGTCTGCCCACTTTTGTGGTCAATTTTATGAAGATGAGCAGAAACCCTTAGGAATAAGTTTACGAAGCTACACGATTAAAAATTGGCAAATTAATATATTATCTGCTTCGGTACGTGAATATTCAAGTTAAATTTAAGTATCCGTTCCCTGATTATTATTTTCTATGCTAATTAAGGCGTCGAAACGGGCCAAATACGAAAAGGGAGAAGAAAAAATTGTGGAAAGAACATTAGTTGTTTATCGGAATGCTAAAATGCGACTTAACTCTGTAGCACGAAAATGTTGTAACTCGAAAGCAACCCTAACGAGGCGAATTGACGGGACTGACGTAATTGGTGCACATAAAAAAAATTCGACAGAATTGCTGATTTCCAAAACGAAGTTCAAAGTGATTAATATTTTTCACCACGTGACTAAACACACATTATGTTTTCATTATTACTTGTTTTAAAGAAACAAACTACAACATGTTTCAATTGTTACAGGATCACATTGTACGGCGTACGTAAAGTATTAGTGTATAAAACAACATATAAAGTTGTTGTGAACATATAACTGCTCACAACAACTTTGTAAGTTGTTTTGTATACAGTTGATGTTTATACTCCCTGATGATGATTCTGTAAGGACTGAACACGTTAGATTTTGTTATTTTAACATATGTTAATGTAAGAATACATTGTACATTTAGTTTGTTGTTGGAAAGTATTATGTATCAATGCACGGAATGAATAATATAGAAAAGCTTAAAGAGACTTAATGAAAATCTAGTACAATTTGAAGAAATACGTTTTGGGTCGACGTTCTAGGATCTCCGACCTTTAGTATACAAAACAGCAGAGGTGAACAATTTGACGTGCAAATTTAGCGACAAACGGAATATGTTTGGAGGAAAGATGTAACAGTACGGAGTATAGCCCATCACCCTGAAATATCACTTCGTCAACATGAAGAAAGCTCTAAAACTAGAGATCTAACGTTCTGCGAAGAAGAAGAAGAATTTTTAGCTTTCCTGGGGAAATATATGGGTGAAAACAATTTGGATGCTGCTGGGATATTTAATGGGGATAAACATGTCATTTCCCCTTTAGAAAAACCTCAGAAAATATGAGCCGTGACGAGTAAAAGGGGAGCGTCAATAACTTAGGCTGAGTTGGTTTTGCGAATTGTGCTAACTGGTAGTAATTTGTGACATGATGCAGGGCACGGGCCGCATGGAGTGAGCCCATCAATACAGTGCAAATTTGGGGCCGAAAGATAAAAATTACCATTGTGAAAAATGCATTTAGCCGATTTGTATAAGCATTTTGTGTTGTTTGAAATACTGCTTTTTTTACTTTGGTACAGTTTTTGAGTGTATGTGCATGAATTGGACGGCTACTGAATTTCAGGAATCTTTTTTTGAAAATATATTTTCATTTGCAGTAAAAGACTACACATTTGTTTTATCTGATGTTTGTTGGACCGTGCATCATTGTGATAACTGAAGAATAAAAAACCAACTAGATGCCACTTATTATTTTATTGTACTTCTTTTAGGTTCAACATGTTTCGGACATTACTATGCCCAACATCAAGAGCTCGCGACTATGTTGTTGATTACCACACTGGTCGTTTCGTTCTTGGTTTGCTGTATGTTGGAGGTTAGGTGCGGTTAGGCTGGAGTAGTGTCCGGGTTGCAGGCTGCACCCCGGACACCACTCCAGCCTCACCGCACCTAACCTCCAACATACAGCAAACCAAGAACGAAACGACCAGTGTGGTAATCAACAACATAGTCGCGAGCTCCTAATGTTGGGCATAGTAATGCCCGAAACATGTTGAGCCTAAAAGAAGTACGATAATATAATAAGTGGCATCTAGTTACATTTCGTTTAATTTCTAACGAAACGTTTTTGAGAGGTAATTTTCCTTTAATTTATCCAACTTTTGCTTAAAAACTCTTTTCTTCTTAGAGGTCCAATATAGGCGTTCTTTCCCTAAATTCTTAGCCAGATATTGATACTTAATTTTTAAATATTTACATAAATTAAAAAAAAATACCGTTTTGAGAAAGTAAAAGAATCAGTCTATATTCTTTGGTACTATTTGTTCCGAAAGTATGCTTTACGAATCTCCATTTGGTTACGGGCTGCCAGTAGTGAGAATTTTAAGACTGGTACTTTTTAATAACTAATTTTCCCCAGGCTAATGAGATTTTATTTTTTTGTAACTAGCCCAAAGCGCCTCCCTCCATATAATTCATGATAATCATCACATTTAACGTATATATATATATATATATATATATATATATATATACTCTCCATAAAAAAGACGGTAAATGCCGCAAGGTATTTCAGTCAGTTTTTGCTTTTCTTTGACGGAAATGCATTTTTTTATTAAAAAAAGAAGTTCCTTCGTCACCGTACAGTCGCTCTTAAATTAACAAATTTCGTTGCCTTTTGCGCTGTTTTATGGTCAGACACACGATCATTTCGTAAATTATCTTCCTGATATGTAACCAGTAACGTACTGATGACGGATGATTTAACCGGATCGCGTCTACGCCCATTAAATGAAATAAACAAAGTTTTTTTTAGGTGCAGATTTAAGTTTTTCGTGATTGAAACGTAATTCTCTTTATGCAAAGCCAGGGCTGGCCCTTAAAACACCCTTTTTATTTTGTTTAAAGACAAACACAGTACCCTGTTCAGGGAGTTTCTTAAGCTGTTTCTTGTAAAAGGCTTGATTAATAGGCGAGTAAGTAAATGGATGAATTGCAGACTGAATGTGAGGGTGTAGGCATGTAGGAAACTAGCTATCACTCAGTCTCCGTAAGTAATTAGAAAACCTTACATGTCTTGGTATCTTGAACATCCTAATCAGCTCAAGCTGTCATGCTGACCCTCCAGCGTTTGAAGCTAATTTAGCTTTCTGCAGTGTGAAACATAAAACGGACAGAGATACACTGGCTTCATCCTTTCCACTTCGCTTAGTAAATTAGCTCCACGCGACAGAATGTGATACTACAGTCAGTGATGATGCCTGAAGGCTCCTCCCTCGCCTGCCTGAAATCCAGAGGCAGAATACCCCATGTTAGAACAGGAATGTGAAGGAGAAAGAGAGAAATGTAATAAGGGAGATCACAGTTATAAAACACGAACTGTATGCTCTTGGAGTCAACAAGCTTCTGGCTCAACATTTCTTCACAGCGGACATCACCAGAAGCGCTAAAACATTCGGAAAGTTTTGTGGTCCATTTAACTTCGTGTCACGGTACTTCGTATGTTACGTTTGCGTACGTGACCAAGGAAAACTTGGATAAATTTATGGTCAACGTCACGTAGCAGAAACTTTTTCGCGGTTTGCAAATCTCTGCACTGCATTTTGATTATCTCTATCCCTGCTGGCACATTTACTACGCTGAGAACAAAAATAAATCGTAAGTATTCTGATGTATCGTATTCTGTAGAGTATATTTGTGTATTATATCCTTAAATTTGCAAAGTATTGTCTTACCGAAATAGATTTGGGTTATTGGTTCCAGATGTTTTTACTTCGAGGTTTTCAATGCGCAGGTTTTCATGATATGGTTTCATTTAGAATATAAGGCTCCAGGTTTTCACGTTGCCGTTGGGGATTTGCTGGTCTTCTTATGACTTTATACGCCGTGTGGAAGATGTGTGTTCCGACGTTTCGGAGGAATGTACTGCCGCCTCCTTCAGGTTGACTAAATCTGGTTAACTTGAATGCAGCAATTATTGGAAAGAAGGAAATGTGTCAGTTATTGTAAAGCTGGAGGAAATCTGGCCAATCATAGCTATTGGAGCAGAAGAAGAACAGCGCTAGTAACGAGTTAGTGGGCATCATTTCCAAGAACGACTGGTGGACAGATGTGCCTGACAAGCTTGTGCACCGTCGTTTTGTGGGGCCCACGGTTGGGAGATAAGCGTGTCCGCCTTTATATTTCGCGCCCTTCATATGGCGTGGGTGTTACAGTGAGACACTTTTATCCTTGGGGACCACTTCTTTTCCTTGGGGCGGGGGGAGGAGGGGATGGGAGTATTAAGGGTTTCATTTAGAATGTTGTATTCTTAATTATATCGATGTGTCGCCCACGAAGTATTACAGCTCAAAAAATTCTGTAATTTCACAATTTTGAAAAGTGCAACACACGTGTAAGATGATGTGTTTGTGGAGAGACATTGAGGTTATGACAAAGTTTGAAACGCTAGTACCTTAAGGATACTCACAGCACAGTGACGTTTTCGTAAAAAGGAATTTAGAGGGTGCGGAATGTGACAAAACGTTGCCTTGTGGACGTAGCCGGACAATTTGTTAACCGTTATCTTTGTTTTACATGTAGCATTTGCTCCAGTAAACACGAAGTAATCATCTAACTTAAAAGAATCGTCGCTGATCACAAATGTTGGCCACCCCGAAGAGTTGTATTACTGTAGATGCCTGTTTCGACGTAAAATGTCTATTATTATTATTATTATTATTATTATTATTCTATTCCTTGTATTTGTAGGTTAATATATGTACATATTGATACAGTGTGTGGCGGCAGGAATGTGCCTTACTTCAGAAGAACGTTCATTAGGTTAAATTATATCGATGTAAACAAATATGCATATAACTTCTGTGTACCCATAAATAATCTAACATCAACAACAAACAGCCTGTAGAATTGTCACGAAATTTGTTGTAAGCGTTATTTAAATATGGTTGTTGGTCAAATCGACTCATTAACAGTCATACTTCACTCAAGGGCGTAAACGAATTTATACCCGTAATTTTCACATTCGTTGAATGACCGTGAAAAAAAAACTGATATCGTGTTTTACATAATTTCATTAAGCACTCTTGTGGTTCGTGAAAATCGATGCTGTGAAAAGTACTCTTTAGTTACGGCCAGTAATGGAACGTTGGCTGTATTTTCTACATTCTTTGTCTGATTTGGTTAACATGTGGTGTGGAAGATGTCCAATAAAACTTGTACAGTGACTGAGAGGTGTGTGAAAATGACGGAATGAAAGTCAGAGCCATGGCATATTGTTGGACGAGTATATTTACCTTGAATAAAAGTAGCTGAATTTTAGCCACCGGCATTTGAAGCTATGACCTGAACTGAAAAATATCCCACTGACTGTACGGTGTGTTAGAAATATATGGGGGCTCAGTCGCCGCTCGTATAATGGAGACCACAAATTTCACGTTACGCCACTGGCATGAATTGATTGTGAACATTGCATGTAGCATTTGTGTTTCTAAACGGAATCAGCGTTTGCAATAAGTGGTTTTCTGTGTCTTTGTGTTGTTTCCTAAACTTTAAAAGTTTTAGCTGGTAACTTCTTTCTGCTTGTCCTATCGCTTTGTTTCATGAGTTATCCCCTTTATTGCTCTTGTCTACTCCCAGAAGTGCTGTTTGAGAGGTCCTCCCTGTCCCTGAACTTATCTGTCACGGCCATTAACGTAAATCCTTAAGCCTTGTACCATACAAATCACGAAAATATCCTTAAGGGTTAGGTGGAATTGTGACCATTTCAATTTGGACGAAGGTTTTGACACAAACCGTGGCGATATTATACGAGGGCACATTTACCGAAATGATTCCAGCTATTATTAAAAACGCACCGGAAAGAACCAGATTTTGATGACATCCTACAACTTCTTTCCTTTTATTTAATTTGATTTGGTGCCGTTTAGTTCCGTTATTTTGGGTTTATTGTAGGGTATGCCGCTCTTAAATGAGAAACGAAACTGTTATATTAAAACAAGAAATTTAGACACATCCAATGGCCAAAAGTAACTTAAAAACTGAAGGATGTTACGTAATTTTTTGAAAAAAGTGTTCTTGTGCTGTCTGCCAAATCCATATAGGCACCAGTTGAAGGAACATGACAAGCAACAAACCTGCTGAATTTCCGTCAGAATGATCTTCCTCGCTTCGGGAATGTTTTGTGGGGTGTACTGCGGTGTTTAACGGTCACTTTGCGAACTCGATCGGGGGCAGCGACAACAGGAAAGGGATAATTCGGCTGTCTATGGAGGGAGCCGTACCAATTTTGCATCCCTCGTTCAACACGGACGAAGAGAGACTGATTTCATAAATGAGCCGTTAGGCGGTAATATTTGCTTTCACAATACATTGTATAGGCTACTACATACATCACATTACACATATAATGCAGATTACATGTACATTATACATTATACTGTAGTGTATATTTGTTAAATGTGTTGTTTAAGGGCGTTGGTAACTATTAACGTTGTGTAGAGTCGGTAACAGGTAAAAGAATATGGCTCATTGGGGAATAGGTTACTGACAGGAGAAAACAGAAGTAATCTGTTGAAACGTAATAATACCTCTTTGTCTACCACAAAACTCGAACTGACTATCTTGGAATACAGCTCAGACCTGCACTCTGACAGTCTGATAGCTAACATCCTCAACAGTGGTAGGTCTTGTATATTATTGTATAATATATAATATAATTACGTAATATTTGATACTCAAGTCATTCTAAGTCACAGATAGAACAATGCGCCGACGAATACAATGGTCAGCTGAGCAAGTCAGTCTACAAACCACAGTATGTGTTTGCTTTCTTAAGCCACGTCTGTATCTAGATTGATCTGAGGGGGTACGGATCTCTCTGGGACCTTGTGTTCGATTTCGCTTGTAAGCGCTGCTTCTATTATGAAAGAGAAAGATGGAAGTAAGATTCGATTCGTTTCGTTTCAGTTAGGTTACTGTACAACGTGCTAGCCGTTAGTCTTTTCGGGAGTCCCCATTCCTGAGCCGCACAGTTGCAACCGTCAGACTCGTAAGGCGGTGAAAACACTAACCGAACAGAGTCCATTGGAGTCGAACCAAGTCTGGCTCAATGAGATGCTGCAACGATTCACTACACTCGATTCGACTCGACTCCACAGAATTCCTGCATACCTAAAAAAAGGTATACAGAAATTCTTTGTAAAAGAATGGGTCATACTTTACAGCATCTTAATGAGTTTGTGTATCCGGCCAGGGCCCGTAGTTCAAGGCTCGTACTGAGCTTCCCAAGAGGAGACGACATACTGGTGATCTGGCTGTTATCCGATTCAAATGACAACATCGAAATTAAATCAAAATTGTGCTTTTCAAATTTAGAATTATCGAAGAGGTTTCCCAGCTCCAAACCCCTAGTTGCTGTCTGCAATGAAAATATGCGTGTCACAGAAATGGACGTGGGTCCAATAAAATCATTTCATGAAAGGTTTTATAATTTTTCCCCTTGTCGTAGCAACAAGTATTAGTAGGAAAGTAAGTGGTTCTCTTGTCGGGATACGTCTGGGAATGAGCTTCCTGCAGGCTGACTGTTTCCGAACAAAGGAAGGAGAGAGGAAAGAATTCCAGAACATTCCTAGGACCGTGAAGGTTTTGGGCTCGCGAAGATTATTAGAGATACAGACACTGTAGCGCATGGTTCATTCTTCGCGACCAAAATTATTCTTACTCTTAGTGCAATAAGTATAATCAACAGCATTCATTTTAGTCGATATAATTCGAGTATAATATTTGTAATTAACTGTTGAATATACTGTAATCGGGGCATAACTTTCTTATTTATACCATATGACCCACAATGCTGTGTTGTTGTTGTTGTTGTTATTGTTGTTGTTGTTGTTGTTGTTGTTGTTGCATCGATAGACGTTGTAGTTTACAGTCGACCAGACACTTCCGTAAATACCCATTGACAAATCTCTTGTAACCTAAGTGAATGGTGCAACACACTAACGGGAAGTCGGATAGTTCAAAAGTGGAGGTCTACGTCAGACTCGACTAGACTCGATTAGGTTAGTGTGCTCACCGCTCTTAAGGATCTGACCGTAAAGTACGTGATTAGAAAACGAAAGAAGGATTACTGTTTTGAAACTGTACTGCGTGGAAACACACAGAATGCCTCAATTCGAACTCGAGGAACGTGAATAACGACCGTTCTTTTAATCTGGCCCCATTCTCTATGATCGTAGCCGTCGAGATTTTCCCAGACGTCTTTAAGTTCTGAGTTTTGTAGTACGTTATGTAAAATATGGCTTTCTGTAGTGCAATTTACAGACCTACGGAATGACACGACAAGACATAGCATGGCATGGTGTGGCAAATGCAGCCTTCAAGAAGAAGAAGAAGAAGAGGAGGAGGAAGAAGAAGAGGAGGAAGAAGAAGAAGAAAAAGAAGAAGAGGAGGAGGAGGAGGAGAAAGAAGAAGGAGAAGACTTTTTCACCATCAAATTTTACTAAATTTAAAGAAGAAATTAGTGAAATATTACGTTTGGAGCACAACTTTTTGTGGTGCTGAAACTTGGACACTTCGGAAAGTAGATCAGAAATACCTTGAAAGTTTTGAAATGTGTTGTTGGAGAAGGATGGAGAATATAGTTTGGACCGACGTGTGAGAAATGACGAAGCTTTAAAGTAAAGGAGGAGAGGAATATCTTACGTACAATAAAAAGAAGTAAGGCTAAATGGTTTTGTTACGTCTTGCGTAGGAACTGCTTTCTAAAACACGTCATTGATGGAAAGGTAGGAGGAAAGCTAGAAGTGACAAGAAGACGAGGAAGAAGACGTAAAGAGCTACTGGACGACCTTAAGGAAACGAGAAGATACCGAACATTGAAAGGGGAAACACTAGGCAGCACTCTTTTGATAACTCGTTTTGGAAGAGGCTGCGAACCTGTCGTAAGACGGACTGCGTGATGGTGATAAATAATTAGGTGGGTCTTAAATGAATAGGGTGGAGGCTGTGGGTTAGATTTCATGTGGGTCAGAGGAGGGAAGAATAAAGGGATGTTGTGTAAACAGTTACGAACCTTCGATGCAATAAAATACGAGGTATCGATTGAAGGGCGTAACGTCTGGTGTGTTACTTTCTCAAGAAAACATCTGCTGGGGTAGGTGTTTTCATGGGTTCGAAATTTTGAAAAATATTATAATAGTAGAACTCACGTGATGTGACATGGGCAGTTTGAAGTTCGGCTGTTACTATATACAGTATGTAGCTGCGTCTGAACCTTTCGACTACTCCTGATTTGAAGTTCTAGAAGCCATTAACACTCTAGCATACTTGATTCGACAACCGGTAATTTCAAGGCAAGATAGTTTGTAGAATTATCGACACATAAATCCGAAGGGCCAAGCCGATCAGAATAATCGGCGATCGGGATAACCAGCGTCCGGATAAGTGGAGTTCTATTGTACTTTCTCTCGAGGGTCACAACGCTTGAGGAAGCCTAGGTTTACTCTTACGATCCAGAAGACAAAGTGCATTCCTGTCACTGCAAAAATTCTTCTCTCCGTGTCCGAAGACAACCAGGCAAGTGAGTTCGAACATTATTTTTCTGATTTCGAAGGCATTTTTATCAAGAAGTTTTTCCTCTAAGCCGCGGGTCAGATCATGATTACTGCAGACAGGTTTTGCAACGTCTGAGGGACCGAATTCGCGGAACGATGGCTGAGTCAAGTCTGATTGATTCGCTATGGCAATGGCCCAGCCCACACTGAATTTTCGTTGCAGAAAATTTTGGTCGCTAAACACATGACTTTGGCCGCCACCCTCCCCTTGATTTGGCTATTTGTGTCTTTTTATTCTTTCCTAGAACGAAATTTCAGCTGCGGAAGTCTCGTTCTCAGCATGTCCTGAAATTCAGATACAGCTTCTGACCGACATACACACGTTGCTTGTGGAATTTGCGGTGGGTCGGACTCGTTGCGTAGTCTCGGGTGGGACTTCTTTCTAATGGATAACAACGATAAGTAGTAAAATATGCGTATATTTCGCAATAGAATGGATCCTGGAAATGCGTATGCATTGAACTATATCGCGCAAACCCCTTCTTAGGGCAGTGTGGACTAGCGACCAGGACTGAGCTGCCTGCTATCACGCGAAACGGTCTGAGTGGACAAGTAATGCGAATTGTCGGATAAAATGACGTCCTTTATTCTGTACATCCCATTGTGACAAAATATACAAACCAGGCCTATATTTAAATAAACAGTAAAAAAAACTAATATTTTTATTAAGAGTTTCATATTTACTAGGGCATGATTCGCCCGGTTAGGCCATCTTCTGGTTTTAAAACAAAAACAAAAAATAATCTGGAAGTTAGTTATCGTTGCACCGTGCATTTTCAAAGCTACGTAGTTCACTCACCAACAAATGCACTATTTATTAACTCGGTTAAAAGTTTAAAATTTGCATTAAAATACACAATAATATCGCTCCTACATGTTTCGGTCTTTAATGACAATCATCAGGGAGCTTTATCTGTACCTGACTGAAGTTATATTTATGTTAAAACACTCGGTAAAATTACGTTTTTATATAAATTAGGTGATGTGGCAGCATGTAGTAGAGCGACATGCTGCCACATCAAATTTTAAACTTTTAACCAATTTAATAAATAGTGTATTTGTTGGTGAGTGAACTACGTAGATCTGGATGTTCTTTACAACATTCAAAACATGAATCCCTTTGAATTATTTCCCTTCGTGTATAAATGACCATCTCATTTCTTTTTATAGAACTTAATGTAGCAATTAACCTCTCAAGCAATTTGCGTTTTTTTTTGTATTACGTGAAGATGGCCAATGCGACCGAAGTGTCTTGTGATAAATACTAATCCTAATAGTAAAAAAAATTAGTTGTGTTTGAAGGTTTATTTTCATATTGTTTAAAATGCCTAGCCACTGCTTAGTCTGTCTAACAACTTATCCTGTGCCGTAAAATAAAGCATAATTACCTTGAAATAAAGTGAAATGCCAACTTGATGCAACAATGTAATTTAATGAAGTTTCTTCAGCTCGACATGTTTCGGGCGCATACGTCCATCATCAGGAGCACTAGATGTTAAGTTGCAGCATGTGGTTTTCTGCACCGAGTTTGTAGAAGGGTGGTGGTTCTGAGAGCCGCTGCGTAGGTCGTGTGTACGGTTTGGAAGGTGCTGATCGCACGGCACATTCCAAACCCTTACACACGACCTACGCAGCGGCTCTCAGAACCACCACCCATCTACAAACTGGGTGCAGAAAACCACATGCTGCAACTTAACATCTAGTGCTCCTGATGATAGGCGAATGCGCCCGAATCATGTCGAGCTGAAGAAACTTCATTAAATTACATTGTTGCATCAAGTTGACATTTCACTTAATTTCATGATGAAGATGCACGGTCAAACAACCCACATAATTACCTTCTTAAACATCAGAGTATTCAAATTTATATGTTCTTAAAAAACAGGTTGGAAATGTGTGGACTGGAATTATCTGGCAGAGGTTAGGAGCCGTCACGGTCCGTCGTCAACACAGGGTTTAATTTCGGATTCGATAAAAGAAGGAATATATACTGATTAACAGAGTGCTGGATTTTCATGGGTTATTTTGTTGTATGTAGTCATATATTTATATTTTGAGATATACAATTTTGGGGGGGGGGGGAATTTATTTGGTGTAATATCATGGACCCTCTACTGAATTTATCGTCACATGTGGGATAGGTTCATCTGTCGTTAATTGGCGAAGTGTATTTACTTTTAGAGAGAGCGATCGAATTATAAACAAATAACATGGAGGGTTGGAAACGTTTTAACCACTCTACGTTGTCTGTCTGTTGAACGCGTAATCAAACAACGCGGATTTAGGCTAATTTAATCCCTATCTCTCTTTTCATTACAGGCAACGACATGTTAATAAAAACCATCTTTTAACGCATTTAGATTATTTGATTTAGACTCATGCCGGCGTTGTTAAGATCTCTTGCAACAAATTTGCCTTCTGTGCGTGGGTTTCATAAGTGGTGTCGTCTCTTAATAATTCAACATTTCATAACAACAGCAATGATCTAATAACAAACTAAACTCCGTGGCCTTAGTCCGCACGCGAACTATACCGACAGAGCGGCCGCCGCCGGTCGGCGAAGTTAGTGCCAACTTTTGCGGATAGAGGGGTGTCACGTGGTCAGCGCAACGG
>Ga0123352_10005356_pt1 | contig 19282 bp, 5 predicted proteins | sample TergutLab28metaG_FD_89700 | JGI IMG/M metagenome (GOLD analysis project Ga0123352, IMG submission 89700) | Labiotermes labralis P1 segment gut microbial communities from Petit-Saut dam, French Guiana - Lab288 P1 | ecosystem: Host-associated > Arthropoda: Insects > Digestive system > Gut ... | reverse complement strand
ACTCTACAGATTTGTCTCCGCCAGACTATTTTCTGTTCCCCAAGTTGAAAATGAAGTTAAAAGGACTCCACTATGCGGATGTTGCTGAGATCCAAGAAGCCGTAACAGATGAATTAAAGAAGGGCCAAATAGAGTAATTTTCGGCAGCTTTTCAGAAACTGCACGACCGTACAAAAGCATGTATATATGCCAATGGAGCTTATTTTGAATAAAAAAAAATTATGTCTTCGATTTAAAAAAAAATAAGTATTAAAACTTTTGGACCGCACTGTGTAAACGCCTGTTTCAAATTTTAATCTTAAAAAAACCGTAGCAGTAAGCATGCTCTAATGCAAAGTGTTTTGCAAGGAGAAGAAAGCCGCAGGATCTCTTAGGAAATTACAGTTTTTGCAAGTTAGAATAATTTCGTGCCGTGTTCACCAAGCCCAACACACAAACTTCGGGAGGTTTATACTGTAAAGTTGCTGATGGGTCAACTGGAACTTCTACTGTATAACATGCCAGATAACACTACTTGTCAAATTAACAAGGGTGTGTGTGTGTACAAATTAAACAGGCAGAGAAATTTAACTTTACAAACAATTCGCTTATATTACGTCACTCCCGCAGAGACGATAATCAAATAGTTTATCAAATCCCTCACATAAACAGAGAAGCCCGAGGGTCGACCATCCATGAAAACTGGAGGCTGTGAATTACGTCTCTGAGCAATCTCTATCATTGAAGTGTTCACGCAAAGGACTTTCTTAAAAATCTCTTACGCGGCACTTGGTTTGGATTGAGGAAACGCTCGCAGCGCCTTCTTCCTTCTCTCTCAGAAAATGATGACGTGCAAGTGACGAATAAAAGTGACACAAGCAACACTGGGCCCTTACCGCTGACAAACTGCACTGTAAAACCCGAAAAAACTAAACCATAAAGTTAACATTCCGTCTGGCTAATTGGTCGTTACAACTCTCGCTAGTGAAGCAATAAAATGATGTAAAATACAGTTGACACTTTTCGACAACACCAGAATAACGGTCTAGAAAAAGAAGCCATCAATATATTGTCAACCCCACCACAGGTGTTCTGCAATAATAATTACAGATGATGTCAGTATCTTTTTCGTTATCATGATTAGTTTATCTTCTTATTTCCTTAGCAATTCACAATCAAATCAACACCGAGCAGGTTGAGTCGAGTTTCAAATTTTGTGACACGTATTCATAAGATTCCCGTTCGAATCCGATCTGTACACAAGTTATTATAAAGTTTCTCGTAGTTTTCTTTAGTCCATAAAAAAATTCAGGGATAACATTTCTACTGGGTCACGACTGCTCCCTTCCCCATCACTTCCAATTCAATATTCATAAACCATTTAAACATTTGACATTATGTTTTGGAGATACTGACAGTGCAGTTAAACAAACCACAGTTAAGTACCGAAACCGCCGTTCAAATGGACACTAAATGACCTATCAATTTGAATCATCCTTTATTAAATACGCAGGACAAATGAAACGTATTTGAAGACAGCGACCATAACAGACAATTAAAAAAATAATAGTCAGGTTCTTGGAGCCCCCATTCTTAGAAAACGTATTTTTTTTCGGCAAGTCAAGAACTCTGCATTATAGAACTCAGGTAGATAAATTTTTGACAATGAGTTCTTACAGATGCGAAATTTGGAAGCCCAATTTATGAATTTACTTGATGCGTCCATAAAATGGGATGGGGCTGATTGTCATTGGCCCTCACTTCTTTTTATCGTCTCTGTACCAACAGACTACATTACTTATTTACAGAAATCCATATCTGAGGCGATAACGTAAATGACCAAAATAATAGTAGGAAGGAAGGAGGACGAGAGGGAGAAGGTAAAGTTTGGAGATTAGATAAGAACTGATTTCATTCTATTAAGTTTACGAATATGATAGGATAGTGAATTTTTCGCGATAAGCAAATATCAGATTGTCAATATCAGTTTCGCTGAGAAAGAGATGACTATCTACTTCCAGAGTCTAAGGACAATCATATCCCAACAAAACAAATACATTGAACATATTCTGCTCTAAACGTATAAAAATTACTTAAAAGTATGCTCAAAATTATCGTCAAATTAAGAAACATGACCTCATTTAATACAGACCGACTATGTATTATTCTGAATTGTGATAAGAATGTACTGTTTACAATACATGTAATGTGATTAAATGAAGGAAAATTACGAAATAGGTGACCAAGATATTGATGAAAGTATTATATTATATTATTTTTCAGTTGAGTCCAGTTGTTTCAGACGCAAAGAAAATCAGTTTTGACTATTTATAAATTAGAGGCTTTAGTTTATGCACATTCACCCCGCTTACACTAATGAGATTAACAAATTTCATTTACGTCCGTCGTGCAAATTCTGACATCAAATATACGGACAGGCAGATGTATAAAAATATTTAACTTCCCAGTTGTGAGTTTATTTTGTGCATTTTGTTCATAGACACACAAGAACATGCAAACTCCTATTAGTTTTTAAATAAGATTGTGTCTAGGATAATTATATAATAATTTTATTCATGGTAGGTACTCTCATTATGTACTTAAACTTTCTCTGAGCTGAGGAAATAGGAAGAAGTGGAGTTAAATCCATATTTTTATGTGGTCTAGAACCCGAGGCCTTCCACACGAACCCAGTTCCTTCCCACGATCTACTCATAAGAACACAGAAACGCAAGGAGGGACCACATCATGGTATATTTACCTCAAATGTCGCTAAAATTATGGTGACTGCAACAGTTATTCTGTTACCAAACACTCGAGTTCACTAACGTGAACTGAGGGCTGCAGGGTTGAGGGGAGGGAGGAATCTTTGTCCCTGCAGACGAATTATATCAAGTTATTGTCCATTCCAGCGAGTGAGTACCATTCCCTAGAGGGAAGAGTTCATCTCTCTGTTACACAACTAGGAATTAAATTTATGTCATTGTCTTGGTGGTGAGAACAAGTCAAGAAAGAGGGTGCACAACGGCAGGATGAAGAATGGGGAAAGGAAGGTCACAGAATAACCAGGTGGCACAAGAGGCTGGAAATGCGCACAGCATGGGCTTCCCTCTTAGACACAAAGCATTACTGACTCATGTGGGCTTTAAAGCATTAGCTATAGGTCCTGAAAACCATGAGATGATGTCATATGTGGAAGTAGAAGACCGTAGCTATACATGTACTATGTAATGCATTTAAGATAGGTTTAAATACCTAAGATATCATGAATGCTAGGAAAGAGCAAATATGAACCGTAAGACTATTGATTATTGACTATTTTAAAGTAAAAAACAGGAAGAATTCTGAAACACAATTACAAAATTCCTTTTTTATGTTTTCCATCCCCAAGTGTTCAACACACATATAAATATAAAATGATGTGTGAGTCAAATACAAAAAACTTTATTATGTTCATTATTGTACTAGGGTAACATGTTTCGATTCTTATAGAATCATTTTCAGGCCCTTCTTAGAATACAGATCCTTACTTCGCAATGTATAAAATGCGTTTGGGATCCCACAGGGCATTTTAAACATTGCTAAGTAAGGATCTGTACTCTTGGAAGGGCCTGAGGCTGATTCTATAAGAATCGAAACATGTTGCCCTAATACAATAATAAACACAATAAAGTTTTGCTGTGTTTGACTGATACATCATTGTATATTTATATACAAAATTCCTGCCAAAATAATTTTACGCATCCGTGTGATACGCTTAAATTGGTTTAAATATTATTTCGAACACCTACTTTGAAACAACTCGAGTCTCTGTTATGTGTTTAGACTGTAAGGCGCAGTACCGCACCGTAAAACAAGTCGTAAAATTATGACATTGAACTTACTTGCATAAGTAAATTGAAATATAAAACGAAAGAAATAAAACAATAGTAAGCAATTTCAACAATATATATTATTTCATATTTCTTCATTTACACCTTTCACTTTGTTTGGGAGGTCTTGCTTACGGACTGCCATGACAGAAGTGATGTTAGTTAGTTCTGCTTTTGCACCTTCGTAGTTTATTTGACGATGCCGTCAGTTACTCAGAATATACAGCGTATGACGTCACGACGAACAATGCCTGACGAATATGACAGGATGTGGAAGTGACCGTCGTGTAATGCGGTACTGGAGTAAAATGTCATGGGAATATTGCTACCCACATTCCTTACCTCGGCACTAAATACAGGTAAGCTGTTAGCTACACGCCTCGGCCACTTGAACCCCGGGAAAATTTCCCCTGATAACAATTGAATAGCAGGCTGCTTGGCTCACAGAACCAGTCTGACAGTTTTGGAGAAAGGATAAATCTCTTAGCTCTGCCGGAAATAGAAGGATTCGTGGGTCGTCCACGCGGTAGCCTGGTTAGTCGCTATACCGATTGCGATTCTTTTACTCCAAAGCCGAAATTTGTCTGAAAATACTGAAAAAAAAACATAAAATTCCCCAGTCTGGAGAGTTTATGATTCGGCCAAGGATCGAGAAAGGTAACTCCCGAATACAAGCCTAGAGTGTGACAGCCATACTAACATCTAGAGAAGCACTAAAACTCCGACTCGACACCCTGAACAAAATACGTTATCGAGCACTCACATCCCCTTTCATTAGTACATATACACTTGTTAACACTAACAGACTGACACACTAAGTTTAATATATGGCCTAGGGGTGTCTCAGAAATTGGAGCGTTGGAGCCCTCAAACGATCAGGATGATGTGGCTTTAGTTCTTACTGACGACCCCAGTAGGTCAGTAGAAAGGTCAGGTCACGATGGCAGCGGCTCCAATTCCATAGGGGATCGGGGAACTATTGTGATGCTTCGAGTGATTTAAAACGATAGAGGATTACGAAGAATTCAACGGCATTCTGCTATGCTAGTCAGGCTCTTGTCGTAAGTTTAGATGTTCTATACCCTCTCCGCTCTGCCACCTTATGGCATTTGTCTGTTGCCTATACACCGAGACGGAATTACATTTCCTGCTCCTAAATGCTTTTACCTTCCCACTGTGCTTGAATTCAGAAAAGAAGCAAGGATTCTAGTTTGTTTCCAAGACGGATTACTATGATTGTTTTATGAACATTACAGTGATTGTACGAACATACTTATAAGAAGATTCGTAAAAACTTCTGAATAACAAATGTTAAGCAAAGAATTTCACAGAGTTCTCTACGTCAAAACAGCCCACTGGGAGCAAACACAACTGGGTTTGAATCGCACTCGGGAGATACACAAGTATGTAGTTTTGCGTTTGTTTTTTTGTTTGTGCGATCTTGTGTAGTAAATCAAGAACTGGCTACAGACCGTCTTCTTAGTCCATGGAGTCCTTTGAAATATCCCTAAACTTCCAACTTCAGCCGTTAATTTTGATCCCGTAAAGTCCTGACAAACATGCAAAGTTTGAAGAAAAATGGTCAGGAGCAAATCCAATTTTGGCCTTCCGGGTTTGTGCATCACGTAGGAAGATCCTTTCGTTCCGATGTTGCGGATAAACTTGTGACTCCAGCTTTAGGTTGACTGGGTTCCGATTAGGTCTATGCTTAAACAGGCGGAGTCTTACTCCGAAACGTAGGGAGAAACGATGGTCCTACAACGTGCAAAAACACAGACGAAAAAAATCCAAGATTATTTTGAAATACTGATAGAAAGTTCCAACGTACACACAGGTGGCACATAGAATAAGAATGCATGTGACAGGAACAGTGTTATCATATAGTGTAGATCAACATAATGCACCCATGTTAAATTTAATTTCATTTTCACACTATCTTCTACATGCACATGTTTCGAACCGAGGGTTCATTTTCTGGAAGACAGACGTAACCAGTACAGGTGCGGTATACTAGATGTCTACATGTACGGTACACTCTGGTTCATCAAAGTATGGTTTTGCACCGGGAGCAGTATTCCTGTGGGTGGAAAAGCGTGTTCGGTACCGAACACGTTGTGATGTATCTGTTCGGATATTGCCTCTGTAATGACATTTGCTTTGTTATGAACAAAGCAAAACTAAAGAAAGTTGGATAAATACGGATACTATAAACATGTCATTCCTCTTATTACAAAATATTTTGTTTTAACTGAAGAATAAAAAACCAACTAGATGCCATTTATTGTTTTATTGTACTTCTTATAGGCTCAACATGTTTCGGGCATTACTATGCCCGAAACATGTTGAGTCTATAAGAGGTACAATAAAATATCAAGTGGCATCTAGTTGGTTTTTTTTCATTTATCACAATGATGCACGGTCCGATAAACATCACACTTTATTTCATCCAAAATCCTAGTAACAGGTGTAAAATATATATGGTTCTATTGCCGATTGTGGCCCTGTTGTTAGAATTGGAAGGCCACATAACGTATGTGTGTTTTTAGGATTAGTAAAGAATGACATCTTAGAATTGTATTTTAATAGGACATTTCCTTTAAAACAGCGCGCATCAAAGGAGTCTGAACACAGTAAAGAATTTTTGTCTTTCGCGTGAGATGATGTCCAAATACCCTGGTAACACGTATGAGCATTACTGCAAATACGTTTTATATGAATTGGTCGATTTTAACAAAACCTGAAATTCATCGACAGTTTTTTCGGAATATTCATTAATACCAATTATATTTTATAAACTTCGGCCCGGAATTCTTCAACTTGTTGTATCTTACGTATATTGATGGAAGGACTGGCAGATTTGTATAGCTGGTCGACAGGGATGCGAACTCACCTGAAGAAAATTTTCCAGCTGGCTAAATACTTCTAAATGAAGAATAAACAAAGAAATATATATACATATATATATGCGAGATAAACGTATGTCAATAACGCAGGTTCTATGTAAAATAACAGTAAGAAAAAGTAATCACACATTGTGAAGATAAAGTGCCAAAAGAAAGGCACAATTACAAACGCTTACAACAAATGTAAGAGCGGGGCAAAGAAGATGTTGGGAAGAGCTTTGTGAGGCCGGTATGGGTAAAAGGTTGCCTAATGAGTGAAGAAGAGGACAAAAAAACTAATTTGATATTTCTATTCAAGTCGCGTTCCAAAACAAAGCAAAATACACCAATTAGCTCTACATCTCTTTTATTTTCCGCCTTTTCCCTCAGGCACACAGCACTGACCCGTCACTGTACCGCTCCTTACGTTTCCTTCGATCCAGCACAATACTGCCCACGCAAGGACGAAATTTGCTACCGATCAGGTTAAGGAAATATTATAGAATAAAAAGACTACAAACTTATGCCCTTATGTATATTAACTGGCAGGTTAACCTGGTCGTGAAGCTCTATTTGCATTTAGAAGTTCATACAGGAATTTCTCTCGGCTTACATTTTCATACTTCCGTTTATTGAATGGTCTCAGCGTCTCCAAGAGAATTTCGAAGTATCGCTTTCCAATAGACCAGGTCTCTTTGCTTCTAAACACTTATCAGCTCATCATTCATGATCAGCTTTACTTGTTCGAAGGTCTATAAGCCTACTTCTAATCTACGATGTTCAAACGGCGCCTTTAAACGACGAGATAAGTAAATGACTACGTAGTACGGGCACACGCATAACTAGTCGGGAGTTGACACTAGGTGAATCTTGGAAGCCACTGGATGTCTTAAAGAGAAAGCATAGAGGCTTCATCTACCACGCCCGGTTAAGGTAGAGCTGGTGATGAATTACTAATTAGTGGAAAGACAGACAAGAATCATGGCACTGTTCCAGGGTTTGCTTCATTGAAAGGAACAGAACATCCGATCAAATGAGCAGCTCACTGAGACGAGGTAATGATTCGTGTTCGAGATTTACTTCAACTTACCTTCGTCTGTGCATTGCTTCTGTGATTGCTATTATCTCTTCCATCTTTGCTATTAATATTGCTACTAGCGTACATCAGGAACCGGCGCTGAGCAGTCAGTACATTCACGAGGGTACCTCTGTACAATCGAGGTGTCGTGATTCGATTGCCGGAAAGTTGAAAGAAAGAAAGAGAGAAAGAAAGAAAAAAAGGAAGAAAGAAAATGGACAACGCGACGTTCCCAAACCGTATCGAAGTTCTTTGTTTGGATTTAACAAGAAAAATGACTGTTGTCTACGTCAATAAACACTGCACTTCTAATTGTTCCCTCAGCCACAGTGTCGTGCCGCAGTAAAACAGCAAGGCTTTCTAAATCCCTACCAATACTCCAGTCTGGCTTTTTATCGAGCAGTTATTTCCTACAGCAGACAAACCCCCATGGTCTGGGCATCCTCGGTATACATTCTACGTACACAAACTACGCTCCTTTTTGATTCCACCTAGGGGTTTGTGCCGCACAGAAAACAGCGCGATCTCTCATTACCCTAACAACGGCCGTGGCGTGGTTCCATTAAAGGATAAGCGCTTTCCCTAATTGGCGCAATGACGAGAGCAGAAATATGTCCTGGATTATCTCTCCAAGAGGCATATTTATTTAAGTATGTCATATTTCTATGCCACTTTATTTTGGAGGAAGTGACGAGAGACGAAGGAAAATGTACTTGATAAATATTTTCAGAGGGTTCCTGTTATTGCCAGATGTCAGGCTGCTTCGTCTAAATGCACGTCTACATGTTTATTCTGAAACTGAATGCATATTGGCACTTTGCGTTTACTAAAAGAGCAAAGAATAAATAAAAATGAGAAAGGAACGAGAAACGAATCAATAATACTAATGTGAAGAATGATATAGGTGTAGAAATGAATTGAGTGAAAGAAAGAAAGTTAGCAAGTCCCTAGCGTCATATCATAAGAAGGCACGTTGTTGGTAATTACAGGCTATAAGGGAAGAGAAGGGAAGGAAGGATTGATACAGCAGCAGTAAACAGCTTCAGCAGGTAGATGGAACGCCGTAGCAGTGCGGCAACGTCTTTGACAGCTGCGTGTTTCGTGTAGCCTATACGTTACCTCCGGCAAATTTAGTAACATATGGATTCATCAAAATACTTTGGTAGCTGCTTTGAGATCAAAACTTGTAAAAAGTAGTATTTGTAGCGTTGCTCTTTATGGATCAGAAATATGGACCGTAGGAAAAAATGAAGAGGGGGTCACAAATGCATTTGAAACATGATGCTGGAGAAGAATACTAAAGAAAAACGGACAGGTAGAATAACGAATGATGAAGTTTTCAAAGGACGAGAGAAAAAGATTGTTTTTAAGAATCTTAAAAAAATAGACTCCACTAATTAAGGGGGCATATAATTCGGCATAATGAGTTTGTAGTAATCATCACTGAAGGAGCAATATCCGGAAAAAAGGATAGGAAAACCTCGACTAGAATACTTAAAGCAAGTCGCCAGAAACACAGCAGCTGACAGTTATACAGCAATGGAAAGAATGGCTTTCAACAATTCAAGATGGAAAGCTGCCAACGGATCAGAAGATTGAATGATAAGAAGAAGAAGAAGATACAATACCTTGCAGGCGTATGTTTTAGCATGGTTCTAGCAGTTATCAACAGCGAGCAGCAGGTCCGTGTGCGAGCATTTCATTTGATTTTATGCTCCCCCCCCCCCTCCACTCTTCTCTGCTTGCAAACGGAGATTGTAAACGCATCCTTTGTACATTTAACTGGCGCCTTCGGTGGATAGGTATAAATTACACACCGATTTTCATTCTCAAGCAGGCTATGCAATAAGTTGAAATAATTTACACATTTATTCACATAGGCTGAATATAGGATTGGCGCCTTTCATGTTACTAAATTAAGTACGTGTGCGTATACGCGCAGGCGTAAACATTCTAGAGGTAGGGAGATTCTGTTACAGTACTATCGGCAGTAGGATTGCTCGGTTGTCTTCGCTGGTCGTCAAAACATTTTTTGCACCTATAATTATTAAAGAATTTACGTGGCTTCAGATAAGCTAAAACAAGCAAACAGGTCTTCAAGTAAAGTGTTCATTCCGTTTGTCCAATTTTCACCAGAAATGAAATGTACAAACTAATTTTACTAAAAGTTTCTGAATGTAAATTTTACAAAAATCCATTCAGCGCTATCAATTCCTCTTATTCGCAAAGCAGGACAGGCGGTCAGGTGTACAGAGGTAGGCAGAAGCAACACTAATGGTTGCGTAAAATATGCATTTCTTATTTAATAGAACGAATATTTACTGTAACTTAAAAACAATGTAACGTCTTTTAAAATAAAATAGAGGAAAACCTAAGAACGTCATATTGGTCGGCAGTAAACGGTTTTCCGTCTGATACTTGCATAAGGTTCATCACAAACATGCTACCAAATTTTGGCCAACCTATTTGAGTCAATATATTCACATTGTTTCTACACCCAGGTAAACACAAGTGACCACTGTACACACGAATATGTTTATTTGACCACTACATACCACTTATTCTACCATATCAACTGCCCTTACACACATGTTTAGACTATCAGACTGACATATATTTTTTTGTATTATAGGTAAATTTAATAACCTCTGAACAAGACATATAATGAAGACAACCTTGTTCTAAATTCATGTTTTAATGGATTTTATGGCACAAAATAGTGTGATTTTGGATCATTCGAGGTAAAGTTCAAAGTAGGTACGAGTGTATAAGAGACTGCCGAGCGTCTCAAAATACTCCAACAGCTATTAGTTCGAGTCTCAGAACAGAACAACAATCCAATATTTTCTTCAGTGTAACTGGAAGTCAGTATAGAAACCTGTTTCGTTTCGCTACAGAGTAATGAACCGAGGAACACAGGTGTCGCTTTTATAGGAAATTCCATAAAATAAAACCATTCCGCTGCTATTAGACAGAGTGGAGTGTCACAACTCCTTTATGTAACAAACGACGTCTTACGCCCAAAGCGTCGCTTCAAATGCCCTTGTCACAGACAGAGCAGACTTCTGTTATCTCTGGAAAGGAATCATGGTAGCAAGAAGGACACATGTCTTCAAAGGCTAAATGTAATTTGTCATTCGATTTCTGTTGTTAAATACGTTTCGGGTTTAGCACATGCAAAATATTTTTACGAAATACGTAGTGGCTTCGAGAAGTTCCCTAAATCCTCTGCCGCTTTTGGGATGCAATCAGAAAGAAACGCCTTGAAAAATGGAGAACAAACTGTTTGTCTCTCATTCACGACAATGCTCCAGCACACCAGTCGGTTTTTGTCAAGGATTTCTTAGCAAATGGCAGTGTGAAAACATCGGAGCATTCCCAAAACTCTCCTGACCTGGTTCCAGCTCATTTTTATCTGTTCCCAACTCTGAAATCAGCATTGAAGGGATGGAGTTATTATGACGCTACCGACATAATTACGAATGCGATAGAGGAGCTGAAAAGCCTTTCACAAAATGGTTTACAGAAATGTTTTCAACACCTTTACACTCTTCGTAAGAAGTGTATATCTGCTCATTGCTTTGAAGGAAACGTGTCTTAAATAATTTACTGTTTGGAATTCCTCAGAAATAAAGTGATTCCGGGAATATATTGAAGCTACCACGTATTAGTCACTGCATTGATTTCTACATTTTAAAGGAAGTTAAACATAAATTTAAATAATATTTGTGTTAGTATTTAAAGATAGCTTCCTTATTTACTGTGTCCGAAATTCGGTCCGCAAGCTGTGGGGTACAGAAGGCAATTTGACCCTGTCGAGAATCGAGGCAAGATTCCCCTGAATTCCAGACCGTGGACCAGATACCTCGCCTTTTACGCTATCCCGGCTCATGGTGGTAGCAGTACTAGTAACAGTAGTATTGTGCTAATAGTAGTAACGGCATAAAAATAGAATCAGAATGAGCATAAGTAGGAACATTAGCTGCAAAGTAGAATTCTTATTTAGACAAGACGTAACATAATAGATATAAAAGGGTGGTAGTATTAGTTACAGCATTCGTAGTAGCTCTAGCAATAGAAATGGTCAAATATTGTTTCATACTCCTGTGATATTCATGTCAGAACACAGCTCTTACATACGTCTTCCAACACATGATATTACCGTACCCCACCCAAAAATCTCGCTGTGATCCTACTGTGGATATAATTCGCTGTTCCGCTGCAGGTAGTCAGGCATACAAACACTGTCACTGCAGACTGCTATGAGCTCTGTATGATGGACTGCTCAGACACTGGTCGCATAACAATCTGCTGATCGATGTCACGAGGGAAGACTGCCCAAAATACCGGAGGTGGGGCAGGAGGTCTTTGTTCTTCTGAGCAGGAACAGACTTAAAGAAAGAGCACGTGGTTATATAGGGGAGGTGAAGGGTGAGTTTTAGACGTGACTGGGACTAAACTCTTCTTATTATGGGGGTAACATATGGGGTGTGTGTGTTCATGTTCAGTGGTGTGTTGTGTTGCGTACACAAATGTTGAGAGTATAAGGTAACTGGCAGAATTGAGCCCGTCACAATTTACATTGTATTGCTACTTATTCCTACTGGATAGTATCCTCGAATTTCTGAAGTGAAACCCATAACTTGAAAGTTTCACAAACCACTGTTAAAAGACGTCACAAATTAAATGTCTTGGATCGCTGTAAGTAAAGTCTGCAGCAAAAGGCAAAAGAAATTATGCTCCTATTTCAGCATCCTGAAATTTTATCTCCAACTATCATACTATAAAGAATTTCATCTACTGATATGAAGCCATTTCATTTTCTGATTTCTCACAAACGTTTATAAATGAATAGAATTAATATTCCGACTTAATTTGGGTACGACAAGAGGACGTGGGCCGGGTCAGCGCAGTCGGTATAGCGACTGTCTACGGGCTGGACGGTACGGGGATCGATTTCCAGCAGGTGCGAGAATTTCCGCACCCGTCCAGACCAGCCCTGGGGCCCACTCAACCTGCTACACAATGGCCACCGGGTCTCGTTTCCGTGGCAAAGAGACCGGGGCGTGGCGCTGACCACCCACACCATCTAGCGCTGAGGTTAAAGAAGAATAAGGCTGCACCTCTACTCTCCCTCTAGGTCATCTTGGCCTCTTCTAGGGTGGAATTTACCTTTACCTTTACTGCAAGTGAACACTTTACTGTTCTTGTTAGATTAGAAAACATGAAGGTTTATTACTTCTGGATACGGAAAACACAGGAATAAAGAAGGAAAATGCCTGTTAATATTTCACTGGGAAACCTCAACGGAAGGTATCGTGTGGCTTGGCTTCATCTGGTCTGGAATGGAATCGGGCTGAGGACTTTTGTAGACACAGAGATTAAGTTTGGGTTTTATGGCAGAGGAATTTTTTTTTTGAATAGGCGAGCAACTATTCGCTTTTTAGATAAATTTTACACTCTTCGAGTTTTCATTGTATTTATATCAGTGTCATACACATTATTATTATTATTATTATTACATCGTGTGTTTTCACGACATTCTGATGCTAGTATCGGTCTATAGCAAGACACTGCACGGTGGCTGTATGCTGACCGTTAAGTACCTTCGAACTACTGCACATGTATTGAATATAGCAGATACGCTATACGTACGAGGATGAAGGCAGAGATTGTCTAGTCGAGAAAGACTTTGGTATAATTCCCGCAACTGATATTACAGCCTGAAAAACGGACACTGCTCTCTGCTTCCCTGTAACTCGTAATTCGACCATGAGATGTTCGTACCGGTTACACTTTTCGAACCATGTTATACAAGCTGTGTTGTTTGGAACAACAATTTAAATCAAGTAACTATGTACGTATTATTATTATTATTGTGCTGCCACTATTACCACCACTACTACCACCGCCGCTACTCCTATAAATATACACGTACTACTACCACCACCACCACCACCACCACTACTACTACTACTGAAATTCTGTACTCATTGTAGGGCCCAAAACCCATATGTACCGCTCAACCCCCAACAGTAGCACGGTCCCTGCACTCTTCACGTGACAGACACAGCTGTTCACCCGGTTGTATCCAACTTACTCTATCTTCAGTTGTAGCGGAATTTCGCCACTGTGAAAGCAGCCAAGCAACAGTACAGAATTTTTTTTCCGCATGTCATGATTCAAGGCATCTGAAGTGTTTTAATGTAGAAAAATAAGTCTTAATTTCAAGTATATAATTTTTAATTCATATAAATATTTTTCAAGGAAACTGTATGCATTTTAAAGGAACGAGCCCAGTGCTGCACTGATACTCGTACAAGATATTGCCCAGTACATATATTCATTACGAAGTCGGCTTACGTTTCAAAATTCACAGGCTGCACCCAATTTTTTGGTAACAACAAACCCTGAGGGATACACAAGGCAGATATATTTACGATGAACAGCAGTGAGGCAGGGACGCCGACGAAAGCCAGTGCATGTGCCGTATCTCAAATCACTCGATTTGTCATGATGGTTTTTGGGCTTATAGACCACTGAGCACTGATATTCCTAAAGCTCTGTTATATAACTTCGTAAGGGTAAACGGCGGTGGAGCGGGGGGTGGGGTGGTGGGGTGGGCGGGGTTGGGTTGCAGCGGTGCCTCTTGGTCGCGTAACGTCATTAATGTTAGCAAAGCCAGCAGAGCCACCTAGCATTCGTGACGTCGTATTAACTACGTCTCCACACACCCCCGCCCCCCATGAACATGGTTTCAGAACCCAACCCAGCTCTTGACTCTTAACACTCATCCAACCCTCATCAAGGGTTGATTACACTATCGTTACTCTGCCTAGGATGACAAGGAGGGTTAGTGGAAATAACAAGGGTGTATTTATCATGTCTCAAAGGGGTGGAAAACGTGGACGTTTCCTTCCTTTTCGGTTATATTCATTTTGTACGTCTTCCATATTACTTTCTGCGAACAAAATGGCTGAAACATTTGGATACAATCTTTACGTCAGCATTCTTAACGTTACTGCATAGCAATAAGGAACGTATGTGCTGGCGTTCGAAAGAGCGAAATTACAACACGTGTAACTGCGACAGCAGAGCCGGCGTAACAACATAAATTATCTTTATGACTGAATATTTCATTATGCAGAACTGTATCGTGGAACCCACTTTCGGAGCTTCGCGCTTCACCCACCAAAGACACATTTCTAAATTCGCACTGCACTTACACATTGTCGTCTACACTTTACACATGTCCAATATGCGCAGTCGTTTATACAAATTCTGAACAGATATTAAACTTCTCATTCCTGTAGATGGCACAATAAATCTTCCAAATGGGAGACTGAGTTATAAAAAAAAACACTCATGAATTCAGTGGGAGTCAATAATAAATGTTAACTTGAAAGTTTTTACTGCTGATGCATGCTGCACACTACCAGCATGTCGCTTCATATTAAGCGCTGCTCTACTCTACAGCAAGTAACGAACGACGATAGGCGTTATTATGAACAGGAGCGGTTGGTCGCAGCGGGACCCATTAGTTGGCCCTCACACTGTCACACTGATGTGAGTGGACATGCAAGTACAGACTTGTTTTACTGACATCAGAATATTGACTAGTATTGGCACAGTGTCTGGAAGCACAATAACGATACACCTGATCCTGTGCCTAATTAAAAGCCATATCGTGAAAGCATAAAAAGGAATGGACGTGTAGCTGTATGCATTCCTAATCTCGTGGATATGAAGTTCAGATCATGAACTTAAAACTTCACCCTCAGGAAAAACTTCCCAGTACTAACTGAGTAGTGTGAGTGTGCTCCAGAAAGAGTCCCGACTGCCCTGTTGTCAGGCTTGTAGCTTAATTTTTTATGAACAATATTATGGTTCTTACTGAGAATGATCACTGAATTAACAAGGCGTCAGTTATTGCAACCCACTTGCAATATGAGACAGTCCTTAGCCCGACCTACTTCCCGATGTCGTACGACGGAATCGAGATTGTTGGAAAGAGGGGTCTGTTCACGTGCCGAATTGCACACCTTTTCTTGTTACAGAGGCTGAAAGGAAGAATGTCAGGCGACGCGCGTGATTTCAACAACACGGAGACGCGAGCTGTTACCAAGTTTTTTTCCCCTGCATGGCAAGGTGCCGAAGGAAATTCACGCCATCTTGACAGAAACATTTGGGGAACATTCACCATCGTATGCCACCGTCAAAAACTGGGTAGCCCAGTTTAAACGTGGTGATTTTCCACCTGTGATGCGCCTCGTCCTGGACGACCCAAAACAGTGACCACAACAGAGATTATGGATCAAATTCACGAGTTAAACTTGTACGACCGCCGGATTTCGGTTAAATTAATAGCCGAGCAACTGGAAATCTCACACGAGCGGGTTGGGTCCATCATTCATGAAGATTTGGACATGCGGAAGCTCTCCGCGAAGTGGGTCCCGAAATGCCTGACCGCGGATAAGAAACGTCATCTGTGCCAGTCGTCTGAGCAACTTTTGGAATTTTTTCGGCGCGAACCAAATGATTTCCTTTCCTCGATTGGTAGCCATGGACGAAACCTGGTTGTATCGCTATGGCCCAGAGACAAAGCAACAATCAATGGATGGCGGCATAGCGACTCACCTCGCCCCAAAAAGTTCTGAGTGCAAAAACCCGTTGGAAAAGTCCTCGCCTTGATTTTTTTGGGATCAAGAAGACATCCTCCTCATTTATTATCTTCCAAAGGGCCAAACCATCAACGCAGAGTATTACTCATCTCTGCTGGTGCAATTGAAGGGCATTTTGAAGGAAAAACGCCGCGGGAAGGTCACCAAGGGGGTCTTGTTCTTGCACGACAATGCCCCGGCTCACCGGGCACTTGCAACCCAGAAGAAACTGGACTACCTGGGCTTCCAATGTCTTGATCACTCACCCTATTCTCCGAATCTGGCCCGTCGGACCTGTTCGCTGGACTGAAAAAAACAATTGAAAGTTCGCCATTTTTCGTCCGACGCGGAGGTCATTGCTGCCGCGGAGATCTGTTTGGACGGACAAACTTCTGAATTTTTTTGAGTGGTTTGCAAAAGTTAGCGCAACGGGCTAAGAAGTTTATTGAGTTTCGTGGGGGGTATGTTGAATAAATCCCGAGTTTCATCGCTGTATCTTGTTTCCTTCCTAGTCGGGCTAAGGACTTATCAGCACCCCCTCGTAATATTCGGTTGCATTAACTAAGGATTTACATAAAATGCGTTAGAGTGGTTTATTCAATGTTAGGGTATATACGATTAATCTTTTGAGGCCGGAATTATTTTTTTTAATTTTAGCACACGCCGTATATAAAATGTGAAAAATACAGGAACCAAACAAGTTAGAATTATGAAACAAACTGCATTTTGAAGAGAAAAAACAGAGAGTATACACCATGTTTAAAATATTCGGTACCTATATTTGTTGAATAAATATACAAAATGCAACTTTGGAGGTTAGCGGTTCGGTACGTCAACTATAGTTGACGTTAGGCGTCTAAAGTTTAACAAATATGTTTTTTTTGCGACTCCAGATGCGTTGGCTAATCCTCATGTAATGAAGACCCCCTATTAAAAGGTTCACACACACACACACCAAATGTAATTTAACAATCCGGAGCTTAGTCTATGAACATACCGACCATCACACACTGTGAGAAAAACTGTGGGGTGTATGAATCCCATACGTAATAAGCTCACACTTACCGACATCTGAAGAACCTCCCCATGTGCCTTGCTGAGCCTGCCTCGCCAGTTTGTTGATGGCCTCCACATAGAGACGTGATGCTGCAGCAGCACCTGTGGGAAAAAGAGATATGCCGTAATTTCTGATGAAGGCGATGTGGCACACTGATTGAGGCTACTCGTGTAGGTATTGTCAATAGAACCGGCTGTTTAAAACCAAAAGGTTTCGAAAATTTGCATTACATTCACCCTTGCCTGAACAAAATTCTAATCTGTTGCGTTCGAAGTTAGTGCAACTGTCACACGACAGTTTGAAGCAGGATCTTGCCAGACAGGCAGCAGAAGTGATGACGACTTAGCCGCTAAGGTTGCTGACAAATGCAGTTCTTAGAGTCGGCTAGAGAGGGAAAGTACGTCTAACGTGACATTGAGTCGCGTTCGTGCAACCATTGTTACAGTGGAAAAGCAATAAGTATTACAAATTCTAAGAGTGTGTCTGTAGCCTTAGGTATCCATCATGCAATGCGCATGCACCATAATGTCATCTGTGGCCTGTCCGGCTCCACAGTATTTCTTCGTATCATCTCATAAATGGCACGATTTTCGAAAAAAAATTACTGAACATAAAATACATGTTTTAATTTTCTCTACAACTTTTATCTGAAAGTTTCTCATTCTAAGAACAACTGAGTGAGATATGATCAAAAATGTATATTGGTCTTCATTTAAAGTATTCTTTTTTCTTGTCAGACTTTAATGTGCCTTGGATTTTCTCGACAGATTTTTGAAAAAATACTCAAATCAAATAATTAGCAGACCAACTAATGTACATACATAAAATAGTTTACATTAAAACTTTAAAATCGCTCCAACATGTTTCGATCCTAAGATCGTCTTCAGGGAGCTACACTGTTCCTTGCGGATCACGACTTTAGACGCGTTCGCAAAAGTGCGAAATCCGATTTCGTCATGTCTGGCTGCCCGAATGTCCGCATGGAACAACTCGGCTCCCACTGGACAGATGTTCGTGAAATTTTATTTAAGTATCTTTATCTTTGCACGGTGCATTTCGTACATTCATTTAATTAGCACACCAACTAATGCACATACATACAATTTTTTACATTAAAATATTTAAAATCGCTCCAACATGTTTCGATCCTAATACCATCTTCAGGGAGCTACGCTGTTCCTTGCTAAGGTCACATTTTTAAAAACACTAACTGATTTAATTAATCGGTGGACAGTTGGACAGCCATATGTATAATGGGTCAAAGTTGTGTATCTACCGTCATCAGCATTTTGAGTCAACAAATGCCCCGTAGAATATTTTGCACTTAGAACAAACGAGGTAGTTCCACATGTTGCACAAGTGCTTTTAACAGTTTGCAGCAAAATGACAATCATGTGTCACACATACTTGAATTTTGGGTTTAAGATGTTCTGAATTTTGCCCTCAGATTGTATTAATTCTTACAACAGCGATTATTATTCCTGAACGTTGTCAGCCTATCGGTGTTTGCATCGTAGACGCAATGTTTTCTTAATTTATTGACCTAGAATTTTTCAGCTGGTAATGATAACGTCCTTATCACCCGTTAACTTGAAATTTGACTCCAACATAACATTACACAACACGACATGCTGCCACAATACCCAACCGGTACAGCGAAATTAATGTGACTTTTTATAGTGTGACTTTAGCAAGGACGATATGGCTCCCTGATGATGGTCCTAGGACCGAAACATGTCGGAGCGTTTTAATGT
>Ga0123352_10005353_pt1 | contig 19290 bp, 13 predicted proteins | sample TergutLab28metaG_FD_89700 | JGI IMG/M metagenome (GOLD analysis project Ga0123352, IMG submission 89700) | Labiotermes labralis P1 segment gut microbial communities from Petit-Saut dam, French Guiana - Lab288 P1 | ecosystem: Host-associated > Arthropoda: Insects > Digestive system > Gut ... | reverse complement strand
CCCCCCGGCCAATTTAAATGGACTCGTCCGTTTCGCTGAAAGACCAAATCTGGTTTCTGCGCGTGTGCCATCACGTTTCAAACGTGCTCTACATTACTACCTTGTGTTGTTGCTCCGGACTTCGTTGGTTGTTCTTATGGCAGCGTAGTTACTGGGTTCCTTGGATCGGTACTGCGTTGCTTTGTTGGTTTGTCGGTCTGTTCCAAAGCCGCGACATGAGACAGCCCTCATGGCCACTGTTGTCTGTTAGGTCCGCGTAGTGTGTGTGGGGCTGTGTTGCAACACCCACATTTCACGTGCCGGTACTCGTACCCACACAGGGAAGTTTTTCTTGAAATCAAGCCTTTAGCCGTAAAACCTGTTTCATTTCCTAGGTTAACAGTGTTTCAGAATTAAAAAAAAAAGCTGGTAGTGGAAAGAACTTCAGGAATGGAGGCACTGATACTTGTGGCACTTGAGGTACCGCACTGGGTATCGATACCCACCAGGGACAGTTGTATATTTTCTCTTTTCCACCGTGTTGAAAATGGCCCTGGGGCCCTGGCTGCTTCAGATCTGTCCCTTGCGGAGGACCCTTTCCTATGCTTCTGTGGAGGATCCGTATTTTAAAGCAGACAACAGTCGCTTATGGTCTTTTAGTTCATTGATACATCCCCAAATAATTGGGCACCGGCTGTCGACAATCTGCACAAATGTAACAACCGTTTAGCATGAAGTAAGTAATAGTTCATTAGCACTAACAGAACTTTTATAGATGTTTCATGAACAACACACACGTTCAGTTTCTTTGCGAGGGTTGTGCGCGCTAAAATTAATGACATCCACATTGCTGACGTCAGGTGTGCTAAATGAATACAGCTCAGTGCAAAATTTATGTGCTGCGTATTCTTACTTGTGAGTTTATGCTTTCTCATTGTCGGATATCAAAATGTGTGCTTATGTGAAATGGCTGATGCTCAGACTGTTTGTTACTTTAACGACATCTTATTAATTAAAGATGAACACACCGCATGCAAAATGTGGCAGGCGGATGCTTTACTTATGGCAGATACTGTACCCGACCTACAGCGGAGATGCTGGGGAAGGGTTGCAACACTTTCCCCAACAGCATGGTCAGTTTTAGCGGCAAATGGTCAGCAGTAGGCACGTTAACAGTGCGAAGACCTTTGTACTCGTATACATAACTTTCAAAGGTCTGTAGCTTCCGAGGCGTAAAGCGTTTGCAGTTCTCTAACTGGGACTTTGTTAATTGTTCTGCTCCTGCTTTTCCTGTACCCTTCCCCAAGCAACAAGTGGTTTTTAATGGCGCATTTTGTAAACAATAAACGTTAGTAATTACTTTCATAATGCTGCTGCGTTTCCGGAAACAAATGACAAGGAAGAAGATAGCAAACGGTACGGCGAGTCGGATTTGAGGTTTTCACAGTGGTGAGGTTTTTAGAAAATAACGCCGTGAAATCTGGTAGGTTATTACAGTTTGTTTGAAAACAAGTACTACAGGAGTGGACCGGGGTAGCGCAGTCGGTGTAGCGACTCGCTACGGGATGGACGGAACGGGGATCGAATCCCGGTGGCGGTGAGATTTTCCGCATCCGTCCAGACCGTGCCTGGGGTCCACCCATCTTCCGTCACAATGGGTACCTGCGGCCGGGGCGTGGACGAGGTTAAAGAAAGAGTAGAGCTGTGCCTCTCCTCTCCCTCTGGGCCTTCGTTGCCTGTTCCAGGGTGAACTTTACTGTCTTTTACAGGATGATTGGTTGGGTTTTGCGGAAATGTGTGTTGATGCAGTGGATTGCGCGGAACTGAGTGAGAACCGAGTGCAAGGAACCAAGTATTCAGTGAGTGGACCCAGTACTTGTTTTTATTTGTGAATGACGCGGTTGTATCCGGCTTATGAGAGACATTGAACATTGCAGTACTCGTATATAGAGATAAGATTTCATTGCAACGCATTATCATAGTGTATAGGGTGCCATATGCAGGTTACACCAAAATTTACACTTCTGTAGTGAACCAGCAAATGCACACTGGTAACATACTTTAACATATGTTATTAATAGTCTACATGTTTCGGTTGCCTCTACGAGCACAGTCAGGGTAAAAAAGGTAAAGGTAAAGTGCACCCTTGTACAGGCACTGAGGCTCTGTACAGGCCGTACGGCCCATAGGGGGAGTAGAGGTGTAGCTCTACTCTTTCTTGACCATGGCACTAGAAGGGGGTGAGGAGTCAGCGTCACGCCCCGACCGCTCTTTACCCCCGGGAAAGACATCCGGTACCCATTGTACAGGAAGCTGGGTGGGCCTCAGGGCCGGTCTGGACAGGTGCGGAAAATCTCGCCCCCCTCCCGGGATTCGATCCCCGGACCGTCCACGCCGTAGCCAGTCGCTATACCGACTTCGCTACTCAGCCCACATCATCAGGGTACACTACAGGAATACTGACAAAATATACACACACTGCCAAATTGCACAAGGAAAAGCACTTGATGGTACAGTGATTGTTGGTTCACTACGTAAGTGTAAATATTGCTTTAACATGTTACTGCAACACGTTTCGGCTAACATGTAGCCATCATCAGGGTGTACACACAAGGGTCAAGTATAGTTACAAACATACAACTGTCGAACGTTAAGAAAAATGTACATTTGAAAGTTAATTACAGTGTGTTCGTATGAAATAGACGATGATATTAGGGTGTGTTTTTTTTCCCCTGCTTTACCGTTAAGGTCGGCCCAACGCTCTGCCAGTGTTGCGTCTTTCGCCACGTGTCTGGGAGGTTTGACAGTCGATGACGGGAGCTAGACAAACGATCGCAGTGATAATAACCTTTAGAAAGTGTAATAAAAACTCACTAGAGCGTCGGGCAGGCGTTTATCGGCCAGGTAGGAAAAGAACATTCTGTATGTCGTAACAGGACTGGAAAACTCTGTATAACGTAACAGGACACTTACACCCTGTATAATGCAACAGGATACAATAAAGTGTTGTTGCGTCCAGTACTTTCTTTTCAGTACTAGTAGGAAGTTCTGTATACAGCAAGGCTGCGTATGAATTTGACGAAAGCCGTGTCGTTTTTGTGGGAACACAGTAATTAACTTTGAAATGTACCTATTACCTTAATGTTTGATAGTGTTATATATTCTTAAGTAAATACGATCTATGTGTGTATTCCCAGATGATGACTGCGTGTACCAGCCGATACATGTTAGAATGACTTTTATGTTGATATATATGAGTGTAGTAACTGGAGTAAATCACATCTGGCCGATTCCAGTGGCCGCGCAGTCTAAGGTGTCCGTCTGCGGCCGCTCGTTTGTTGGGATTGCGGGTTCGAGTCCCGCGCGGGGACATGTTTGTGATGTCAGGTAGAGGTCTCTGCGACGAGTCAATCTCTCATCCAGAGGAGTCATGCCGGCTGTCTGTCTGTGTCACTGAGTGATTAAGTGCAACAGTAACCCTCTGCATTTACAGTGAATAAGGTAGAAGAGGTCAGACTGAAAAATGAGTCGCAGCTTGTATTACTTATTGCGGGGAAGACGTATAATATTAAAGTGTAATAGTATGCTGATGTCACGAAACGCAGCCCATTGCTGGTCGAGTCCGTACAGTATTCTCGTTATTAGCTTTCGGAACAGGCTGTAGGGCTCGCCCAGTTCACAGGAAGTCAGCGGAAACAAGAAGCCACTAAAACACTCAGCTCCTGGGCTATACATGAGGCTCGTTGGTATGCAGTGTATTTAACGGTGTTGTGTATCAACTGCAGAAGGCGTTTTAGCTTCAGATGAGATGATGATCGGCCTATAGACTTACTCTTATGGCGGAGATTGGGAAGGTAAAGGCCATGATCCATTGCAGGGCTCAGGAATTTGCCACCAGGAAATGTTAGCCACTGCCACAGTAGAGACTCGAACTGGGTTCTCTCTACCTCAAGCCAGGAGTCAACACAGAGTAGGCGAATTTGGTGCGGAGGAGTGATTAAGCTACGTGGAGCATAATCCTTCATTAGCTAATGTGACTTAGCTAGTCAATTTTCCCGTTATTTCTGGAATCGTATAGTGCACTACCGTTTTCACAAGAGCTTGCCACTGATCATTATCCTGAGTCAGATACATTCAGGCCTTCCTCTTCCACGTTCATCTCATTAAGTTCCATTTGAATATTGTCTTGTGCCCGTGTATTTGGTCTCCTTCCCCTTATATTTTCCAAGAAAGGCGGATCGGTATATTTTGTACGATTTGTCATAGCTTATGTGTCGAGGAAGATACGGGCAATCCAGTGTCACTGTCACACAAGTGGGTTTTATAGATTGTGGTATATGAAACAGTGTTTGGGATTGCAGTATTTGAATACACGCTTAACTGAGGTATTTAGAGCAACTTTAGAGAGGACACTTTGCATGTTTGTTATGGTCCCCAGTTTAGGGCGTCTTGTAGCATGTTAAAATTTTGAAAAGAAAATTGTATTAAAACATCCTTCCATTTTTTTAAATTTTTTATTTTATTTTATTTATTTATTTATATTGTGTGTGCCCCGCAGAGTATGACAGTCCAGTTTGTAGAACCAACTTTACATGCTGTAAATGTGTTCAGCACACGCTGTCAATTCTCCAGCATGTTTCGGCACACCACACTGTGCCATCATCAGGGAGTGTTCGTAGTCATCCTAACGCTTTCAAGTGGTCCATTGTACGATAAGTGAATAAACTGACAGTGATACACTTGCACACTTTGTTGTTCGTATCCGTGCACTAGTATCACTGTATCAAACACCGACAAATGCACTCATATATTATGTATAATATATTACATATATTTTTTTACGTGGTTTTGGTGGTGGAACCTGAGGGAGAGAGACCACTTGGAACACCCAGGCGTAGATTGGAGGATAATATAAAGATAGATCTTCAGGAAGTGGGGCGTGAGGGCATGGACTGGATCGATCTGGCTCAGGAGGGACAGGTGGCGGGCTGTTGTGAATGCGGTAATAAACCTTCAGGTTCCAAAAAATGCGGGGAATTTCTTGACTAGCTGAGAACCGGTTAGCTTCTCAGGAAGGACTCTGCTCCATGGAGTAAGTACGTAAGTAAATAAATATATATGTATACACACACACTTGCACACATCCTAAAATTTTGCACAAATTTTGAAATTCTAGAATTTTAGAATGTGTGCAAGTGTATCACCTTGAATTTATTATATTATCGTGCAGTGAGCCATTTGCAAGCGTTCCGGTAACAAGTACGAAGACTCCCTGGTGATGGCACAGTGTGGTATGCCGAAAGATGGTGCAGAATTGGTAGCGTGTGAAGAATGTATTTAGGGCATGTAAAGTTGTTTCTACAACTAAACTAATCCGTAAAACTTTAAATCACCAGAGCACCGAGGACCGGCAGACAGACAGACACACACACACACACACGCGCGCGCACGGGAATAATAATAAAAAAAGAGAATTCAAGTTCATCAGTATATCTAGAATATATTTCACGGTTGGTACCGGATATTAGTTCCACTTGTACAGTAAAACGTTATGTAGTGTGGGTGTACGCACATATATCTAGTAAATATCATTTTATTATTTAGCAGTGTTAACTGATTTATTCACATTTTCTGCCTATAAGATATCGGTTTTGAGGTGGGAAACATCAAATAATTTATTGGCATACTCAGAAGTAGCTTTACGAACCTTCCAATGGATGCCATTCGTCTGTTCGATCGCAAGGCTGAGGCACATGCGTCTTTCAGTAGATTGACCGCTGCTGTATTTAACCCCGCTTGTTGATCTTCATTTATCATATTAGTTCGTCGAATAACCGCTATAGTGCTGCATGTATAGAAGCAGAACAAGATGGCTTGCCAGCAATCAGCTGATCTTGTATGACACTTTACTTGAAGAACTAATTTAGAGACTCATTATTGTAGTGGTGCTGGTGCTGTTGCTGGATGACTATTTAATGCTAGGAATGTAATGTTTTCCAAGGTCTTACAGAACATCAGTTAAGTACCGAGTTGACATGATCAATCACTTTTTGTGATGTGATAGGAACTGGTTTAATCGGTCATGTCTGACTTTACTCACACTGCTCAAGGCAAGTTGGTTGCAATTTACATTTTGCACATTCGTTGCTGCAGGTATCCGATACCGTGTAGATCTGAAATTTTGTCAACGGTGACAAGAAAGCCCTTCCTTGGGATGTCCTGTCATGTGTAGTCTGGTTGTTTTGCCTGCTTTTCTGTGGAATCTGCTGCCTCTCGTTTGCTGAAAAACGGAGGCAGTTGGCGCCCCCGAAAGGCCTGCACATTTCTACCAGAGTATACTACATTACGTGTCAGAAGACAGAATTTTTCATTACGTTTCTGCTCGTTTTGGATTGTTGTCTGAAATCGCACGCTGATACTAGTTACCGATACTGATTTCAATTGAGAGCCGATTTTTCTTCGCATTTTGTTTTTGTAGCAGCTGACCTTTTCATTTAGGGGGTAGGAAACAGCAGTCATCATTCGTGTATGTTGTTGCTGGGCAGCTTTACTGTTGAATATCAGAGGTTCGTTGCGGAAGTGATGAGGTGGCCTGATTTAAAGCAGATCACGAGGCAATGAAACAATAAAATTTGTGTGTGCGAATTCAGAGTCCTTCAGGTTCAGTCGAAGTTCAGGCATTCAGGGATTTTTTTTTTCCTGTGATAGCCACCATCAGAGTCTACCTGATTCTTAGCGAAATCATACCCTTGCGACATATTTCCGTCCTGTACAGTGGCGTATCTACGGATTTGTCGCCCGTGGCGGATAAAGTGGCCACTCCTGATATCAATTACGAACTGTAAGGAAGCACATTTTTTGGTCTTCCTTATATTTAGCTCAGTTATTTAAAACTTTTTGAGCGCAGTGAATCAATTTTTGCCCTTTTAAATATCAATTTTGCCGCCCATCCTTTACCGTCATGTATTCGCCCTAACTTATCGTACTGGGCAGAGTGTACAAATCGTTAAGCTCCTAATTATGTAATTTTATGTGTACCTAGTCCTTTATTACATCTTTGTTGTCAAACATGTTTATATTCAGGTGTTCCCCTGGCATTGAAGGATGCAGTCTAGCTTACATGCAACAGAAAGTAAGCATTTAAAGGAATATGAAAATTCTACATGAAATACTTTGACGTTTACTATCAATTCATGTAGATACAAATGTCTTATTGGACATTTTGCTCGCCTCATTGGTTCTGATATTCTTTTAAATTTATCGTTGATATATTGCGTATTATTTTTTGTTCAATGTGTAACCGTACACGACATTTCAGTGTACTGAATCAGTTGTAAATTTGTTGTATGTACTGAAATATTTATTAGGAGAAAAAAATAATTGAAATGAAAGTTTTCTGTCCTAAGGTGAGTGCGTTTTATTTCATGTACGCTGTCCGTACTATTTGGTTATCATTTTTCTTATTGCGGGAGTATACAAATAGTACGGGTTTATGAAAAGGAGGTTGCCAGACCCACATTCATGAGAACAATATTCCCCGGACAGTTTTAATTATTGCCAGCACTACCAAATTTAATCGAGATCGGTCTAGTATTTACGCGGAAGCGGTGCTATTTCCCCCCCCCGTTCCGCTTTCGTTTTAGACGTGCTGTGCAAATAAGACACCGTGTAATACAAATTTCATAATCATGATGAGGTGTGCGTTGTTTAGTCCTGTTCCACAATTAGCACGCGTGTGTAGACGCTCCGGCAATTGAAATGATGGCATAATACTCAGACTTCAGTACGTTTCGCTGACTGGTAACTTTGGTGGTGGACTCGACACAGCAGACGAGCTGTGAAGGCACATTGCTGGCATAAGTGAATTTTCAACGAGATAGCTGCATTCTGGTACAACCTCCATGCTGCTGTCTCATGACGCTTTTATTTATGGGTCTAGAATTCTTCAGAGAGTTTCTTCCCAGTACTTTTCGAAATCACTTCCCAAAATTTTTAAACCGTAAGTGCTTGAGCGTTTCGTCTTATGACAGAACCCCCATGCGTGCAAATACCCATGTATCAAATGACAAATCGCGGTTATCAACCAGTTCCAAAACCGTGGCGGCTTGCGCTGCTGGCTCGTGTGGATGTACATCGCGTAATTATTTGTTTTGTGCTTGTACCCGTAAATTGTGTGGGCAAAAAGGAGTCGGGATGTGAGTGATGCAGTTCCGCTGTTGCAGCGGGTCTGCCCGTTCTTCGTCATGTCGTATAAGAAGATCGCCCTTCCTTATGCAGGCTTGCGGTCATCGTTTTATGCCGTGGTATTTAGTGCGTGCTGCGGCTTGTGTGCAAGTGTAGTCCTGTTGCCAGTGTTAAACCGTATTTGTACGGTCATGTTATAGGTAAAGCAATCCAAATTCGGGCTTGGACAGGCCCCTGGGGCACCAAGAATTTGAGGCTTCCAGAATATCTGGGCAGTCAGTATGTTAAGGTGTTGAGGTTGTCAGTCCAACGCACAGGCTGTCTTCAGCCTCTCGCCACCAGGAGATATACTTGTTACTTGAGAACTGCGCTCTTCTGGGTTATTACACAGTGGGTAGTGGTAATTTCTTACGAACATTTTGGGACTTGTCTGTCCCATCCTTCGATTCTTGACCGGATTCTTGACCCGTGAGGATGGGCCAGATAGATTGTCCCGAAACGCCTGTAAGATACTATCACTACTCGCTGTGTAACAACCCAGAAGAACACAGTTCTCAGCTACTTCGCGGCGGAAGCCTGAAATAACGCATTCTTGGTACTCATTTCTGTTAGAGTCTGAGTCGATCCCAGGACCATAGTGCGGCCTGAAGGGTTAAGTCTTTATACCGTAAGCATATTAAATCTGATGTGTTTCGTTGCCACAAGATCGAAAATGTGTGTTCCATAGAGAGTACACTTGTGATGGTAGAGGCACTCAGGGCTGTTACGGTGTTGATGAAGTACAGTCTTAGGTATGGGGGAGGCGTTTGTATGTCTGTACCAGACTAATGGCGTCCTTTTCTGTCAAGTTAGGCGTACAAAATTGTAAAATTCGCCCTAGAACTGGCCATGAAGACACAGAGTGGGAGTAGACGTGTAGCTGTACTCTTTCATGAACATCAGCGCTAGATGGGGTGGATGGTTAACGCCACGTCCCCACCGCTCTACCCCCGGAATGACCTGGTACGCGCTGTACAGGAGGCTGGGTGGACCCCAGGGACCGTCTAATTGGGTGCGGAAAATCTCGCCCCACCAACCCCCACCAGGATTCGATCCCCTGGACGACCAGCCTGTAGCGAGTTTAGGCATATGCACGTTATTGTTGGCTACTATGTTTATTTATTGCTAACGAAATCAGTTTTGCGAAGCTGATTACATGACGCTGGATAGTCATATTTTAGCGTACTGGAACTTGAATTCGCCTTAACTGGTCTATGTATCCAGCTTGGCGACTGGTAAAAGATTAAGACGTATGGGAAATTGGAGGTGTAATTCCGCTTATTTTTAATCTCGCCTTAGATGGAGTTAGTGATGAGCTTCTCGCCGCAGTCACTTTACCCCTTGGGAGGTAACCGCCGGTACCCATAGAGTATCCCTTCATTCGACGTCAGTAGGACTGGCCCGTACCGACCACGCTGTCGCGCGACCTTTGCGACCAAACTGTTTCAAATTAGGGGCGGAAATCATACGAGACCTGCTGTGTTGCCATGCGCGGAACCACAACACAGGTTCTTCGTGTAGAAGGCAGACCCTTCAGAGAAGACTCATCATCATTATTTCCTTATTTCATTAGGTATCGTATTTAGTGGGCCCGGATAGCTCAGTCGGGATTGCGACTCGCAACGGGCTGGACAGTCGGGGGATCGAATTCCGGTATGGGGCCATATTTTCCCCACCAGTCCAGACCGCCCCTGTGTAATTGGTACCGGGCCTCTTTCCCGGGCACAAAGAGGCCGGTGCGTGGCGTTGACCACCCATCCCATAATCTTTGTACTTAAACAAACCACAGTCATACACAACACATTTTACAAATCTTCAGGATACAATCTTCATGTTTTGCACCGTGCATCAGTGATAATTAAACACTTTATTATCCGACAAATGCACTGTGTAATATGTAGATACAATTAAAATTTTAAAACATTTAAAAGTGCCCCAACACGTTTCGGATCACAGAGGATCCATCATCAGGGAGCCTTGTACAGTGCTTGACTAAAAATTACAAAAATGGTTCTATCGTGTCCGTTGACATGGACGTGGTCGATGTTATGTCTTTGACATTGCCTTCCTATACATTGAACTGCACACACGCACAACGGGTCAGAATATGCTGCCATAACACCGACCACATCCATGTCAATGGACACGATAGAACCATCCTTGTAATTTTAGCTAAGCACTGTATAAGGCTCCCTGATGATGGATCCTCAGTGATCCGAAACATGTTGGAGCACTTTTAAATATTTTATAATTTTAATTGTATCTACATATATATTGTGCATTAGTTGGATAATAAAGTGTTTAACTTCAGGATACTAATTGCAGCCTTCCAATTAAACCATTATCAGACCAATTCATTACCAAGAGTCATACAAAGAATCTTACACCTGCATGTGACGTAGGCAATGTCATCCCCTTGCAATATACGGCATAAAAATTAATTTTAAAATACGTAATAATGTGGGTGTTGATAATGAAGTGCGCTTATGGTGGCGTAATTGTAAAGCCGAACCTAGTAACATGAAGATTTGTAAATTGTGGTTTGCACGAGGGTGGTTTGAATATATGCACTCACCCGAATATAGCGCTGAGGTTAAAGAAAGCGTAGAGCTACTCCACCGTCTGGGCCTTCGTAGCTGTTGTAGGGTGAACTGTATCTTTACTGCTGTAGGCATTTAGTAAACGAGATACACGACGATAGTTGGTTGATTAGTTAGGTAATTAGCTAATTAGTTATAAAAATTACGCACTTGACGTGATGAGATGTTTAATGCAAGGTAACGATATGGCGAAGGTAAGTCAGAACTGTACGGCAGAGTCCTGCGGCGACGACGGTGGTAACGAGTAGCTTACATAGAACTAATAAGGACTTCTGTCCGAGTATTAAAACTTGGCCCGTCAGTGACAGGTTGCGGTGTCCGGGTACTGACCCGACAAGTTGAAAGGCTCGTGCCTTGACCCGGTACAATATAGGTGGTTGCTTGCTGTTGGTCAGTTCCTTCCGGAACTAGTGCGAGTTTTTTAAGTACGCCATGTTTGCCGGGTGATACCGGAGTACCGTGATGTTATGGAACCCAGTACGAAAATAACGCCATTGGACACAATCCGAGTCGCTACAGACCAGTGCACATGTACTGTTGTCTCGAACTTGCTGTATGTATTAATGATGCCGTAGTCGCTCAATATTGGGCAGTTCCTGACGTGGGGTACAACTTTATCTTCCATGTATGTTTATGCCATCTAGCGGTGGTGATAAGCCAGTCTTGTGGCTGATGCATACAATCGTCATTCGTACGAAATAGCGGGTTTGTCTCAGGGGTTTTGTTGTCCGTCCACCGGATTCTAGATGAATGTATATGGAACGACGGCAAAATGATAGTTTATACCGGATGACAAAGTACGTAGATCGCTTGTCCCAGCACTGTTGTGTCCTTCGTCCATCCCGAGTGGATTGCCCTGCGGTCGAACCCGGATCTCTGCGGCAGAAGACTGTGACCAACCGCCTGAGCTATGACCCGGCCAGCAAGTGTCTTTAACAGCTATAACTTGCGCTTTAAACCACATGCGTTAGTTCCTGCACGCTAGAAATTTACTGCCTTCAGTTTGTGTACTGTCGTTGGGAAGGTGTGTGTTGATGGTGTGGTTTGTGTTTACCGATCGTACGTGTGACCCCGTACGTCTTCGGATTCCATAAGAAGCTGGGGATTTCTTGGTCGTCCGAGTGGCTGTCGGCTTCCGAAGAAATACTGTTCTCATTGAAGTTAGGTAGCTCAGTAAAGTGGCTGACCGCGGCATGCACGAAAGTAGTTACGTACCCGGTGGACAGAAAACGTTTCTCTGCGCCACCACACTTCGAGATTGCCTTTGGGTTTCATCGAAGCTATATTAAGTGTCTTATTCCTGTTTGATGTGGATGCTGAAGTAGGCCACGACCACTGCATAGTGCGCCACAGCGCATGACGGCCGAATGGACGTAAGTGGCGCCCAGCAGGCAACAAGTGCGGGTTCAAAGTTTGGTCAATGTCTGGTTGTCAGACGTAAGGACGTGGCCCTTGCCGCCAGACGTGCTCTACGTGTCATCTGTGTGTCTCGCAGCAGTACAACACACAGATAATAAGCAGAGTCATGTATTTATTCATTTATTTGTGGTTTGTTTGACGAAGTTGTCAGTAGCTGACGCTGTTTAGCGTAAATTCATATATCCCCCCCCCCCTGCGGCGCAACATACAAGCACCCGGTAGGAGTCCTCTTAGAGAGTGATTAGCCCGCCCCGGAGGTCGCTGCCATCACAACACGGAAATATCCATGCTATCATCGGGATTAGAACCCGCGATTCCAGCAGTCCAGCTGCCGCAGACTTCCTCTTCAGACCGCACGGCAACTGGGATGGGCATGATAGGATGATTGTGCATAATGAGTTTGGGTAGATACTGAAGAAATCGATCGTAGACCGGTTACTATCCCGTCATTTAGGTGGAGGGATGGAGGTAATCTAGAGGAGAGCCTGGCAGTGGCGACTGACGGCTGATCATGTGTGTTTTGTTTTTTTTTTTTTTCCGAGTAGCAAGTAGAAGCTGTACACAGTGGACCCCGACGTTCGCTGAAGTGACGTAGTTCGCGTGAAGAGACTGAGTTGAAGGAGAGGCTTTATGGCGGTGGATGTTGGTGGGTCGTTAACAAGTGGTTCTCAGAAATCGGCGGTAGCGTTCAGTTTAATCTAATACTGTGTGTAGCCGGTGGCGTGTCCACGTTTGTATCTTATATAGCGTGTGTGTTGTAAACAATGAACGGACGCGCTGGTCTGAAACACATTAATAATTATACAAGAAATCTTAAAACAAATGTACCTCCTGAGGTTGTGGCCGGAGTTTGTATCCTGTGAGAGGCGATGTTGTTTTTTTTTTTCTCTTATCATTGTTGCGTCCATTCAGATCGAAATAGAAGCAGCCGAAGTGTGAAGGTCTGCTTGCCTCCAGCTATGAGATGGCGACTGGTACAGTATGAGATTCTTGCACTGATTTCCGCCTTACATACTTGTGCCAGCCAGTCTTTCCTGCAGCTTTTAAACTGTTTAAAAATATAGTGCTAACCACGTGTATTGTAAGGTTTAATACTAAAAATTCTACATTGCCCACACGGTATGTTTGTGTGTTGGTTCCCTACACTGCGTTCACCTGTCGGTCTTCCTAAAGGAAGCACACTCTGTTATTGTGTGAGGTTCGAACCGAGTTCGTGAGTGTAATATAGATTCAGTTCAGTCTTCAGAGGGTTAATAGTATTTTAGGTAAAGGTAAATATGTAAAGTGCACCCTTGTACAGGCACTAAGGCTCTGTACAGGCCGTACGGCCCATAGGGGGAGTATAGGTATAGCTATACCCTTTCTTGACCATGGCACTAGAAGGGGTGAGGGATCAGCATCACTCCCCGGCCGCTCCTTACCCCAGGGAAAGACCCGGTACCCATTGTACAGGAGGCTGGGTGGGCCCCAGGGCCGGTCTGGACAGGTGCGGAAAATCTCGCTCCCACCGGGATTCGATGCCTGGACCGTCCAGCCCGTAGCCAGTCGCTGTACCGACTGAGCTACCCAGTTTTTTTAGGTGCGTTCGCAAAATTGCGAAGAGCAGCTATTAGCTTCGTCATGACTGTCTGCCCGCATTGTACATCTCGGCTCCCACTGGGCGGATTCATGAAATTTGATAGTTCATTATTTTTCGAAAATTTGACGAGTAAATTCAGGTTTCATTAAAATCGGACAAAGGTAACGAACGGGTACTTTACGTGAAGAGCTAGATTATATTTTCGATCATATCTCTTCCAATTCTTAGAATGACAAATGTTTCAAACTAAAGTTGTAGAGAAAATCAGAACACACATCTTATGCTCAATAACTTGTTTCTTTTCTCGAAAATTATGCCGTTTAAGAGATAGTGTGGAATAATAATGTAGAGGCAGGCACGCTACCGATGACAATACGGCGCATTGCATGCTGGATACCTTTTCGCTACACATACATACTTAGAATATGTAATACGTACTGATTTTTCCATTGCATCAGTGGTTCCAACAACTTGCCTCTGTGTTACGAGCATTGCCTGTCATGTTATTTATTAAAACAAAGTTATCGGGCGGCAGTTTTGGTGAAGCAATGTTTTGCTGTGTTTCAAGTCTTAATGTTAAAAGAAAGTTCACCCTATAAACTGCCATGAAGGCACAGAGAGGGAGTGGAAGTATAGCATTACTCTTTTCTTTAACCTCGGCGCTAGATGGGGGACGGCGGTCATCGCCACGCCCCGACCACTTTACCCCCGGGAATGACCTGATACACGTCGTGTAGGAGGCTGGGTTGTCCCCAGGGTGTAGGTAACTCGCCCTCTACCGGCATTCGATCCCCGGACCGTCCAGCTCGTAGCGAGTTCCTGTACCATTTACTCTGACTCCTCCGACGTTTTTAAGAGTTAGGAAGTCCAAATATCTGAGCATCTTGTTTTGCGCAAAAGTGTTTGTTTTAAGTGAGACACGGAGAATAGTGCCCTTACGCGGACGGTGGTGCCATGTTGAAGGAACGCACTGCTGACGACCACGTGTTTGCCGGTATCGGAAGAGTTAACATAAACCGAGACACCTTCTCACAGCGTGTCGTAGGATCCACTCACTTGCCGTCGCGTTTGAATATGGTAAAGTGTCGAGCGAATCTAACCAGTGCGTATTTCTGACTGTGTGTGCCACGTGTGTGAGGTGTCCAGATATCAACGCGAACTGCGAATGTTTATAAACCTAGGCGAAACAGCCGGTTGCGTTGCCCAGCAACTGAATTCAGCGGCTCTCAGTTGGTGTGACGACCGAGGAATTCGGAGTTCAGTTGTAGGACGAGACAAGGTATTTTTCTCTAATCCAAAGACCGGCTCCGGGGTCGAAAGGGGGGGGGGGCTCTTCTTGGGATGTTTAGCATCCACGATTGTGAGCCTGTCCGGTCTCCACCAGCTGATGAGTTCGAAGAATGAGTGGAGTGACACTGTACCTCCATTGCGCCCTTACGCCTTTATGGCGTGGTTGAGAAGTAAGCGCAGGGTCGACTTGTACGTTTATCGTTACGTACATTGTGTTGCTCTTGTTGCTGGTGACGTAATGGTCGCACGCGCTACCGAAGTAAGGAAGCCTTGCCGTCGCTTGCCCGAGGCAGTTGTTTCACCTGCCCGTGCAGGACCTCGTTCTAACACCGCACGTGTGGAGTATCCGAACCTGCCTGAGAAAATTTTAATTTCATTGGCCCCTGTAGCTAGCTAACTACATAGAGCAGAGTTCATCTAGAATAAACGTTAGTCTCCTAGTCAAATCTCCCCTCTTACGGAACCCGAAGGTACCATTTTTGTACGCGTCTGGCGCTGCCTGCCGTCTAGGACCGTGTGAATCCAGTGTTCATCCACAGACGTTGTTGAAGGTCATGCCAATACTCGCATAAAATTAACAAAACTATAAACATAATAATCATGAGTCAGATGAATTCACCGTACGCGCACCAACCCTTCTTAAGATCTATGCCAATATAATAATAATAATAATAATTATTATTATTATTATAACACCTGAGCAACATACCAGGAAAGCACGAAATTAAACGAAATTAAGGAACTACAAAAAAAAAGCCATATTGGGCATTGCTACTGCATTGGGCACTGCATATTACGGAAAAGTGCTAATGGAAAAGTACAAAACATATTTCACGGGCGAAATAACATTACATGTAGCACAGATTGTAACTACAGAACAGCTGCAACACTGTATACCCTAGAGACATGGTTTGTTTCAGCTATATAATTGTAAATACCCTGCGTAAAGGTGATAACAAATTTAGTAATAGTAATAATAATAATATTAGTCAAAACTGGCTCAGACGGTAACGCTTCTGATACATTTGCGAGGTGCTCGGGATACCGAATAGCCTGAATGAATTTTGTGGTTTTCCTCAGTTTGCCCACCAAATCCTGGGACAGTAGGCCGTACCTTGTATTAAGCCACGATTGCTATCCAATCATTTGCCGCTACATAATCTGAGTAATTGACAAATGTCGTTAAATATACTATAAATAAGCAATGAAGTAATTATAACAATTAATACTGCCAACATTCTTCCAGTCAGCCTTTGTGTCTGTCTTGTCTGTCCGTCCCTCCCTTTTTCTGCATGTACAGTACATACCGACTGATTATATCAACATAGCATTCCTGCACTGCAGTATGTTCTACCACTTAGTACAGCTATATCGTCTGGTGGGTGTGTGTGTGTTCGATGGCTAGCGTGTCCTGTCTGTTGTTGGAGCCCGAGTAGCTTAGTGGGTATAGTGACGAGGGGCTGGTCGTTCCGGAGTTCGAATTCCGGTACGGCCAAGAGATTTTTTGTTTTCTACAAAACGTCCAGAACGGCCCTCTGGCCCACTGAGCTTCCTGATCAGTCGGTACCGAGGTTCTTTTCCGGGTGTAGTGAAGACGACCGAGGTTGAGAATTAGTGGAGGCATACCTCTACTCCCCCTATATGCCTAATGGCATGAACAGGGGAGTCTTTACCTTTACCTGTACGCTGTCGTAAGGCACGTGTGATTTGCTTTTTGTGTTTCAGATATCTTTGGGTTTACGTGAAGGGAGCATGCGTGCACGTTGTGCTTTACTGCAGTAGGCCTACTGGACATTCTGTCAATTGCATGACGTCCGAATGTCCGATTTACATTTGAAACTCAGGCCTTATGTGTGTTGCGGTGCTTTGTAGGTCCTCATAAATTATGGGGGTAGCGGAGCACCGATTACCGGCAGTAGAATGGATATTTTCGCCTTTGTGTCGGCGGTCTGTGAGTCCCCACAGTGTGTACCGAGGGTAGTTCCGCTTGGGTTAAGGACACAAATGTACGAAGCTGACTCCCAGCTCCGGCGAGTGTCAGCGTTGAAAGCACATGTGCAACTTTAGCTCTGCGTCCCGTGCAGGTCTTCGCTCATGTTGTCTTGTGGCACGAAAAACTTCTGTTTCTCCTCATCAGGTTTGTCGTGACTGACTTTTTGTTAACCCTGTATCTCTTTTGTCGAAGTAGTAGTTGCCCTTAAATTATTAATTTCTTATTGACTGTTTCAAGTTTCAGTGCAGGTTTGGGTTACATCGTTGTAAATTGGTCAGGTAGAAGGTTAGGATTTGACTCTGCTTGGGCATTACTTTGTGCTGTTAATAAGCAGTTGTCGACTTTTCGGAAATTCAGGTTAAGTTCAAGATGAAGGGGAAGCTTCTACGATTCTTCGAAACGCTGGGAACTACTTACGTAACGACAGGAATTTTCAGCGCCATTGGGAAGACAGCAGTCCCCGCACAGAGAAGGTCCATCGGCTTCAGCCGCGTATCATTCTGACAACAGTGGCATTAAGATCATTATTACGAGCAACGATGGAATGATTCTGACAGGGGACAACCGAATTACTTGGAGAAAAACTATCCCAATGCGACATTGTGTATCACAAGTCACACATGAAATGGCCCGGCGTCGAACTCGGGTCTCCACCGAAAGAGTACTGCTTATAATTGCCTGAGCCTTGGCACGGGCATAGGTTTTGTCGATAATACAAAAAATTTCGTCTCCTACCTCCCGGAAAACGTGTTGTTCTCATTACAAGGTATCTCTAATTGCTATGTACTGCGGTACGCAAATAAAATCCACAAATGCATTTCGCACGCACTTATTGTTTGTTGTGCTGGGATTTGTTTGCATCCTCTGTTGGCGAATGAAGGTTTAATAAATACGAGGTAGTTTCATGCGTACTTCTCGTGGTCTTCATATCGCACATATCCAAGAGGATTTGTATGTACAGTGCGTTTCTGTTATCGCTGTCCCGAGCATCGGAGCTGCCACGGATGTTCCGGCGATGCCCATGCGATAAAGCTGCCGTGCTCGATGCGGCGATAAAAGAGAGACTTTGTGTAGTCCAGTTGATACGTTCTGTGGAACCCGTTCGAAGGCGAGTACAACCCGAGTTTCTCTCTCTCTCTCTCTCTCTTTTACTTTACGCCTTTCTAACAAACTTCAGATATTCCTTCTTTGTCGTAGGATAAGCGCAGTTAAATCGACTCTACTTGCTTTGGCATTTAGGGTGTTAATATTGTGATACATCCTGTAGCTAAGTTCCTTATCAAACCATTAACTGAGGCTGTTGACATTTCTAAGCCAGTTTCTTCCAGTGGCCATAAATAGGGTATAAATAAGTATGTACCTTTGTACATGAACGTATTCTTAGATTCGCGGGGTTTGCTTTAATTGATGCCTGTTGCTGATAACGAAGTGTCAGCTACATGTCAGTACGGCATTCCAGATTTCTTTGCGAATTTGTAAGATTCTCCCTTTGTAAACAATTCTGTAACGTCTGCCGTCATATACAGAGGGTTAGCAACAGGAGTCACCGAGCAACGTTGTCAAGGAGTTGAACTCCTGCTTTGTATTTGGAAGGTCCCGATGCAAATCTCGGACGCTAGATCGGCTGTGCGTACAGTTTCGTTTTCACAGTTTTTAGCTGTCATTGCGAGGCAAGTGCTTCTGTAGCACGTGGAATTGGGCCACATAAGCTTCTACCCAATGTATTTGATTTACTTATGCCCTGCCATGCGACGTCATGTAGGATAGGCCTTGTCTACTAACACCGCCTTTAAATGAACCACAAGTAATAATTTACACTATTGGCCTTCGACTTGTACATGGAAGGACCGTTTTCGAGCCTCGGTTTGGACACAGACTGTTATGACAGGCTTTGGACTTTTTATTTCGTCTTTTGTTGTAGTTTTAAGTTTCGGAAGCCGGCTGTGCTTCCGTCTTCAAGTAAAGTAAGTGACAGGGTTTTGTGGTCCTTCTCGATAATCCTATATAATGCCGTTATATGGTACCGCGAAATAATTTACCGCTACCATCATTCATGGTTTTCCTCTTCCTCTTCTTCTGTGGTATTTCGGCCTGTTCCCGATGGGGGCGAGATCTTCCGCACCCGTCAAGGTAGGCCGTGGGGCCCACCCAGTCTCTCGTACAACGGGTCTTAAACGGATTCCAAGGGGGGGGGGGGCTAACATATT